>UMJU01044500.1_pt1 | contig 10539 bp, 10 predicted proteins | sample 1966161 | NCBI WGS metagenome assembly UMJU01 (sample SAMEA4836156, study PRJEB28245) | human gut metagenome | biome: gut microbiome; material: fecal sample | place: Denmark | collected 2008 | reverse complement strand
TATCCGTAGTTCAAGAAACTATTTTCCTAGAGCATGTTTGAAAAAGGCTCTAGAGCGTCAAAGCACCTGCTTACGCATCCAGAAGAAACGCCTTATAAGCCTTCTTCGCCTCGTAAACATCCGCCTTGCTGGTAACCTCCCACGGTGCATGCATACTGAGAACAGAAACACCGCTGTCAATTACTTCCATACCATAAAGAGCTGCGATAAAAGCGATGGTTCCGCCGCCGCCTACATCAACCTTACCAAGCTCAGCTGTCTGGAAGCAAACCTTATGGTCGTCAAAAATTCTGCGGACTCTTGCAACATACTCAGCATTGGCATCATTGGATCCGGATTTTCCACGGGCACCTGTAAACTTGTTGAGAACAATACCTCTTCCAAGATAAGCAGAGTTCTTTTTCTCAAAAGCTTCTGCAAATGCAGGATCATAGCCGGCACTTACATCTGAGGAAAGCATGCTGGAATGCTTCAGCGCCTTTCTCAGTCTGAGATCTGAATACTGTCCCATTGCATCCAGAACCTCTGCTACACTGTTCTCAAAGAAATGAGACTGCATACCAGTTGCTCCCACGCTTCCGATCTCTTCCTTATCTACAAGGAGACAGCAGCTTGTACGCTTCGGTGCTTCCATCTCAAGAAGAGCCAGAAGGGAAGTATATGCGCAAACTCTGTCATCCTGTCCATAACCCGCGATCATGCTGCGGTCAAGACCACAGTCACGAGCCTTGCCAGCTGGAACGATCTCAAGCTCTGCAGAGAGGAAATCTTCCTCTTCTACACCGTATTTCTCATTCAGAATACGAAGCACGTTCTCCTTAACAGCCTCTTTCTTCTTATCATCCGGAAGGTCCTTCAGCGGCTGGCTTCCGATCAGGATGTCAAGTTTCTCACCCTCAACAGCCTCAGAAGCCTTCTTCGCCATCTGCTGTCCTGCAAGATGGATCAAAAGGTCTGTGATGTAAACAACCGGATCGTCCTCGTCCTCTCCGATGGTTACGTTTACAACTGTGCCGTCTTTCTTCGCAATCACACCGTGCATTGCCATCGGAAGGGCAACCCACTGATATTTCTTAACACCGCCATAGTAATGGGTGTCAAGATAAGCCAGATCGGTATCCTCATATAACGGATTCTGTTTAATATCCAGTCTTGGGGAATCGATATGTGCACAAAGGATATTCATACCCTCGGCCAGATCATCCTCTCCAATGTGATACAGGGCAATGATCTTCTGCATTCCAACCTGGTAAACTTTATCTCCTGCTTTCAGATCTTCGCCATTTTTCACCTTTTCTTCAAGGGAAACATAGCCTGCTTCCTCAGCCTCTTTCACAATCTGTGTGATACATTCACGTTCTGTCTTTCCTACATTTAAGAAATGACGATATTTCTTTGCCACAGTTTCCAGATCCTTCATATCAGCATCTGAATATGTGAGCCATGCGTTTGGACGTTCCATAATCTATATCCACCTTTCTCCTGTTTTCATTTTACACAGGGAAAATAATCCCTGTGTTTTCCTCATCCAAAATTCATTATAGCGTATAACCAGGTAAAAAGCTACCGGCAAATAGGTTTTCTTGCACAAATCTTTTGTCGCGCAGTCCAACACTTTGCACTGCCTTTTTTGATATGGCCAAATCCGGTTCAAGGTCTCCTGTATCGGTTAAAACAAGCATATACTTCCTGTCGTCTTGGCACTGCATAGCCGCAGGAAGTATATCCTTCTGACAGAAAAGACAGCCCTTCTTTTTCCAATTTACTGCAAAGCAGCTCCACAATTTCCGGCAGTGTTCTTTTCCCATCAATCAGTTTTTCCACTGCATATTTCAGCAACGCTCCTAAAGCTCCTGTCTGCTCACTGTCGATCAGCTGTTCCACATATCGCAGATCCACTTCCTGTTTTCCAATGGAAAAACCATCTCTGCCATGTACCTTTACTTTCAGCCTTTCCGGCTTATCCTGCGCCTTAGAATGACCGTAATAAGCCTTCTTGGAACCGTTTAACGGCATATTTTTTGACATGATGCGATGGCTTTGTGGTGCTTTAAATCCAGCTGCCATATTCTCATTTAAAGGATAATTCCTGCAAAGTTCCCGGACTTTTTCTGTGATATCTACCGGTATATAATTGTCCATCTGGATCACGGTATCTGCAATATGGAAAAAAGCCCCGGAGCTTCCGGCAACCAGAATTGTGGAAATCCCCTCTTTTTCATACAGATCCCGGGCGCGTTCCAGGAATGGGGTGATCGGCTCTTTTTCCCGGCTGATCACATGCTGCATAAAGGCGTCGCGCACCATAAAATTAGTAGCAGATGTATCTTCATCCAACAGAAATACCTTGCTTCCAGCCTCTATTCCCTCCACGATTCCTGCTGCCTGGGAAGTACTTCCGCTGGCATCTTCCGTGGAAAAACAGGTGGTATCTTTTTTATTGGGAAGGTCATTTATAAATAGGGAAATATCCACATCTTTCACAAATCGACCATCCTCAGAGCGCAGCTTCTGGGCTGTGGAATCCGTGATCACATATTCTCTTCCATCTCCCTGAATGTGGTTATACACGCCCAGTTCCAATGCATTCAGAAGGGTAGATTTGCCGTGATAACCACCACCAACGATCAACGTGATTCCCTTAGGAATTCCCATTCCGGTTATTTTTCCCTTATGGGGAAGCGCCATAGTCACCCGAAGACTTTCCGGCGAAGAAAATGTCACGCTCCCCTTCATCGGCTTAGATGAAATACCGCTCTCTCTTGGCAGAATCGCGCCGTCATTTACAAAAGCAACCAGGGAACGCTTCTTTAATTCTTCCCTGATATACGCCTGATCTTCTGCCAGGAAAATAGTATTTTCCAGATCTTTTCCACTTAAATTTCTGTATACAAATGCTTTTTCCACACAAACCGGCAGAAATTCAAAGAAAATTTTTTCCAGCTCTCCCGCATTTATGGTACGTCCATTTGCCGGAAATCCTACAAAAAACCGGACGGTAATCCCCTGCTCTGTAATCTCACAGGCCGTTCGCTCCAGCACCTCCTGACCGCATCTGGTCACAGAAATAAGTCCACTTTTTCCAGAGCCTTTTGCCCGAAAAGTATAGCGGTTCACCTGCTGTTCAAACTGTCTGGTAAGATAGTCTGCCAAAGTAATTCTGGTCAGTTTATCTTTATAGTATTCCGCTGGAAATCCAGCTTCTCTGTGAAAAATTTTCACACTGATATGGGACGGTGACGCAAATGGATCGCCCTGTACATGATCAATTGACAAAACATATTTGTTAAACTGATATGCCCCTTTCAGGGATTTATAGGCAGGATAGGTCTTCCGATTGATGGAATGAAGAATGTCCTGCAGCTGATTTGATGACTGCATAAGTACCTCCATTGTCTATAATAACATTGTCAAGCAACGATATCACGCTCTAACTCTTCGCCGCATTCAGTAATAATACTAATTTTTCCCACAACGTAAAACCACCGCCCAGTCAGCGTTCTTGCCAACAGACGGTGGTTTATTTATACATTTTTTAGGGAAAGGAAAGAGTTTTTCTTAAGAGTTCTTTCTCTTAAGATGTATATATCATACCTCATAATTGTGAAAGGTATTTGTCCAAATTATAATTTTTTTCTAAAATTTCTAAAATGAAAATAACTAATTCGTAACTGGCATCACAATTCCATCCCTGTTCTTCCCATTGTGTCCTGTTTTCAGATCATAACGTTTCATTATCTTCTGAAAGTCAGAACATAACTCTTACCATCCGTTAATACTTTGAAGATTACTGTTCACGCCTTTCACAACAACACGCTTCTCAATGCACAATGTCAGTCGTGTCTCTGTTCCTCATTTCCATACGCCTCGCAAAATCTTGCAGCGAATGCCGGTGGTTCGTTATTGGCATAAAGGTGGGAAATATCACCGAAAGAGCTCATGCGGAAAGCTGCTATTCCCTGACGGCGTTCTTCTGTGGTCAAAGTTGTCACAGAGGATGGGGCAGCCACGCAGCCATGCCAAAGTACCATCGGAGAGATATTCAGCAGATGGCTGAGAAGTACACACTCCAATCCAAAATGACAGAAGAAAATAATCGTGTCATTATTCTCTTCATTTACTTTATAATAGTGACCTTTCCTCTCATATCCATGCTTCGCGAGAAGCTTGTCGAACTCCCCGATCACACGGTCATACTCTTCTTTCACATGACCTTCCTGCATAGCCTCATTCTCAAACCAGTGGTCATACTGGAAAAAGCGCTCGTCTGCCATCCAGTCCTGTGGCAGCCAGTCCCATACAATAATCTTCTTATCTTTCACATCCGGGCGCCAGATCTGACAGGGAAATTCCTTCAGCCATTCACACTCTGTAGCTGTTCTTCCCATCTTTTTCAAGGTCGGAGCCGCAGTATCCTTCGCTCTTCCAAGGGGGGATACATAGAAAGCTTTTACATCTAATTTGGAAAGCTTCTGTGAAAGATACTCCACCTCTTTCCAGCCTTTTTCTGTAAGGGAATCTATATCATAATCCGGGTCACCATGGCGTACAATCAATAATTTCATAATGTCACTCCTCGTAATTTGCTTTTGAATCACTAATAATTTCAAGCTATTTCTTATTTCATTGAACAGTAACGATTTTAGCATATCTTCACAGATAATTCACCATATTTCTTACCGTCATTTCTTTACAATTTTTGTGAAAGAAGTATATAATGATGCTATATCAAAGGGTCTTTTGACGCTCATAGCTTATATGAATTCAAACAGACGCTGATCGGATCATACTTTAATAAATACAAGAGCTAAGTGGACGCAATAACCACTTTCAGATTACATTTTATTCCTCAATATAACTCAATTTACGATTTCAAGCGAGGTACCCACATGAAAAAACTTGCCATCATTTTCCCAGGTGTCGGTTATACCTGCACCAAGCCCCTTCTCTATTATACTGCTTCCATGGCTGCTGAGCGTGGTTATGAAATCATCCGCCTTGACTATGGTCAGGACATTCATACCTTCCACGGCCGCACTCCAGCAGAACTGGAACCTATCATAAAACTGGCAATAAAAAGAACGCTTCCCCAGTTGGAAAACGTTCCTTTTTCTGAATACGATGATATAATTTTTATTTCCAAAAGCATCGGCACCACAATTGCCTGCCAGCTTGAAACAGCCCTGCAGCTGAAGGGAAAAGTCCATCAATTTCTTATGACTCCAATTCCTTCTACCCTCCGTTATCTCTCCGATATCAACGGGCTCTTCTTCGCCGGAACCGCTGATCCATACATGCCGGAGTCCAAGATACGCGCTGCTGCAAGAAACTTCCCCGATAAAACCGGCGGGATTTTCGAGGGCTGCAACCACTCCCTGGAGCAAAAAGGCGACACTTTAGGTGCGCTGAAGAATGTCAGACTGATTGTAGAATGTCTGGATAAAATGCTAACAAACGCTTGAAAAAAAAGCTTTCTATTTGCCAGAGCGTGTTTCACGATTCCAATTTTACATATTTCCACTTATTGCAGCAGTTCCATTCAGCATTCCCATCCCCTGCAGTAAGCTTATAGTATCCCTTATCCCAGCTGCATAAGCAAGATCTGAATATCTCTCGTCCCGGGTCTGCAGGCAGGCGATGTAATCATCGATCACACGCTTTACAGTGTGGGATAATTGCAGCTGGTCATATCGTTCCTCCAGATACTTCAGATCCTCATTGTCCTGTCTGATGTAGGAATCATTTTCATCCACCCGCTGCTGCTCCATCACCATTTTCTCAATGTTCTGAAGCATAATCATTTTTGTTGTCATTTTCATTATTGATTTCCTCCTGATATGTACTTATAGATCACGGTTCATTGGTAACGTTTTCCCGAATCACACAAGCTGTTCTTCTGTGATTCCAAGCTATTTAGGGTTACAATTTAAGCAGTGATAAAAAATCCATTTTTCTCACACTTACCGTCATTATTCTACGTTTTATATCAAAATTTTGCAACAAAAATCGTCCGACAACTTTCCCTATAATTCGACAAAAGTGCTACTGTTCACTGGTAACGTTCCGCGAGGTGTTTTTTGTGAACAAAGCTCTCAGAAAACCCGAGAATTAAGTTTGCGCAGCAAACGCTACTTCTTGTGCTTGTCACAAGAAGGTTCGTCTTTCTGCGCATCGCGAAGCGTGTTACTGGTCGCGAAGTGAACAGTAACACAAAAGCGGCTGGAAAAGCGTGTATTTACACGCTCTAAGCTACGCCCTAAATAAATCTCACCGTTTAAAGTCCAAGAGTATCGTTTACAAGAATAACATGTATTCTATTTTTATGACGAGAATATCTTGTAATCAGAAACTGACAGCAAATCGTATCCGGAGATTTACAGTCAAAACATTTCCCTGCGGTTTTGCAAGGTGTCTTCACCTCAAATCTCTGTGCATTCGCCGGAGCTGCCACATTTCTTGCCCGCTTCATAGCTGCATCAAGATCTGAACAGACCTTATTCATTCCCACAATGAAAACCACCTTCTTCGGTCCCTGGGCAATACAGGAAACCCGATTGGAATTTCCATCAATGTTTACCATAACACCATCACTGGTAATGGCATTTGCACTGGAAAGAAATACATCCGCATCATACGCTGCCATCAGGCTTTCTCTTGGTGACATTTTCGCACGATTAATATAATTATAATTTCCATCTTCCAACGCCTTGATCAGTCCGATCTCATGAGCACTTGTGCAGCCACCCATGGCAATACTGCTGCCCTCCGGGATCAGTTCCAGTGCCTGCTTTACAGCAGCTTCTCTGTCTGCGGCGTAATAGCCTGACATATTGCGAGATTCCAGACCTTTGATCACATTTTGAGCCAATACTTCATTTCTTTTTTGCATATTAATATCCATTGCTTGCTCCTCCTGACATTGTTTTAGTATAAATTATAAGCCAAATTTCATTCTTTATCAACTTTCGACTTGACTCATTTTATATTTCGCCAGAGCGTAGTAAAAAAATATATTGTCATTTTTTTCAGAAAATTTATTTCAATTTTAAACTTCTGTGCTATAATGCCTTATTATAGAAATTTCAACGGATAAAACGAGGTAAACCTGGTGAAGAAAAAAACACTTGTGCCTCTTATCATTTTTTTACTGGGCATATGCCTTGTTGGTTTCATTGTATACAAAACAGACACCCACGAGAAGAACGAGAGACACATAACAGCACAATTAAACGCAACAACCTATGGGAAACGTATAAAAAATGAACAAGACCTGCATTATTTTATGTGCTTTTCACACGTATTTCCCCTTCATTTTATCCGCTTTATCTTCCCAAAATCCGGTCCAGATTTTCCAGAATTACATCAACATTGATTGGTTATGCAATATGTCCATTCCTTCCTGCCTTGATTGCTTTTTTACAATCTTACTTATGTAAAAAAAACTGCTTCTATTATACGACTGCGCTACACTATGCACAAGAAAAACATTACTGCGCAATACTTATATCTGCCCATGCATATTTCTGATATAAAATGCAATCTGATAGGGCAATCTCTCTTCCGGCGTTTTCAACTCATTTCCCAGAATTTTCCTGATATTTCCGATACGGTACAGCACCGTATTGCGATGCGTATACAATTCTGCTGCCACAGCCTGAATACTTCCATTATGCTTCAGATATGACTGAAGAGTTTCCACATAACCGGCATGATATCTTCTGTCGTATTCTTCCAATGCTGCCAGACATTCTGTTTCCATTTCCTTCAGTATTTCTTTATCTTTCACCATATAAAGCAGACGGAACAACCCGCAGTCATCAAACTTTACCACCTGCTTCTTTTGTGTCATCGCTATGTGTGCTGCTGCCTTCGCTCTCTGATAGCTTACCGAAAGCTGGGAAATATCCATACATCTGCTCCCGATTCCCACGCACAATTGCAGTCCGGGCATACGTCTTTTTCCTCTTTTTATGGCACCCTCTACAAGACGACACAAATACTCTTCCGAAAGCGCATTCGCTACCAGCACAAAATCAGAGTTGTAATAAAAAAAGCTTCCATTGTGAGTGATATCCTCCAGATATACCTGTATTCGATAAGATAGCTTTTTTCGCTCCACTGTGTCCATGGAGTCCAGCCCCTCACAAGTCATCAGCAGCACTTGAAAGCTTCCATCTACATCAAAATACTGTAATAAATCTTTTCTGTATGCATCCTGATTATCCGGAGTCTCAATAGCTGCAATCAGGGCGGATGCGATCTGCTCATCCGTAGTATCCTGCAGAAATACATGAATACTGAAGTCTTTTATCATATCTGATAAATGCACTTCCCAAGGCACAGTCAGTAGCGGAAGGTCATTTTCATCACAGTATGCTTTCAATTCTTCCGGCACCTCATAAATGTACTGCCCCACATTGATAACAAGCCCTGATGCATGATACCGGTTCAGCTGCTGTGCCAGATGCATCCAGTCTTCTTTTTCCGGAAAGCCAAGCCCGGTTGTCACTGCAAGCTCCTTTCCCCAGAAATTCTGTATGATCGTTGTATCCTCCAGAAGATGTACCCAGCTGATCGAATTGGACCATCCATTTTTTCCGGCCAGAAACTTCATTTCATATCTGTTTTCTGCTGTCAGCATCATATCCTGTATTGTAAAACTCATAAAACCTCCCTTTTTGTTTCCCAAACCCGTGCTGTAAAGTGTTCAAATTTTCCACCTCTATTATATCATACTTTTTTGTGCTGACAGCACATATTTTTCCTTTAATTTTTAGAATCTGCCCCCATGGTTTTTCCTTTATTTTGTGCTAGAATATAAGTAACTTAAAAAACAAATTAAAGGAGGCGTGAATATGAAATTCGCAGAATATACAAGTTCCCTGGATGCACTTCCCGTTCCAGAATGGATCATAGCAGAACGTTATATGTATTGTGACAATTTTATAAATGACTATACGAAGACTCGGCATTTTGATCTTCTGGCTTTTGTCAAACGTCTCTTTCGCAAATAATATGCACTTCTTTTCATAAAAAGGACATCCTGGTTGTCAGGATGTCCTTTCTTTTACTTTTTTCGGTAAATTCGAAGCATCAAAGGTGTTTCTACAAGCAGCATGGCAATCCATCCTGCCAGATAGGAATATGGCAGTGCCTCAATACCAAAATTCCATAACAAAACCATCGGTGCCGCAGCAATGACACGGACTGCCATATTGGTAAAGCTGCTCATCAAGGTCACCTTCAGATCTCCGATTCCACGGAAAAAGCCCTGAAGCGCATTTGTGATAGCAGGAAGAATATACATTACCGCAATCAGGTGGAGATAAACCACTCCATGTCCGATAACTTCCTCATCTTTTACAAATAATGACATCAATGGTCTGGCAAATCCCAGACAGATCAGCATAACTGCTGCTCCATAAACAAGCTCCAGTATCATTCCACATCGGAAGCCTTCCCTCATACGGTCATTTTTTCCAGCTCCTTTATTCTGAGCCATTAATGCGGTCATCGCATGGGCAATATTCTGTTCCGGTGTGATAGCAAAATCATCAATGCGATTAACCACTGCAAAGGCTGCTGCCACCGATACTCCCATTGTATTAACCAGTGCCTGTATTGCAATTTTTCCCATCTGTACAGTTGCCTGCTGCATGGCAGATGCCCACCCGTAAGCAATGGTTTTCTTCAAAAGCCTGGCATCAAAAACCAGCCATTTTTTCCCAAGCCGAAGAATCGGTACTTTTTTCTGTATATAGATAATGCAGAACAGACAGCAAAGTGCTTCACTGAGTACTGTGGAAATTGCACATCCATTACTTCCAGCCTTTAATACGATAACAAAAAACAGGTCTCCGAAAATGTTCAGAATCGCACTGATGATCAGAAAGTACAAGGGGGATGCACTGTCTCCCAATGCCCTTAGAGTGCTTGAAAAAAAGTTATATAAAAATGTAAACATTAATCCCAGAAAAATAATCCGCAAATATTGCACTGTCATATCCATAATAGACGGATCTACCTGCAATAACAGCAGAATAGGTACCGCAAATATTACACAAACCAATGTGAGAAAAAACGAAAAAACCGCACCAGACAACAGAGTTGTACTGATCTGTCTGTGCAAAGTCTCATAATCTTTCGCTCCATACTGAATCCCCATCAGGATACTGGCTCCCATACACAATCCGTTCAGAAATAATATCATCAACGTGCTGACAGGATTACAGATTCCCACAGCCGCCAGGGCCTCCTTTCCTACAAAATGCCCTACAATAATGCTGTCAACTGCATTATAGGTCAGCTGAAACAAATTTCCCAAAACAAGAGGCACTGTAAAATTAACAAAAATGGGCATGATTTTCCCAGTAGTCAGATCTTTTGTCATATCCTCACACTCCCAACCACAAATTTTGCACACTCACATTTTAGCTTAAAAAAATTAATTTCACAATGTCCTATTTTAACATTTTATATAGCATATTCTAATCGGATATGTTAAACTATAATTTATCACTTTCTCTGTTTCATTGATTG
>UMJU01028298.1_pt1 | contig 10601 bp, 10 predicted proteins | sample 1966161 | NCBI WGS metagenome assembly UMJU01 (sample SAMEA4836156, study PRJEB28245) | human gut metagenome | biome: gut microbiome; material: fecal sample | place: Denmark | collected 2008 | reverse complement strand
TCTTTTTGGGCAGCCCTTATTAAAATTTATTCTTATTTTAGATTTTCAACGGTTTGATACAACCATTTGAGGAATAAACATTTAACGGAGTATTTGAAAAACAGCGGTAACGAGTTGGAAACCGTGCGATTTTCAGCGATTTTCAGCGATTTGCGGTGCTATGCTGTCAAATAACTCATTTCTTTTGCAAAGGTAAAAAAATATCTAATACATGCAGTATAGAAGAATAAATATAATGCCTACTATTGGGTGAGTTTGTTCAATCGCATTACAATCGAAGTTTGACTTCTGCCCATTTTGTTCGCGATATATTTGACACTCTTACCTTCATTATACAGTTTCAATAAAAATTGGTCTGCACTTCTTGTCCATCTTTTATTGGCATTGGGGTGCTTTACATAACTTTCTTCTGAAACCTTTTCAGGGTGTAAAAATTCATCCACAAATACAGAGGGAAAACGCTTGTCATATAGTACAAGTGTTTTTATCTTTGCCCTTGTTACTGCAACATAAAACAATCTCCGTTCTTCCCCATATGGGAATTGGTCACTTTTAGTCAGAACATAATTAAGCACAGGGTCATCACTTACAAGGGATGGGAAGCCATAAGTATCCTTATTACATTGTAAAAGTATCACATAATCCGCTTCAAGACCTTTTGATTTATGTACTGTCAAGAACTCTATCTTTCTTCCTCCTATCACATAATAAAATCTATTACCTTCTTTCACCCCTTTATACATAAAAGACAGGTAATAGTCATCAAAAGAATAACGTCCTAATAGAAATATAGATTTATCCGATGGAATAGAAGATATTAGTTCTACTATTGTTTTGCAATAATCACGTCTGTCGTAAGAATAAAACTCCAATTCTGTTTTCATTTCAGAGCTGAACGAGTGTATATTCTTTTGTATTTGGGCTTTATTACGCTGTATGAAGTGGGAGGACAACGAAACTAAAGGCTCTCCAAATCTGTATGTGGTTTCAATCTTGTTTATCTCTGTTGCGCCAAAGTATTCAGGAAATTGATTAAAAAGAGCCATATCACTTCCCGAAAAACGATATATGGACTGCCAATCATCGCCTACACAATACAACTTCGCAGGCGGATTTCCCTCTCGTAATACTTTCAAGAAATTGTAACGGTCAACCGATATGTCTTGAAACTCGTCCACTATGATATAATCATACTCAACAGGGTGTGAAGTGCGACATATTTCTGTAGCTTGAAGAATCGCATCGGTAAAATCAATTTGGTTGCTATCGCTCAATGCACTTATATAGTGTTCATATACAGGCTGAAATATGTTCATGATAATAAAAACGCTCCGCTCATCATTTGCATTTTTTGCTTGTTCAAGAACCTCTTTAACTGATTTACAACTTGATTTTACCAATGTCGCAAAAGTAACAATAAGTCGTATAAACGCCTTTTCCTGCTTACTACCTTTTGGCAAAACCAAATCATATAACTCTTCATCCGTTTTTTCTTGAATTGGTACACCTACATTATCTAATAGTTTACGGAGTTTCTCTCTAATATCAGAATAATGGAAATCAGCACTTGATGTTACTAAAAGTTGAGTGCCAAATTTCTCGTGAGCAGCTTTCTTCCAAGTTATACCATCATTATATTTTTGATTGGCTTCTTCGTATGTTATATTCTTGTCTTTTGCAAACCAAGCAGGAACAAGACTATGTTCATCTACTCCGAAATGTTCCAAATAGATGCGTTTGATTTCTCCTGTTTGCTCAAAATATATTGAGAAATCGGGGCGATATTGAGAGTGCATTTCATCCGCTAATTGATGTTCGTATGGCTCTTCATATCTGAATTTTACTCCAAGTGATGACAAGACAAAGCAAATCTTTTGCTCCTGTTCGCTTCTCACATATATAGCCCGACCATCCATATCGGGGAACATTGCTTTTAGTTGAACCTTCTTTTGTTCCGACAATTTTTCTCGTCTTTCATTCTTGCATTGTTCCCAATCCGCTTCATTGGTTTGGTAATCAATGAAGTATTCTACTACGCTATTCTTAAAAGCCTTATTCTCTAATAGAGTATGATAAAGAGCAATAAATAAAGAATCTGTATTATCGCAAATAGACGGCTTTGTTCCCGTTGCTTTTCCGATAATATCAATGGCTAATTTGTGAAATGTATAACCTTTCAAGCCATCAGTAGCCATTCTTTTCGTAAGTTCGGCTGCTGCTTTGTTAGTGTAACTAATAAGTAAAATTCTATGAGGTGCAATGCCTTTTATTTCTGTTAGATACTTGACTTTTCCGATAATAGAAGAGGTCTTTCCACTACCTGCGCTACTAACAACCAAACAATTATCCTCTTCTGAAACAATTGAGCGTCTTTGTTGCTTATCCAATGGATATTTTAAGCAATTGTCGAAGAAATCTTTATGTGTGTCAAGCAGAAATGTAATAACACCCTCATTATGCTGTTTTACAAGTCTATTGATAGCTCCAAAATCATTGATGAATTTTAATATAGTTTCAGATGGAGTGATGTTAAAGGCTTTGAGTTTCTTCTGAAGCGAATACGCTTCTTGAAAATGTGGTTTGTAATGATTGATAAGATCTTTTTCCTGCGTTGCAGAGATTATCTTGCCATAAAAGCCGTTATTAAGGTCAGTCGGAATATCTGTAAATGCAACATCGTTGAGTTTAGATATTCTCTCTTGGGCTTGCTCATAGTTTGATTTCTCTCTATATGAAGATATCTGACTTAACTTGTCTGAAAGTTCATTGGACTTGTTTTTAAGGCGTATTCGCACCATTGCTATCACAATAACCGAAATAGCAATTATACAAATCATCATAATAAACAATAGCTGCATATTAGAAATAATATTTATCTGAATCTTTCAATCCATCTATAATCATCCCCTTTGGTACTCCACTGAAATTTCCACATATCACCTGTATTATCGTTTATAAGATAGTATTGATACATACTTGTTAGTGGCTGAATAGAGAATATACACCTTTCGTTATTTTCTACTAATTCGTTTTTATTGATAGGAATACAAAATAGGTTGTCTAAATCTTGTGTGCTATATTGGACTTGCCATAGTCGCCCATTATATGAGTCCAACAATATGAATGTCCACATATTTTGAGTAGCAAACATCTGAAATCTATTAGTCCAATTTGAAGATTTTTCCGGATATGCAAGAGAAAACATATTGATAGGTGCAGCAAACATATAGTCTTCGCCCTTGACGCTAAATTGAACTTGCCAATTCTTACCTGTATATGTATCAAGCATTATGAAAGTCCACATATTCTGTGTTTCATAAAGGCGAAATCGTCCTTCTCTATCTCCTAAAACTTCTCTTGAACTACAAACTTCCCAAGACTGACCATCATCTTGAATTTGTTGAACTTCACCTGTCATCGTATTTAAACGAAGTTGATTATGGTAGTTCTGAGTCTTATACATCTTATATACTTGAGCATACGATGTAGCAGCGACAACCATAAAAGCAAGTAATACAAAAAGTTTTCTCATAATCAATTGTTTTGTTTATTGAAAGTTAAATATCCTCTAAATCTTTTTGGATTTTTGTTTCTACATTTTGAGTATCACGATAACGAATTACGACCATACCCTCATAGACGCCAGAAGTCTTTTCTATTGATAATTCTATATCTCCACCTGTTACCTCCCATGCACTGCCCCACACAACTGTCCCTTGATGAACTTCTGCCATTAAAGCGGTATTAGAATCTGAGTGAGCCGGATTCTTTTCTTTTGAGATAGTTGGGTTACCATATTTGCGAGTATATAAATCCTTATAATAACCGTAAGTATTAACAAGTGTATTCCATTCACCACTTGGGTCAAATAACACGGCTACAGCAAATACACTTTTACCATCATCAGTGGCTGTTACGCCTATAGTTGCATTACGACCAGTAAAATCTCCCATAAACAATGCAAGATTGTTTTCTCTGCCAATAGATGTAAATCCTTTGCTTTTTAACTTTTGACAGAATTCAGTCATACTTCCCTCAATGGGAATTCCTTTAAAAGTAAGATGTTCCGCACCGCTTTGAGCATACGATGTCAAAGTAATTACCATAAATGCGAACACTACAATAAGTTTTCTCATAATCTGTTGTATTATTTAAAATCGTTTATTACTAACATAATCCAACCAACGAAGAAAGCGTGGCACTGCGATGCTACGTCTTAGTTCGGAGGTCCTGAGAAAACCTTGTGTACAGATATAGTAATAGCAGCCCACGCTATAGCGTGAGAACCACTATGCTACCCTTGTACACAATTCAGAAATTTCTCAGGTTTCCGTTCTACAAGATAAGCATAACGCTTCTTCTTTTTCTTATGTCTTGGAAAGAGTTGCCCCAATCCGAATACAAAAGTATAAAAAATCCGTGATATAGTATTCAACTATCACGGACTTTATTATGATTTACAGCTTAATACCTCGATTTTGTTTTCTTGTCGGCATTCCCAATGTTTCCATGAACTCGTCTTTCTTTCGTCTAAACCAACTGACATGCGAAACACCGTCTATATTGAGGTCAAATCTCTCCTCCGCATTCTGTTTGAGAGAACAAACCGCACCATCAGCCTTGAAGTGTTGGTTGAACTCACGAGAATAGAGTTCGCCTTTAATGGGAACATCCTTGAACGTGCATAGTTTTCTAATGATGGCATCGCCAAAGTTCAGAGTTTCACGAAGGAACTTTATTGTCGGTATCAGCTTCTCCACATACGGAAAGTAGCGTTTGACGAAATCCACGAACTCGGACAACTTGCGGTTCTGTTGCTCGTATGCACTTTTCATGTCCTGCATCTGTTTGACTTGCCATTCCTCTCTTTGTCGAACTTCATCTTCAAGTTCAGAAATGCGATTTTGTAAGACTGCATTTTCCCTTTCCAATGTCTTGACCTTGTTACTGCCGAAAAGAGAACCGACACTTTCAGCGATGTTGGTCGCTGCTGTTGTGGCTGCGCCTTTCAGTTTTTCTGTCTGGACTTCTTTCTTGGCTCGCCTGAGCTCTTCCTGTGCTGTTTCCTTGCGGTCTTGGAGTTGTCCTATGTCTGTTCGTAACTGTTCCGTCTGCTGCACCAAATCACGGTAATACTGCCGTGTGGAGATATGCCTTGCTTCCGAACCATCAATGCCACGCTGTAATCCGTAACCGTTCATGGCTTGAGCGTATGTGTCCTGATAGGATTTGAGTTTGGCACGTGTCATAATATCATCGGCACACAGTCGGGCTGTATCTGTCGGCTTCTTGCGGTATCGCTTCTTAACCTGTTCCTCTTTCTTCTTACGCTTGCGCTCTCCCTTGATTATCGGTACAAGGGTGGCATGTATGTGCGGTGTCTGCTCGTCCATGTGCAGGACTGCCGACACGATATTCTCCCTGCCGAATGTGTTGGCAAGGTATTTCAGGTTGTCGCTACACCACTCGTCAAGTCTGCCCTCGTTGTTGATGCGTTCCATATCATCATGAGTTCCTGTTAGCAGGACACGGATAGCCCTCACTTGGTTGTTACCGATTTTGCGTGTCAGTCCTGCGGTGTCCAATCGGTACTGTATGGCTTGTGTCCTGCTTTCCACACCATCAGGAAACCTTATCAGTTCCCGATTGAGGTGCGTCCTGCTCTCATCGGCATTCTTTGGTTTGATGGTGCGCTCGATGTGCGCTGACATGGCGGTATCCGTTCCGCTTGTCTTTTCCATGTGTAATACTGCATAACCCATGTATAATCCTTTCTTTTAACTTGTGAAACAATGGTTGATGGTTTACTTCTATACGGCTTCTGCCGTTGGCTGGGGAGTGTCCAGAGAGGTGCAACCTCTTTGGCTTATTGGGGAATTTTCAGCGTTGCTTGCAATGCGGCTCGGAAAATTCCCTAATAAGCTACGGTATTTTCCGTTGGCAAATATCCGTGTCGCTGCAAGCATCCGCTTTCTACATCTTCAGCCCTCGTTTTTTCGGTGGCTGCATCATCCGCCTTGCGGATTGGACTTGCTTCTTCTCCTTTATCGGCTCTGCCGATTGGGACAAGGGCTTACCGCACAGGTAGTCGTTCAGGTCTTTGTATTCACGATAGTACAGCGACTTGTCAAGCAAGCGTTCCCCGAATTTCGTTTTCAAGGTTTCACAGGCGTTCCGTCCTGCCGTGTCATTGTCAAGGTAACAGCCGATTCGGGTGTAGGTCGCCAATATGCTTTCCGCTTTCGTGAGGTTGGAAACGGAGTTCAGTATGATATAGTCCTGCGTTGTCAATCGCGGATATTGCGGATTGTTCTTCACTCTAATGGTGAGGAACGAGAGGTAATCCATGAAGCCCTCAAACAGATAACACACATTTCTCGGTTCGCCCTGTTGTCGGATATGGGTGATGTCTTTCGGGGAGACACACCCCTTGAAATATCTGTTGCGCACTTCATATCCTCCTGCCATATTCGGAAAGCCGATGGCGAAATAGGGTTTGTCGGCATTCATAAACCGAATTTCCCTGCATTCTCTTTTGGCGAGTTCGATGTTTATTCCCCTTTCTTGCAGATAGGTGATGAGCGCAGGGGATGACAACTCGCCAACCCTTAAACCCCGATAAGTGCGGTTGTCGGATTGTTTCGCACTAAAAGAGAACGATGCAGGGCGGATGTATGGTGTCCGTTCCTCTATGCGTTTCAACAGACAGGCTACATTTTCCGTATGGTAGAGTTCCGCAGCCAATGCGATGATGTTGCCGCCTTTGCCAAGTCCGAAATCATACCACTTGTTGAGTTCGGTGTTCACTTTGAAAGATGCGTCATTTTCCTCTCTCAGCGGTGATTTGTACCAAAGACTGTTGCCCTGTTGTTTGACGGGCGTATAGCCCAGACTTTGCAGATAGTCCGCAATGCGTATGTTCTTTGCTTCTTGTGTAGTCATAGTTTTTCTACGGATTTAATGATGATTGTAAAAACGATGAATTGTTGAACGGGTAATGTAATCCGTTTATATACAGAGCTGTATTTGCTCAACATTTTCTCAACAAACCACTCGCCAAAAGAGAAATCAACAGTCATGTACTGTCCCTCTCTCAACTTCTCTTTTCGATTGTTGAGATTTTGTTGAGATTGTATATTGTTCATTACCAGCATAGTTGTATACTTATTCATCAATTCAACAAAAAAATGAATGGTATTACAGGGATTCAAGTTGTTCTCTTGTGACGGTATAAAATCGCCCGACCCTTTTAACTGGCTCATACCGACATTCCCGATTATAGTTCAATTGGTAGGTGGTATAGGTTAGTCCGTTGGATGCAGGGGTAAGTTTCCAGCACTCCTGCAATACTTTCCTGACTTGGTGCTTCTCCACCTTTACCTGCGAATGTACCAGCAAAAGAAGTATGTCGTTGTAGCAGAACGAGAATGTGTCCGTGCCGATACTGTCCATGATGTCAAGTATAAGCTCGTGCATCTCTATCTCCAATCGGTTGCGGTTGCTGCGGATTATCTTCCGCAAGGCTTCAGTATGTAACAATGACGGAGCGAACCACATTCGACTTTCCTTTTCGGTGGAAAGCTGCCTGTGTTGCAGGAAATGGAGAAAGGCGGGTATCTCCTCTTTCAACTTTTGCAGGAAGTCGGTATCGTCCGACTGTAAGCGGTCTATCTTTCGCACCCAATAGCGTGTCTCCCCTGCGTCTATGATTACGGGCAGATACTCGTTGTTGGAACATAATACGAACTTGGCGAAGAACGCTATCTCATCACGGTCTTTCCCTTTGGCTTCCATCTTGTAGGATAATGTAGTACTCAAGTTCTTCAACCGTTCGCTGTCCTCTCTGCGGTTGAGCAGCACCTCATCCACCACGATAAGGAGCTTTCCAGCCCAATCGGAATTGAATTGGCTGCGGAAATCCTCGTTGGTGTTGAAAGTGACATTGTTTTGAAACAAGGCTTTCAGAAAGTTCAGGAACGTGCTTTTGCCTGTATTGCGTTCTTCCGACACCAACAGCAGGATAGGCAGTTTTTGAATGGGCTGCAGGTAGAGCAGTTGCAGGTAGTCCATGCCAAACTCGTATTGTTCCCCGAAGATATGATGCACCAATGAACGGATAGAGGGAAAATCCCCTTGTCGTGGTACATGGTCTATCGGCTCATAGAGGTTAAGGAACTTGCCGACCACAGGGCGGTAGCCGATATGTTCGGGTACGGTGCAGAAGCCGTCATACTTGGGAACGCTGCCGATGTAGTCCTTGCCGTAGTCTTGGCGCAGGGTCTCGTTGTTCCACGCTATGCGTTTCCTTATATACCCTCCGTTCAGTTTGGGCTGCTCTACAATCTTGTAAAGCGTTGTCCCAACTCGGATGAATTCTTCCTTTGCCATGCCGTCATCCGATGGCGGTCGGTGGCTGTCTTGTTGTTTGTTAGCTGACATAATCAAATGGATTTAAGTTTGAAAAATACCAGCTACAAAAGTATAAGCATTTAATGTATAAGTTGTTACGCAAAATATGGCAGAATGCGGAAAAAGCCTCTCAAAACAAAAAAATCAATGGTTTGGGGCTGGAATCGGATTAGAAAGATGAAAAAACTCCCGAAAAACGAATTGTCGGATTGCGCTTTTCAGGAGAAAAATCAGAGTGCCTGTTTATACGTTTATGGCAATGGTATGCCGTTTATCCTACCCATACTCAGCGAAAGAAAACGGTTTGTTTTTCTTTTCGCAAGTACAGTCTTTTCAGAATGGCATTGCGCACTTGCTCCGCTCCGAATGTGCCGATGCGGAAAGCGAGGGCGATTATCGTTTCAAGATTGTAAGCTTCCATACTGCAATTATCGGATATGCGTATGGTGCGCTTTATCTCGTACTCCCTTAATGCGCCACTCTTGCAAAGAGCCTTTATCCCTGCCCGAATGGTCGGGGCGGTTACACCGAACAAATCCAACAACTCGGCTTCGTTCATCCATACATCAGTTATATCTTTCGGCATAACCACATTGCCAAACTCATCCATTGTGATGATATTTCTTTCCTTTTTCATTTCCGTTTGATTTTAGGGTTATTGAATGGCGTTGCAAATGTTCTTTTCCATATCCTCCAGCCTGTGCGACAGGTTTTCCATGTCCTGACTAATCTTTTGGGCGGTTATCTTTGCGTAGATTTGGGTTGTCTTTATGTTGGTGTGTCCCAAAAGCCTGCTGACGGTTTCAATCGGTACTCCGTTGGATAACAGGACGGTAGTCGCTGCCGAATGCCTTGCGACATGATAGGTCAGACGGACTTTTATACCGCACAACTCGGCAATGGATTTCAACTTTTTGTTGCAGGTGGTGTTGCTCGGCATAGGAAATACCTTGTTGTCCCTTGTCATGCCTTTGTACTTCTCTATTATCTTTCGGGGAACATCCAACAGTCTGATATTGGATTCCGTGTTGGTTTTCTTTCTTCGGGTGATAATCCATAGATTGCCGTCAAAGAATGTTTGCAGGTTGTCTTCCGTGAGGTTCTTGACATCGGAATACGCCAACCCTGTGAAGGTGGAAAAGATGAACAGGTCTCGGACAAGCTCGTGTGTCTTGTCTGGCATATCGGTGTTCATCATCGTGTGTATCTCCTCCTTTGTGATATATCCCCTGTCCACGCTTTCGGGCGAATTGATATATCCTGCAAATGGATTGAACGGCAAACGACCGTCATTCCTTGCTATGGAGATAATGTGTTTCAGCACAATCATGTAGCCCCAAATGGTATTGGTACGGCATTTCTTCTCCGTGCGCAAAAAATATTCGAAGTCATTTATGAATGTGAGGTTCAACTCTTTCAGCGGGATATCCTCACGCTTGTAGGTATGGGACAGGAACTCACGGATGTGCTTGCAAACGGTCACATAACGCTGGAACGTTCCCTTTGCTCTGCTGTGTCCCACTTTCTTGGCAAATTCGGTGTTGTGCTGCTCGAAGAGTTTTAGCAGGGTTTCCTGCTTGACACCGATACCGAGATAGGCATCCTTGAGTTTGGCGGCAGTAACATATCCGTCCGTCTGCATCAGTTCCTGATAGCGACGGTTTACCTCCACTCGGATTTTATCAACGGCACGATTGATTCGCTGCGCTTCGACACTCTTGCCCGAAGCACGGTTGTTCTTCACGTCCCACAGTCGCAATGGAACATCCATCTTGCAACTGAACTGCTTAATCTCTCCGTCCACTGTAAGGCGGCACATCAATGGCAGGTTTCCATTGGGTTTTTCACTGCCTTTCTTCACATAGAACAAGACCTTAAAAGTACTTCTCATAACTCACTCTTTTTTGGTTACAAAATTAGTTTATAGCGAGTTACAGACAGATACGACAAATGACGCCAAACGCTGCAAAATTTAGGTTTCGCAAAAAAATTGCATCATCACACGGGTAATGATGTGGTAACTGAACTTTTGCGTCATTTGTCTATATTATGGTTTTCTTTGGCTTTTTGCCGAGAGAAAAATATAGCGTAACGAACACTGTTCCAGTCCATTCGCTACGCTTTTCTCAAATTTACTATTTCGCTATGTGTTTATTTTAGGTTATATACATTCATGTCCATTTATGTAAAAA
>UMJU01034420.1_pt1 | contig 10665 bp, 9 predicted proteins | sample 1966161 | NCBI WGS metagenome assembly UMJU01 (sample SAMEA4836156, study PRJEB28245) | human gut metagenome | biome: gut microbiome; material: fecal sample | place: Denmark | collected 2008 | reverse complement strand
CCCTTCTTCTTAATTTGTCCTTGACAAGGGGTATACTTTAATACTTGCACCTGTGGGAGGAATTTTTTCATTTCTCATACTTTTCTTGGTAAACAGGTAACGGTAGTTCCATTTGCACAGATGTGTTAAACTTAATTCGGAGATAGATTGAAACGATAAATAGGTAATTGCGAAACTCATGAAAACCTAAATCGAATTGTGAAAAAATGACAAAAGCTTGAGAAAACACTGGGGAGCAGAAATCGAACAAGTTCGATTGGCACTTAGAAGGCAGGTGCGGCGTAAGTCGTGACTGGCTTCTTGGTACCGTTACCAGCGACACGTAGCGGAAGAGTGTTTTCGAAAATTTTGTTAATTTTTCACAATGTGAAGTAGATTATGATGAGTTTCACAAATATCTGTTAAACGATAGAACAACAAAGGAGAGAAAAAGCATGAAGAAATTTGATGATGATCTTGAATTTGAATCATTGAATGACGAACCACGGGATATCCGCTTTATATTACCAATTATCGTTGTGGCGGTTTTACTTGTCATTGTGATTGTGGCACTGGTTTTGTTAGGAAAAAATAGTAAAAATAAAGACACAAGTGCTGACTTAATGTCTACAGAGCAGAGTGAGACAACAGAGACAGAAACACAGACCACCGAAGTAATGGGGAATATTGCCACAACCGAGAGCACTGAAGAAGTGGAGGAAGACGATCCACAGAATGGTAATATGGGAACTGACACGGGAGCGAGCGTCGATGTGACTGCACTGTTATCGGCGGGAAATGTGACGGAATCGGGTGAGACAACGTTTGGTATAGATGTGGCCAGATATCAGGGAACCATCGACTGGAGTCAGGTGGCGGCTTCCGGGGTACAGTTTGCCATGATACGTGTTGGATACCGCACGCAGAAGACTGGCGAGATCGTTGCGGATACCAATGCAAAATACAACATGCAGGAAGCGCAGGCAAATGGGATAAAAATAGGGGCATACTTCTTTTCGACAGCCGTCACAACGGATGAAGCGGTGCAGGAGGCAGACTGGGTGGCAGATTATATTTCCCAGTATCAGATCACCTATCCGGTTGCATTTAACTGTGAAGGGTTTGAAAATGCAGACAGCAGACAGTACGCTATGACACAGTCGGAGAGAACGGACATGGCAATTGCATTTTTAAATGAAATCTATAACCGAGGCTATACGCCAATGTTTTATGCGGCAAAAAATGAGATGCTTGGCGATGCAAAATGGGATACTTCAAGAATTGAAAAAACTTATAAAATCTGGGTGTCTCAATATCCATCTGTACCGTATCCACAGACCGCACAGTCCGATTACACTGGAACACATGCAATGTGGCAGTACACCAATCAGGGAACGGTAGCCGGAATCAGTAAGCCGGTCGATGTCGATATTGCCTATTTCGGTTATGCAGGAACCGCAGATGCGAAAAGTGATGTGACACCGGAAACAGTCGGTGCAGATGCGGAGGCGTTGATGAATTTCTCTGATGTAAATGAGACGGTTACAGCAAAACAGTCCACAAATCTCAGAAACATTCCAAGTCAGGGTTCTGATGCAACAGTTGTGGCAACCTTGCAGAATGGTGAGACAGCGACAAGAACCGGCGTGAGCAGCAGTGGATGGTCGCGGGTAAGCTACAATGGACAGACTTTGTATGCAGTGTCCAGCTATCTGACGACAGATCTTGGGTATACAGCACCAGCAGCCAATACGGCTGCAGAGACAACAACAACGGACGGCTCAGGCTCAGGAGATGGATTGAAAACAAAATTTACTGCATGCAATGATGTGGTGACAGCGAAGATCGAAGTGAATTTAAGAACACTTCCGAGTGTCACAAACCCGGATGCAGCAGTTGTTGCGGTTTTAAAAAATGGCGAGACCGTGACGAGAACCGGAATCAATACAGACTATGGATGGTCAAGAGTTGACTATAATGGACAGACATTATATTGTGTATCGAGTTATTTGACAAGTGCACAGTAAAAAAGAAGCTGATGCATTCAGACGGAAAAGATGAAACGTCTGAAGGTATCAGCTTTCTTTCTATTATGCAGATTAAATTAATTTTTTTCGCTTTGCCGGACGCTGTTTCTTTACAGGAGGTGTCACCTCATTTCTGGCAGCAATGGATACGGCTGAAACTGGTGACGCAGGCGGGACAGGTTTGTCCATAACCGGCTGTTTTGTGGGCAGAACGGCAGATGCTGCATTCCTGCGCTGGTTTATTTTTTCTTTTTGCGCACGGAAGCGGTCAGCGGTCGCCTTAATATATGGATCTGCAACAAACTGCTTAAGCGTATCGCTGTCGATGGCGATACGGTTGTCCATTGTCTTCATAATATCTACAATCTGTAACTGATCCGAGGTTTCCGGATTGCTCAGATCATAAATCTGGTTATCCTTGAAATTCAGGATCATAGGATGCAGAAAATCAGCCGGATTGTCAGCAAGCACCAGACCTTTTTCTCCGTTTGCAAAATCGAGACATGCACCTGTAGGAAGGATCTGGATGCTGTCCGCCAGAGCGGTGATCACAGAACGGTTATATTCTGAGATGTGGCTGTAAAAAAATGTCATGGCAGCCAGCTCTGACATTGGTGCATGGTTAATGTTCATGGCAGTCAGGCGGTCAAATTTGTCCGCAGCCTTCAATATATCGATCAGAAGCTGAACCGGTGGTTTTGGAAGTCTTGGGCTGATCGTTGCATGATCTTCAAATATAATGTTCTGGATGATCTCAAGACTTGTGTCATTTAAGCCGAGTTCTGCAAAATGCGGACGGATGATCTCATACCCATGTTCTGATTTTAACTGGATGAGATCCCGGTCGGAAGCAGAGAGATCTTCATTCTTATCTAAAATACTCTTTGGAACGGAGAGATAACCAAAATCATATAATAAGGAAGCTGCGATCAGCGACTGGGAGTCTTCCGGCTCAATATGCATCTCATTTGCGATCATCGCAGAGAGGATCGCAACACTGATCGAATGCTTGTATACAAAATCAGCAGAACTTCTGAGGTTCTGTGTGAAATTAAGTTTGTGGTCTAATGCACCATAATGTGTGTATATATTCTGTACGAGTTCCGTGATTGCCGGAATATTTTTCTGTGCGAGAAGCTTATCCATGCAGTCTTTCAATTTGAACATATAGATAGTCTGGAACTGCTCAAATTCAAGGTCTTCTTTGGAAAGAGGAGGAACAGGCTCCGCCGGTTCCAGAATAAATATGCCGATCAGACCGAAATTATCAATACTGTTTATACTCTGAAGTGTTAATTTTGTGTTGCGCTCATATAATAAAACCCCCATTTTATTGTAAATGGGTTTTGCCAGCCGCATTCCCGGCTTTAAATCCTGTGATCTTACAAACTGCATATACCCCCATACCTTTCCTGATGCAAATATGATAAAATAAAAACAAGCTGATACATACCAAATATAGCATATTGAAAGGTTAAATACAATCTGCTATCATGGTTCTTGAAAGAAATTTTTTGAGAGCAGATACAGGAATATTTCAACAGAATGAGGTACCTATGAAAAAAATCCCCTTAAAAAGAATATTTGCAGCGGCAGCATTAGTGTGCTGTCTTACCGTGACAACAGCTTATGCAGATGTCACGCAGGAAGATATTGACAATGCAAAAAATCAGATCAACAATCTGAAAAACCAGCAGAAAGATGCACAGGATGCGGTCGATGATATCAATGGAAAAAAAGGCCAGCTAGAGAGCGACCTGAACAATTTAAATGGACAGATGACCAACATTGTTTCGTCCATGAATGCCCTTGAGTCACAGATCAATGATAAGAAAAAAGAACTGTCAGATCTTGAGGATGAGATCGATCAGACGCAGGATAATCTGGAAGCTGCAAAGCAGCAGTCAGCCAGCCAGTATGAGGATATGAAGATACGTATCCGCTATATGTATGAAAATGGAAATACACCGATGCTTGAGATGCTGTTATCGGCATCATCCTTTTCTGATTTTCTGAACCGGACGGAGTATATTTCGGAGATCAATTCGTATGACAGACAGAAATTAGAGGAGTTTATCCAGGTGCAGGAACAGATTGCGGCAGAGGAAGCTTTTCTTGAAGAACAGAAGAAGGATCTCGAGAGTGAGCAGCAGGAACTGCTCGCCATGCAGGATGACATGAAGGTAAAACAGAATTCTGTAAACAGCCTTATCAGTTCAACGCAGGCAAATATCAGCCAGACCAATTCTGAATTGAGCAGCGCCCAGGGAAAAGTCAATGATATCAACAGTCAGATCGCACGGATGGAAGAACTGGAAAAACAGTTAGAGATCCAGAAGGCAAAAGAAGACGCTGCGAGAATGGCGGAGATCAAGCGTCAGGAGGCTGAGAACAACGGCGAATTTTCTTATGTCCCAAGTGACAGTGATCTTTACCTGTTAGGTGCGATCATCCAGTGTGAGGCAGACGGTGAACCATATGAGGGAAAGCTTGCAGTCGGAAGTGTTGTCATGAACCGTGTGCGAAGCTCTTATTTCCCGAATACCGTATCCGGTGTGATTTATCAGAGCGGACAGTTTTCTCCGGTAGCCAGTGGACGATATGCGCTCCGCCTCGAGCAGGGAGTCAATAATACCTGTATGCAGGCGGCACAGGAGGTGCTTAACGGGAACATCACAAACAGCTGTCTCTATTTCAGAACTGTGATCGACGGATTGGAAGGAACGATCATCGGACATCACATATTCTACTAATACGGCTGTCAATGCGCAAATTACATAAAAATCATTTTTGAAACCAAATGGAAAAAGAGACGTTTTTGTGAGAAATATACAAAAAACGTCTCTTTTTTGTGGAATTGAGCGGTTGCGCATGATAATTTTTTAACGAAAAACAGTATATAAAATAGGTAAAAACCAAATTTAAATACTGAAAAAAGTGTGAAAAAAAAAGAAAGCTATTGCATTTGAAAATAAAATATGGTAGCATGAGAAAGTACTGAAAAGCCAATAAAAAAGCCGAATACATAAAAACGTAGAAAATCAGGAAAAAGAAAATTTAAATTTAAAAGAAGAGATTTTAGATTTATTTTTTTTACTAAAAGATTGTTAAAAAAATAACGACGTTTTTCGGCAGATTTATTATGAAGGAAACAAAATATACTGCATATTATGAGCGGTGTTTTGTACCACAAAACCGAAGGGAGAATTCAAAATGGCAAGAAAAGTAGTTTTAGCAGGCGCATGCCGTACAGCAATTGGTAAAATGGGTGGAGCATTAAGCAATACTCCAGCAGCAGACTTAGGTGCAATCGTTATCAAAGAGGCATTAAGAAGAGCAGGTGTTAAACCAGAGATGGTTGACGAAGTTAAAATGGGTTGTGTAATCCAGGCAGCTCAGGGACAGAACGTTGCACGTCAGGCTTCTATCAAAGCAGGACTCCCAATCGAAGTTCCAGCAATCACAATCAACGTTGTATGTGGTTCTGGTTTGAAATGTGTCAATGATGCAGCTACCATGATCATGGCAGGAGAAGCTGATATCGTTGTTGCAGGTGGTATGGAAAATATGTCAATGGCACCATATGCTATGACAAAAGCCCGTTTCGGATATCGTATGAACAATGCAACAATCATCGATACAATGGTTAACGATGCATTAACAGATGCATTCAATCATTATCATATGATGATCACAGCAGAGAACGTATGTGATAAATATGGAATCACAAGAGAAGAATTAGACGAGTTCTCAGCAAACAGCCAGCAGAAATGTGAAAAAGCGATCGCTGAAGGTAAATTTGCAGATGAGATCGTTCCGGTTCCGGTTAAAGTGAAAAAAGAGATCGTAGATTTCGTGACAGATGAAGGACCTCGTGCAGGTACAACAGCAGAGTCTTTAGCAAAATTAAAATGCTGCTCTGGCAAAGAGGGTGGACTTGTTACAGCAGGTAACGCTTCCGGTATTAACGATGGTGCAGCAGCAATCGTTGTAATGAGCGAAGAGAAAGCAAAAGAACTTGGTGTTACACCAATGGCTACATGGGTAGCCGGAGCACTTGGCGGTGTTGAGCCAGAGATCATGGGTGTTGGACCTGTTGCTTCCACTAAGAAAGTATTAGCTAAGACAGGACTTACAATCGATGATATGGATCTGATCGAAGCAAACGAAGCTTTTGCAGCTCAGTCTATCGCAGTTGCAAGAGATTTACATTTCGATATGTCCAAAGTTAACGTTAATGGTGGTGCAATCGCACTTGGACATCCAGTAGGAGCTTCCGGATGCCGTATCCTTGTAACATTATTGCATGAGATGCAGAAGAGAGATTCCCACAGAGGTCTTGCTACATTATGTATCGGTGGCGGAATGGGATGCTCTACAATCGTTGAGAGATAATTAATCAGACAAAACTGTCCGGAAAGCGGGTAACTGCTTTTCCGGGCGTTTCCATTACATATTAAAAATTCAGAATAAATTCAGGAGGTACTAACATGAAAGTTGGTGTTATTGGTGCAGGAACCATGGGACAGGGTATTGCAAAAGCATTTGCCCAGGTAGAAGGATATGAGGTAGCTCTCTGCGATATCAAGCAGGAATGGGCTGATGGCGGAAAAGCCAAAATCCAGAAAGGCTATGCAAGACTTGTAGAAAAAGGAAAAATGACACAGGAAGCTGTTGATGCTATCCTTGCTAAAATCACTCCAGGATTAAAAGAAGACCTTTGCGCAGACTGCGATTTGATCGTAGAAGCAGCATTCGAAGATATGGGAGTAAAGAAAACAACATTCCAGGAATTAGATAAGATCGCAAAACCAGAGTGTATCTTTGCTTCAAATACATCAAGCCTTTCCATCACAGAGATCGGAAATGGTCTTACACGTCCAATGGTTGGTATGCATTTCTTCAACCCTGCAGACCGTATGAAATTAATCGAAGTTATCGCTGGTGTAAATACACCGGATGAGACTGTTGAAGCTATTAAGAAAATCTCTGTTGAGATCGGAAAAACACCTGTACAGGTAAATGAAGCAGCAGGATTCGTTGTAAACCGTATTTTAATTCCAATGATCAACGAAGCAGCATTCATCAAAATGGAAGGTGTATCTGATATCGCAGGTATCGATGCAGCTATGAAACTTGGCGCAAACCATCCAATGGGACCATTAGAGTTAGGAGATTTCATCGGTCTTGATATCTGCCTTGCTATTATGGATGTTCTTTACAAAGAGACTGGCGACAGCAAATACCGTGCATGCCCATTGATTCGCAAAATGGTTCGTGGTGGTAACCTTGGTGCTAAGAGCGGAAAAGGATTCTATGTATACAATGCTGACCGCACAAAAACACCAGTTGACGCTCAGTAATTAACAGATATTAAGGTTTAGGAGGATTTGAAATCATGGATTTCACTTTAGACAAGAAACATGAAATGGCGCGTTCTCTGTTCAGAGAATTCGCTGAAAACGAAGTAAAACCTCTTGCACAGGAAACTGATGAGACAGAACAGTTCCCGGCAGAGACAGTTAAGAAAATGGCAAAATATGGATTCATGGGAATCCCGGTACCAAAGGAGTACGGTGGACAGGGATGTGATCCATTAACATATGTTATGTGTGTAGAAGAGTTATCAAAAGTTTGCGCTACAACAGGTGTTGTTGTTTCCGCACATACTTCTCTCTGCATCGATCCAATTATGACTTACGGTACAGAAGAACAGAAACAGAAATATGTCAGACCACTTGCTACAGGCGAGAAACTTGGTGCTTTCGCATTGACAGAACCAGGTGCTGGTACAGATGCTCAGGGTGCTCAGACAAAAGCTGTTTTAGACGGTGACGAATGGGTATTAAACGGATCAAAATGCTTCATTACCAATGGTAAAGTTGCAGATGTTTATATTGTAATCGCTATCACAAGCATTACAGAGGACAAGAGAGGAAGAAAGAAAAAGAACTTCTCCGCATTTATCGTAGAAAAAGGTGCTCCAGGATTCTCCTTCGGAACAAAAGAGAAGAAGATGGGTATCCGTGGATCTTCTACCTATGAATTAATTTTTGAAGACTGCAGAATTCCAACGGATGCGTTACTTGGACCTGAAGGAAAAGGATTCCCAATCGCTATGCATACATTAGATGGTGGACGTATTGGTATCGCTTCCCAGGCACTTGGTATTGCAGAAGGTGCATTAGAGCGCGCAATTGCTTATACAAAAGAAAGAAAGCAGTTTGGTCGTTCTATCGCACAGCAGCAGAATACACAGTTCAAGTTAGCTGATATGGCAACAAGAATTGAAGCCGCTCAGATGTTAGTTTATAAAGCAGCAATGGCAAAAGCAAACCAGAAAGTTTACTCTGTAGAAGCTGCAAAAGCAAAATTATTCGCAGCAGAGACAGCAATGGCTGTTACAACAGAAGTTGTTCAGTTATTCGGTGGATATGGATACATCAGAGAGTACGATGTAGAGCGTATGATGCGTGATGCTAAGATCACAGAGATCTATGAGGGAACAAGCGAAGTACAGCGCATGGTTATCTCAGGTGCATTGCTTAAATAGACGTGATCTAGCGGATTGAAAATGGATGGAAGAAATATAGAATCACGCTTGCGAGAATGAAATATTTCTGACAGACATTTGAGAGCGCAACGCGCACGAGAAACACGAAGTGTTTCGAGTAATCCGCGATTAATGAAAATATAATAACATAAGGAGTGGAAAATACATGAATATCGTAGTATGTATTAAACAGGTTCCTGATACAAAGGGTGGAGTAAAATTCAATCCAGATGGAACACTTGATAGAGCAGCAATGCTTGCTATCATGAACCCAGATGACAAAGCAGGTCTTGAAGCAGCATTAAGAATCAAAGATGAGACAGGAGCAAAAGTTACAGTTCTTACCATGGGACTTCCAAAGGCTGATGCAGTTCTTCGTGAAGCAATGGCAATGGGAGCAGATGATGCAATCCTTGTAACAGACAGAGTATTAGGTGGAGCAGATACATGGGCAACATCTACTACAATCGCTGGTGCTCTTCGTAACTTAGATTACGATCTTATCATCACAGGACGTCAGGCTATCGATGGAGATACCGCACAGGTAGGACCACAGATCGCTGAGCATCTTGGTTTACCAGTTATCTCTTACGCAGCAGACATCAAAGTTGATGGAGATTCTGTTATCGTTAAGAGACAGTATGAAGACAGATATCACGAATTAAAAGCAAAAATGCCTTGCTTAGTGACAGCACTTTCTGAATTAAATCAGCCACGTTACATGACACCAGGTGGAATCTTTGATGCATGTGACAAAGAAGTGACTGTTTGGGGAAGAGCAGACTTAAAGGATGTTGATGATTCTGACCTTGGATTAAAAGGATCACCAACAAAGATTGCAAAAGCATCTGATAAAGTAGCAAAAGGAGCTGGTGAGAAAGTAAATCTTGATCCGGCAGAATCCGTAGCATACTTGATCGGTAAATTCAAAGAGAAACACATTATCTAAAAAAATAAGGAAAAGTGGTGAATAAGATGTCATTAGAAGAATATAAGGGAGTATTTGTCTTTGCACAGCAGGTAGATAACGTATTAGATGGCGTTGCATTTGAATTGCTTGGCAAAGGTAAAGATTTAGCAAAAGACTTAAATACAGAAGTTACAGCAGTATTGATCGGTTCTGGCGTCAAAGGATTAGCAGACCAGTTGGCTGAATACGGTGCAGACCGTGTTATCGTTGTAGACGATCCTGAATTAAAAGAATACAGAACAGAGCCATATGCACATGCACTGGCATCTGTAATCAATGAGTACAAACCAGAGATCATGTTAGTTGGTGCAACAGCTATCGGACGTGATCTTGGTCCTACTGTATCAGCAAGAGTTAAAACAGGTCTTACAGCAGACTGTACTTCTCTTGAAATCGGAGATTTCCCATTGGTTGCTGCTCCAGGAAAAGAATCTGAGCAGAAACACAATCAGTTGTTAATGACTCGTCCAGCATTTGGTGGTAACACAATCGCTACAATCGCTTGCCCGGATAACCGCCCACAGATGGCAACCGTTCGTCCAGGTGTTATGCAGAAGATTGCTCCAATCGCTGGTGCAAAAGCAAACGTTGTTGAATTCAATCCAGGATTCACACCTAACAACAGATATGTTGAAATCCTCAATGTTGTAAAAGCTGTAAAATCTACAGCAAATATCATGGAAGCTAAGATTTTGGTATCTGGTGGACGTGGAGTAGGTTCCAAAGAGAACTTCAAACTGTTAGAGGACTTAGCAGAAGTTCTTGGCGGTACTGTAAGCTGCTCCCGTGCTGTTGTAGAGAATGGCTGGTTACCAGTAGATCTTCAGGTTGGACAGACAGGTAAAACAGTTCGTCCACAGATTTACTTCGCAATCGGTATTTCCGGAGCAATCCAGCACGTAGCAGGTATGGAAGATTCTGATCTTATCATTGCGATCAACAAAGATGAAGATGCACCGATCTTCGATGTAGCTGATTATGGTCTTGTTGGAGACTTAAATAAGATCGTTCCGGCATTGACAGCAGCTTTAAAGACTGAACTTGGTAAATAAACCGTAGTTTAACGGACGTAGTGCCGCAGATTCTGTGGTGCGGTTATAGGTTGTGAAGGGCAGATATAAGCGTCCTCTCACAAG
>UMJU01069264.1_pt1 | contig 10694 bp, 8 predicted proteins | sample 1966161 | NCBI WGS metagenome assembly UMJU01 (sample SAMEA4836156, study PRJEB28245) | human gut metagenome | biome: gut microbiome; material: fecal sample | place: Denmark | collected 2008 | reverse complement strand
TCGAATACCTCGTGAACATAGTCCTCTGCCATTTTAAAAGCTTCCTTAAAAGTTTTCTGTTCGGTTACCCGTCCCATGAGAATTTCTCTTTTGTGGAACAGATCTTCATTCTCAGAAGAAAGAGCTTCCCAGCAGCTTCCTGCATGGCGCAGAATCATCTGAAGGCAGACACAGGCCTGACTTTTATCCACTCTGGCCTTTTTGATCTCAGATTTCATAACAGAAAGAGCCTGATTCATCTCAGCTTCATTGCCTTTCTTGATTCCATCTACCATATCGCTTAATGGCTGCTGCAAAGAAATACTTCTCTCCGGATTCAGTGTTTCTGTATCAATGAGCAGATTTCCGCCCAGTAAATAGCGCAGTTCAATAGCCTTCTCAGCCTGGTTATGAGACTGGATCGTATCTCCGGGATTCCTTACCCAGCCCCCAATTCCTGCTGAAGCTTCAATGCCGATCACTTCTTTTACTTTTTTCTGGATTTCCTGACAGATTTCCTGTATTTCTCTGGAAAACTCCCTGCTGCGGTTTCCCATAAAGAGGATACACACCCGGTTATTTCCTTCCTGATAGGCAATTCCTGCATTACGATCTGTCACGATCTCATCTGCAACATTAAATAAAACAAAAGCCATTAATGCGCTCTCCTGGCGTTTTTCCATATCAATCTGATGAATATCGGAAAACAGATCCATGTCAAATAACGCAACCCGATAAGATGCTGCCTCCAGATTAATTCCCATTCCAGACAATTCCTCCAGGCTCTCCTGCACATCCCGCGTACAGCTTACCAGAGATTCAATCGCTTTCGAACGAATCACCAGAGCATTTTTGTGATAATCCTGAGATGTCTTTGTGAGGGATTCTATTTTCTTCTTTTCTTTTCTCTGCAGATCTACTTTTTCTTTCATTTTGCCAATAACTTCTCTGAGCTCCATAGCAGTTACCGGCTTCAGCATGTATTCGCTTACATTATACTGAATTGCTTTCTTTGCATATTCAAATTCCCCGAAGCCACTGAAGATCACAATTACGATCTCCGGGTAATTATCATGCAGAAAATGGCTCAGTTCCATTCCATCCATATACGGCATCAAAATATCTGTGAGAACAATATCTACCGGATGGCTCTTCACAAAATCTGCTGCCTGCTTTCCGTTTTCGCAGTCTCCTACAAGCTGGCAATCCATGGACTTCCAGTCAATATTCTCCTTTATGGCGTCACGTACCAGGATCTCATCATCTACAAGTAAAATTCGATACATAGTTTTCGCTTTCCCTTTCTATACACAGCATGTACCTCATCGGCTCCCCCCCCCGGTGCCTGTTTGCACATGGTATTCTATTAATTTCAGCTAAATATTATATTATCACATACCATAAAATCATGCAAACTAAACAAACAATTCCAGAGTGTGTTTGGTGTGTTACTGTTCACTCCGTTCACAGTAACGCGCTTCGCGATGCACAGAAATCATGCATTCGCATGATTTCGCGCCGCAATTCTCGGGTTTTCTGTGAACTTTGTTCACAAAAAACGCCTCGCGGAACGTTACCAGTGAACAGTAACTGTTTGGTTACTGTTACTGTTTACTGGTAACAAAAAAGCTGCAAAGTTATAAGCATTATAAACCCTGCAGCTTTTCTGCTGTGTAAGATATTCAAAGAAGCTTTGAAATTATAACCATTATTTTACAATCACTCCATCCTCATCCCAGAGATCGTGCCAGTCCTTTGCACCTTCCCACAGGAATACATGGCCTTTGATCAGACGGTTATTCTTATCAAGGGAACGGATGGTTTCCATCTCTTCTTCTGTCAGAGGATCTTCCGTGACACATTTCAGATTCATGGTGTAATTCTTCTCTTTCAAAGAGAATGGAATTGGGGAAGCACCTCTCTGTACAGCCCATTTAATGCAGATAACTGCTGGATGTACACCATGTGCCGCTGCAATTGCTTTCAGCTCTGGCAGTTCAATATCCGCAATATCTTCTGGCATTTTATCACGTTCCGGACGTTCAGGAGAACCAATTGGGCAGAATCCTACCACTTCAATACCATGCGCTCTGCAATAATCAAACAGCTCCGGCTGCTGGAAGCATGGATGAAGCTCCATCTCGATCGCAGCTGGTTTAATTCTGCAAAGTGGAAGTACTGCCTCCAGTTTCGGGATTGTCATATTAGACATACCGATATGTTTCGTCAGACCCATATCTACCAGGCGCTCCATCTGGCGCCAGGTTTTCATAAAGCGCTCTACTGTAAACGGTTTGGAATCAGGATTTCTGGAATCCACATCACAATGTGGTGCATGATAGTTCGGGAATGGCCAGTGAACATAATACATATCCAGATAGTCAAGCTTCAGATCCTTTAAGGTCTTCGCACAGGCAATCAGTACATCTCCGTCACCATGCATATCGTTCCATACTTTGGAGGCAATAAAAAGTTCTTCTCTTTTTACAATACCTTCTGCAAATGCATCTGCGAAAATCTTTCCGATCATATCTTCATTTCCGTAACATGCAGCACAATCAAAAGAACGGTAACCTACGCGAAGTGCACCTGCAACAGAAGCAGAAACTGCGTCTGCATCTGCATGGTCACTTCCAAAAGTACCCATTCCAACAGCTGGCATCTTAGCGCCAGTATAAAGTGTTCTCTGCGGAACAATTGCCGGATCAATCATTGTCATTTTCTTATCCTCCTTAACATTTCTTTTGCACTATGGCTTTCAATTACAACGCAATTTACTTTCGCTTAATATCTTTTACTACATTTTCTTATAATTTAGTAACCTCAATCTGTGGAAGCAGTTTTTCCATATCTTCCATCACAAAAAATCCAGTCTCCTCGCGCATGGCTGCTGCCGCTGAAATAGCACTTGCCAGTTTCATTGTCTCAGGAAGTGAAAGTCTCCTGGATAAACCCAGTGCGAATCCTGCGATCATAGAATCTCCACACCCAACTGTGTTCACTGCATTTATTCTCGGAACCAGTGCACGGAAAATTCCTCCATTACCTACTGCAAGAGAACCGTCAGCTCCCAGGGAAACAGCTACGATTTCCACACCTTTTGCATGAATCTCTTTCGCCGCATCTATAATATCCTGAATATTATCACATTTCTTGCCTGTGAGCATACGGATTTCATCAATATTGGGCTTGATCATAGTAGGTGCTGCTTCAATTCCCATTTCAAGAAGTTTGCCACTGGTATCCAGAATAACCGGAATTCCTGCCTCTTTTATAATCTTTATAAGTCGCTGATAAGCAGTTCCATCAAGTCCTTTCGGAACACTTCCTGACATTGCAACTACTTTCGCTTCTTTTACAAGATTACAGAATTTTTCCTCAAATCCGGCAAAATCCTCTTCTGTAAGGGTAAACCCAGGTTCCAGAAATTCTGTCTGAACTTTATTAACTTCATCCCAGATATTAATACAGGATCTGCTTTCTGCAGCTACATGATAAAAAGCACTTTTAATACCAAACGGTTTCAATGCATTCTCAATATAAGCTCCTGCATAACCACCTACAAAACCTGTGGCAGTCACCTCTGCTCCGTAAATTGAAGCCGGCTTGGATACATTCAGACCTTTTCCACCAGGAACATAAGTACATTCCTTTACACGATTCACTTCTCCAGTCTTAAAGTTATTTACCACATACCGCTTATCAATGGCTGCATTTAATGTTACTGTCAGTATCATATGCTCAATCCTCATTCATCAGAAGAATCTTCCCCTTTACAAGACCAGGTGTCTTATAGAGCTGGAATGCTTCCTGAGCCTGACTCATTGGCATTTTGCGATAAATAAATCCCGGATCAAATTTCAGCTGACCGGTTGCAAAATAATGAGCTGTAAGATCCCACTCTTTGCCTGGGAACGGGGAACTATAGGACATCCAGGAGCCTGTAAGTTTAAATTCTTTACGATTCATATTCTCCCACTGCTTTGGTGTAAATGTAAGATCTGCATGAGGTGTTCCAATGAAGCATACGTGTGCCTTATTCGCAGCAAGTTCAAATGCCATATGCATAGTGGGAACCTGTCCGGCTGTTTCAAACACATATTCATAGCCCTTACCACCGGTAATTGCCATAGCCTCTTCCATATAATTCTCTTTGGTTGTATTGATAACTGCATCTGCGCCCATTCTCATGGCAAGATCCAGGCGTTCCTCACTAATATCAAATACGACAACCTTCTTGGAACCAAAGATCTTTGCCCACTGCATTGTGAATATGCCAATTGTTCCACATCCTAAAATTGCTACGCAGCGACCGCCCTGATAATCATTCTGAAGGAGTCCATGAAGAGCAACTGTGGATGGCTCGAACATTGCACCCTGTTCATAGGAAATAGACGGATCAAAAGGAATCGCATTCTGCTCTGGAATTACTACATAATCCGCATTACTTCCCTGCTGCCTGGAACCGATAAAACTGTAATGCTTACATAAGGAGAAGTTTCCATTCTGACAATCATCACACTTCATGCACGGAAGAAGCGGAGCCCCGGAAACGCGGTCGCCAACTTTCACCTTAGTGACCCCTTCGCCAACTTCTACTACATCACCAGAAAACTCATGTCCAAGAACGATAGGATAAAAATGAACACCATGATTCAATACTCGCGGAACATCAGAGCCACAAATGCCGGAAGCTTTTACTTTAATCTTTACCCAGCCTGGTTTTGCCTGCGGTTCTTCGATTTCCTGGTACTGTACATCCTCGTTTGCAACTACAACTGCTGCTTTCATCTTGAAATACCTCCTTACTTCCGTACCATCATAGCTTTCAGAGATTCATATAAATCCCTATATGTACGGTATGTCTTATTATAAACTTCTTTATTCTCAGGATTGGGCTCATGGCGTCTTGTCTCTTTCACTGTCATGGAAACCGCTTCCTCGTAATCTTTATAAAATCCAACTCCTACGCCAGCCAGGATTGCAGCACCTAATGTGGTTGCTGTATCGGAAGCAGGGACCACCACTGCCTTGCCTGTCACATCAGCCTTAATCTGAGTCCAGAGAAGGGAATTGGCTGAACCTCCCATAGCACGAAGAACTTCTGCTTTAGCACCTGCTGCTTCAGCCACCTCCAGATTATGGCGCAGGGAAAATGCTACGCCCTCCATACAGGCTCTTACCATGTGTCCCTTAGTCTTAGCAAAATCAAGTCCATAGAAAACGCCTTTGGCGTATGGATTCCAGACAGGGGATCTCTCCCCGGACATATAGGGAAGGAACACAACGCCTTCACTTCCGGCTGGTACTGCCTCGGCAATTTCATTCAGTTGTTCCAGAGAGGATTTCCCGGTATCCGCCTTGCGGCTCCTCTCATAAGCTGCAAATTCTCTCTCAAACCAGCGCATGACACCGCCGCCTCCGGTAGTTCCTCCCTGAAGAAGCCACTTGCCTGGCACTACGTGATATCCTAAGATCAGACTTGGATCTGCTTTGTATGTATCTGTGCAGATGCTCATGCCACCAGCCTGTCCACCCTGCTCCTGGGTCTCCCCCGGATGGATCACACCTGCACCAAGTGTCCCACAGGCTGCATCCAGACCGCCGGCCACTACAGGAGTTCCGACAGTCAGTCCACTCTGGGCTGCCGCCTCTTCCGTCACAGTTCCCACTACCTTATCGCACGCAACAATCTCCGGAAGAAAATCCACAGGAATTCCCAGTTTCTCACACATCACTTCATCCCAGGTACCAGTACGCATATCAAAGCAATGCAGGCCATATCCCTGTGAAAGATCCTGTGTGATGGCACCAGTCAGTCTGTAAGCAATAAAGCTGTTTGATTGAAGGATCTTGTAAATCTTATTATATACTTCAGGCATATTCTCCTTATACCAGAGAATCTTCGCTGTGGTATAAGAAGGCTGAAGAGAATTACCTGCAACATTGAAAATATTCTCACTGCCGATTTCATTATTGAGTCTGTCGCAGATTTCCTGGGCTCTTGTATCCATCCAGATAGGTGTATCTGTCAGAACATTTCCCTCATGGTCAATGGCAATAGCCGACCAGCTCTGCCCATCAATTCCCACTCCGGCAATCTGCTCTCCTGAAATATTACCTGTCTCCAGGCATTCGCAAATAGCGCCGCAAACCGCATGCCACCATTCATCCGGCTTCTGCTGCGCCCATCCCTCATGAGGATAATAAACAGGGTAATCCCCATTGGCGGAAGCCATCACCTTTCCGTTCTTGTTAAATATGGCAACCTTGCACGCGCTGGTTCCAATATCAATTCCTAATAAATAGTCTTTGCTCATCCTTGTCTCCTTATGGATTTCCCCATAAAAATATCAGTCTGAAGTTTCCGTACAATATGGTCAGGAAGCTCATCTCTTCCTTCAAGCCGTTCCAGCATGATCTGTGCTGTTTCCCTTGCAATTTTCTCTGTGGGCTGTGAAACAATGGTAAGTGCAGGTCTGCATGCACGGGCAAAAGGCAGATTGTCAAATCCCACCAGGGAAATCTCCTCTGGCATGGATACCCCCATCTCATTAAGCCCGATCACTGCCCCCATAGTCATCTCATAGTTCGTCACAAAAACAGCTGTCATATCCGGATTCTCTTTCACCAGCTCTTCTACTGCCTGAACCCCTCCCTGGATCGTGTAATCACCATGACAGATCAGCTTTTCATCAACCGCAATTCCATGAGCCTTAAGTGCTTTCATATATCCTAACATACGCTGTCTGGCAGTGAATACCTCATCCGGTCCACCGATCAGACCAATCTTCTGATGCTGTTCTTCTACCAGCATGCCAACAGCCTTCTCAGCTGCATTTACATTATCCACCAGCACACAGTCGCAGGATATTCCCTGGATCATACGGTCGATAAGCACAATGGGTTTACCTGTTTTCTGAAATTCATTCAGATGGGCTCCAGTCATATCTACCGGCATATTGATAATTCCATCCACACGTTTCCGGGTAAGGAAATCCACTGCTTCTTTTTCAAGCTTCTTATCTGTTCTGCAGTCACAGACAATCGCTGCATATCCATGGCTTCGGAGGATATCCTCCATTCCACTGATGATTTCTGCGCAGAAAACATTGTTCAGCTCTGGAATCACAACCCCCACTGTCTTGGTCGCATTGGTCTTCAGACCGCGGGCAACTTCATTTACTTCGTAATGTAATTCTTCGATGGCTTCTTCGATCTTGATACGGTTCTTCTCTCTTACATTCCCCCCATTGAAATAAGAGGAAATCGTTGCCAGACCAAGTCCTGTCCGTCTGGCAATATCTTTCATCGTCGCTGCCATAAATCAGCCTCTTACTCAGCCTTTCCGTCACAGCCGCAAACTTTCATACGGGCCATTACAAGCTCTTTCACAGCTGCAATTCCAGCCTTGCCATATGCCTTAGGATCAAATACCTTCTCATCCTCAAGTGTCTCTCTGACAGCCTTGGAGTATGCTGCACGAAGCTCGGTGGCAAAATTAACCTTACAGATTCCTCTCTTTACGCAATCCATAACATCCTCATCGCTAAGGCCGGAAGCGCCATGAAGAACCAGAGGAATATCTACAACTTCACGAATTTCACTTAAACGCTCCTTATCAAGAACAGGAGTTCCCACATAGAAGCCATGTGCTGTGCCGATTGCTACCGCAAGAGAAGTAACGCCGGTGCGCTCTACAAATTCTCTGGCTTCCTGTGGATCGGTATTGGTATCTGCAACTGCAACCAGGTCGTCTTCCTTACCACCTACCTTACCAAGTTCTGCCTCGCATGGGATTCCCATAGAAGCTGCTACGTCAGCCACCTTCTTGCTCACCTCAATGTTTCCTTCATAATCCAGCTTAGAACCGTCAATCATCACGGAAGTATATCCAGCCTTCAGAGCCTTCATGGCGAGATCAAAGCTACTGCCGTGGTCAAGGTGCAGGCAAACCGGAACGGAAGCCTTTGCAGCTTCTGCTGCAACGATTGCCTGATAGGTCTCAAGAGTGCCATATTTAATAGTAGATGGAGTAGTCTGGATCATAACAGGTGCTTTCAACTCCTCAGCTGCCTGAATGATCGCTTTCACCATCTCCATATTCTCTGCATTAAATGCACCCACTGCGTAACCGCCCTGCTGAGCTTTCAACAACATTTCCTTAGATGTAACAAGTGGCATATTCTCCTCCTTCTGCCTGCTGATACAGGCCGTGAATCTTCTGTTTTCAAGAAACCGAAACGTTTCTGTTTTAGTTCATATTAACTCTTTTCCAAATTTCTGTCAACAGTAAATATTTCATCTTTTTGCGTAAAATTTTACCTTGAAAAATCCAGCAAAGAAAGGTAACTTATAGAGTAGAATACTTTCGGAACCGGTATCAGTTTTTATAGATTACTGTGCCAGATTTCTGAGAAAGAACGAAGGGAGAATATATTATGTTAAAAGGAATTCCAGAAATACTTTCACCACAGCTTTTAAAAGTTTTATGCGAGATGGGACACAGCGACCGCATCGTTATCGCGGACGGCAACTTCCCAGTAGAATCAATGGGTAAAGATGCAATTGTTGTTCGCTGCGACGGACATGGAGTTCCAGAACTTCTGGACGCTATCCTTACTGTTATCCCTCTTGATTCTTATGTAGAGAAACCAGTTACCCTGATGGAAGTTATGCCTGGCGATCCGGTAAAAACTCCAATCTGGGATACCTACAAAGAGATTGTTTCCAAACATGATGAACGTGGCGCCGAGGCAGTTGGAAATATCGAGCGTTTCGCATTTTATGAAGAGGCAAAGAAAGCATATTGTATTATCGCTACAGGTGAGAAAGCTGTTTACGCAAACGTTATGCTTCAGAAAGGTGTTGTTATCAACAAATAATTTTTTATTTCAGCTAAAAAGCTCCGTCGGATTCCCGGCGGAGCTTTTATTATTCATGTTTATTATGATTCACTATTTTTTCCTTTTTTCTTAAGGAGCCAGATTACCACTGCGATGCCAATGATAATAACTACAACCAGAATCCAGATAACAGAATTCATTCCCTTATCTGTGCTCTCCACATTTTTGCTGGATGCTTCCTGTTCTGCACTTTCTGAAGGAGCAACTGTTACTGTTGCCTCTTCTGTAGGCGCAATAGTCACACTTGGCTCCGGGGTGGGAGTACTTGTCTCTGTTGGTTCCGGAGTAGGAGTACTTGTCTCAGTCGGCTCCGGGGTAGGAGTGCTCGCTTCAGTCGGCTCAGGGGCAGGAGTACTTGTCTCTGTTGGCTCTGAAGCTGCAGTTGCTTTCTTAGTCGGTTCCGGAGCAGGAGTACTCGTCTCAGTTGGCTTCGGAGCAGGAGTACTTGTCTTCTCAGGCTTCGGGGTAGGAGTGCCTGTTGGCTCTGCCTCCACATCACTGCTGTCTTTGCCTTCGGTACCTGCTTTTCCAACTTCAGAAGTATTCTCTCCATCCTGAACAGATTTTGAACTGTCTTCCGCTTCTTTCTCAGTTTCAGGAACAAGTTCTACTGTACTCTCTTCCGTATTGGTGGCTTCTGCAATATTTACCCAGCCAGAAACATCACCAGCCTCTGTGTGTCCCCAGATACCATCTTTACCAGTATCTACTTCTGTATCAATATATAACTTCTCACCATTCGCTATATTACAGCCTCCGGAAACTGTGCCGTACTTTTTTCCAGGTCCTTTATACAGGCAAACGGAACCGTCTTCCTTAGCATTGACTGTAATACTGTAATTCGCATCCTTGCTTCCGTATAAGGCAAGCTCTGATGCCACTGTCTCGGCAAGAGTGGCCGGCTTCAGATAATTCTCTTCCAGGAAACCAAACATGCCATGAAGCTGAGCATATACCCATACCTTTCCAGCTTCATCTGTGACCTCTCCTTCTACATGGATCGCAGTTCCATTAGGAATCAGCTCATCATTCAGCTTCGGGCTGGAAGCATCTGCCTCTGAATACATGTCAACACCGCCATCAGGCGATTCTACAATCATATAGTAATCTGTTTTATAATCAACCTGCTGTGTCTTTCCTGCATCTGCAAAAACTCCCACAGTCACGCAAAAAGTAAGAAGCACAGCCAGCAACATTCCCAGCTTTTTCTTCATATATATCCTCTTTTCCCTCTTGTATACATTTTTCGTTACTGTTTACTGATAACATTCCGCGAGGTATTTTGTGAACGGAATGAGCAGTAACCATTTTTCTGCTTTTCATTGTAACACACCAGGAAAAACTTGCAACCATTTTTCTCATATTTTCCCATTATTTTACAGCAACAGTTACTATTCACCGGAAATGTTCCGCGAGGTGTTTTTATAAACAAATTTCACAGAAAAACCGGGAACCTGGCATGAAATCATGCGAATGTATGTCCGATAAAGGTTCCCAGACAGTAAAAGAGCGAGACAAAAGTCCCGCTCTCTCTCAGCTTTCCTTCATTGTCCTGGGGGAGTGAAAGAAAGCAGTTAAGTTATAAAAAGCTAATTATTTATAAAGAGGTCCATAGTTCTTGCAAGCTCTGAAATCTGCACCTTCTTTATCCATTCCAAATGCATTCCATGCTGCCGGACGATAGATATCTTTCTCCGGAACGTTATGCATGGATACCGGGATACGAAGCATAGAGCACATTGTGATCAGGTCAGCTCCGATATGTCCGTAGGAGATAGCACCGTGGTTAGCTCCCCAGTTGTTCATTAC
>UMJU01011453.1_pt1 | contig 10793 bp, 6 predicted proteins | sample 1966161 | NCBI WGS metagenome assembly UMJU01 (sample SAMEA4836156, study PRJEB28245) | human gut metagenome | biome: gut microbiome; material: fecal sample | place: Denmark | collected 2008 | reverse complement strand
GCATCAATATTCTTTTCGCTGAGAATCTTCTCAAAGATTCGGTCTCCAAGCTGTTTTATTTTGGTAACAAGAAATCCGCCGTTCATTTTCATGCAAATGCTCCTATATAGTAGTTTGCTTCAAATAATACCATATAGGAGCTTTGTTGTCAAGAGGCTGTATGTCTAAAACATCCGGCGAGTTTTTCATAGCCTGCGCTTTTTGTGTTCTTTCCGCCCGAAAGCATTGACGCACCGCGCCGAATCCTGTATCATGAAGCTGTTCATTCGGCTGTTTCTGCCCGTTTGGGCATTGTGCATATTATGAAAGGAGTCCTTTCCTCATGGCGATGAATCTGACCCAGAAAATCCTGTCCGCGCACCTGCTCAGCGGCGAACTGATTCCCGGCTCGGAAATCTCCATCCGCATTGACCAGACGTTGACGCAGGATTCCACCGGCACGATGGCGTACCTGCAGTTCGAGGCGATGGGCGTCAAGCGTGTCAAGACAAAGAAGTCCGTGGCGTACATTGACCATAACACGCTGCAAACTGGCTTTGAAAATGCGGATGACCACTATTACATCCAAACGGTGACGAAAAAGCATGGCATTTACTGTTCTAAGCCCGGCAACGGTATCTGCCATCAGGTGCAGCTGGAGCGCTTCGGCGTGCCGGGCTACACGCTGCTCGGCTCGGACAGCCATACGCCCACGGGCGGCGGCATTGGGATGCTTGCCATCGGCGCGGGCGGACTGGACGTTGCGGTTGCGATGGGCGGCGGCGCGTATTATCTGGCGTGTCCGCGGGTTGTCGGCGTGCGCCTGCATGGCAAGCTGTCCTACGGCGTTGCGGCGAAGGACATTATTCTGGAAGTCCTGCGCCGGCTGACCGTCAAGGGCGGCGTCGGCAAGGTGATGGAGTACATCGGCGACGGCGTGAAAACGTTGAGTGTCCCGGAGCGTGCGACGATTACGAACATGGGCGCGGAACTCGGCGCGACGACCTCCATCTTCCCGTCGGATGAAGTCACCCATGCGTTCCTCAAAGCGCAGCAGCGCGAGCAGGACTTCGTGCCGCTGTCCGCAGACCCGGATGCGACGTATGACGAAATCCTCGACATTGATTTGACCGCGCTTGAGCCGCTCGTCGCGAAGCCCCATATGCCTGACATCGTGGAAACCGTCAAGCAGTGCGGCCCGATTAAGGTCGATCAGGTGTTTATCGGTTCCTGCACGAACTCTTCCTATACCGACATGATGCGCGTCGCCCGGATTTTGAAGGGCAAGACTGTGCACCCGGACGTAAGCCTGGTCATCGGCCCCGGATCGAAGCAGGTGCTGACGATGCTGGCGCGCAACGGCGCTTTGGCGGACATGATTGCGGCGGGCGCGCGCATTCTGGAATCCGCTTGCGGGCCGTGCATCGGCATGGGGCAGTCGCCGCGCACGAACGCCGTCTCCGTTCGCACGAACAACCGCAATTTCTACGGCCGCAGCGGCACAAAGTCCGCCGGTATTTACCTGGTCTCCTGCGAGACGGCGGCTGTCACGGCGCTGACTGGCGTGCTGACGGATCCGCGCTGCCTTGACATTGACCTCGACATCCCGATGCCGGAGACGTACACCGTCAACGACAATCTGGTCATCCCTCCGGTCGCGCCGGGCGAAGAGGACACGGTGGAGGTTGTCCGCGGCCCGAACATTCAGCCCTTCCCGCTGGGCAAGCCGCTGGCGGATGCCATTTCCGGCAAGGTGCTGCTGAAGATGGAGGACAACATCACCACCGACCACATTGCGCCGTCGGATGCGAAGCTTCTGCCGTTCCGCTCGAACGTGCCGTACTTGTCGGACTTCTGCCTGACGCCCGTGGACGCGACGTTCCCGGCGCGCGCGAAGAAGGAAGGCGGCGGCATCCTCGTTGCGGGCATGAACTACGGGCAAGGGTCGAGCCGCGAACACGCCGCGCTTGTCCCGCTGTATCTGGGCATCCGCGCCGTCGTCGCGAAGTCGTTCGCCCGTATTCATCAGGCGAACCTTATCAACAACGGCATTCTTCCGCTGACGTTCCAGAATGAGGCGGATTACGACCGCATCGCGCAGGGCGACACGCTGAGCCTGCCGCACGTCCGCGAGACGGTGGAAGGCGGCAGCGACACGTTCGTGCTGCATAACGACACGAAGGACGAGGATTACATTGTGCTGATGCCGCTGACCGCGCGCCAGCAGGGCTGCATCCTCTATGGCGGACTGCTGAATTATACAAGAGAGAGCGCAAAGGCGGAATAAGATAGTTTGTCCCCCGGAGGCATGAGCTTCCGGGGGATTTTGCGTTATTATTTCAGGGGGAATAGAGAGGCTTGCGAAAATCTGCTGCTTTTGCTACAATCAAGGGGGAAGGAGGCTGCCCTGATGAAAAATATCAAGTACACCGTCACGCATCCTATCTTTGTGTTCATGAAGAAGCATTTTTGCCCGCACTGCAAGGCAGCACTCACAGTGGAAACGGCGCATCATTTGGTGAACTCCCGTTCCGAAGAAGCGAAGAACTACGATTTTTCCACGGAAGACGGCAGGATGATTGGCACAGTTGACTTCCGCAATCCGTATTTTGCCTGCCCGAACTGCCATGCGGAGTTTTCGGTGGAAGAATTGTGGAAAAAGGAGAAGGGAAAAAGGGCAAGCAGATAACGCAGGAAAATTGAAAAATGCCCCCGGAGGCATGGCTTCCGGGGGCATTTTCATATTATAGGTACTTCTTGAATACTTTCTTGAATTTCAGTGACATCTCCATCATCCAGTCAAACTGTGCATTCCACGCGCTGCGATTGTCAAAATCGACCTGTCGTGTCAGCATAATGCGGCTTGCTTTCTTTTCTGGAAGTTCCCGCCAGTCAAGCGTAACGCCCAATTCCTGCTCAATGGCATTCTGTTTTTCAAATAACTGATGATAAAGATCCTTGTCGCCACGAATATACAGTTCAACAACAAGCAGATTTTCTGTTTTAACCGCGCGTAAGCAAATATCATAAACAGATGAGCCAATGCTCAGGTTCATCCACATTTTGTTTGATGCTTTTCGCTTGCCAAATTGCCTTGCGAACTGCGCGTTTGCATACGCATATTCATTGAAGGCTGTCCAGTAATCCAAGCGGAACTGCTGGCTTTCTGTCTGCTGCTGATTCTTTTTAACGCTCTTAATCCAGTCATTCGGCTTCTCAATCACGCTGAACTTCACCGCAGGATTGGAGCTGCCGACTTTATACAGGTGGATTTCGCACAGGAAAAAGCCAATGTCATCATCCGTGTGGTTATTCAGCCACTCAATCGCCGCGCGGTGTTCCTCGCGTGCGTGCTTTACCACCCAGATAATCGTCCGAGCTTCTTTCCCGGCAGCGTAGGTGATAAGTTTGCCCAGATGGTCGTGGTTGGTATCCTCCAGCTGGTTTTCGATGATAACCTTCTGCCCTGTTGCAATATCGGTCGCGATAATATCCACGCTGAAATCGCCCACAGCAGATTCTGTTCCGTCGACTGCAATTTCCATGCCGATTTCATTGCCCAGAATCGCGATGTTCTCATCCTTCGCCAGCCACGGCGTAAAATCCAGTGCTTCATGCGGCCAAACCTTCCGCAAATCCTGCACTTCGGTCAGAACTTCAAGCTGCTCCATTGGGCATACCTCCTTTTGTGTGCGGCACATAGCGGGCGCTTATCTTATGATAGCAGATAGGCAGGGAAACGTCAATCGCAAGTATGTTTTTTTCGCAGCAAAACAGCCGGGGACTGCCTTTCCAGCAATCCCCGGCTTTCGTAATCCCAATGAACCCTTACTTGACTTCCAGCAGGTTCTTGCATTCCGCGAACGCGCGGCGGCCAATGATTTCAATCGTCGCGGGCAGGGTTACGCTCTTGAGCTTCGTGTTGCCCTCAAACGCCTGCGCGCCGATTTCCACCACCGGCAGACCCGCCACCGTGTTCGGAACGGTCAGCGTCGATGCCGTGCCGTTGTACTTGACGACCACAATGCCCGTCGAGTCGTCACGAACCGCGAACACGAAGTCGCCTGTCACGGTGAATGCCTTGTTGACAGATTCGAGCTCCGTATTGCCGGACAGCGCCTTAATCGTGATGGTGTAGTCGCCCGGCTGCAGCAGCTTCAGACCCGGCACCGTGTAGTTCAGCGCCGCCGTTTCGCCCAGCAGCGCAGCCGTGCCATCCGGCGTGGTCAGCAGCAGCTGATACTTCGTTGCGCCGCCAGCAGCCGTCCACGTCACCGTCAGGTCCTCGCCCTGCTTCGCGGCAGGAACGGTCACAGTCAGCGGATCGTCAGTCACATACAGCGTCAGGGACTGCGCCGGGGAAAGTTCGCCAGCGGTCGTTCCGTAGTAGGGCTTGAACTGAATCGTGCGGACACCGTTGCCGCTGCCCAGAGAGGCGAAAGCACGCTCGATAACCGTCACATCGCCAGTCGTCGGATAGCTGGTATTTGCCTTGCCGTCCACATACAGGACGACCTTCGTCGCGTTCTTGGTGTTGACCGTGAACGTCACCGGCACATTCAGCTTTACGCGGCTGGGATTCATGGTGAAGTTGACGACTTCCGGCTTGTTGACCACGGTCGTCGTCAGTGTAATCGTGTACGCCTTAAACTTTTCGCCCGCCGTCGTGCCGTTGTAAGGCTGGAACTGAATCGTACGGACGCCGCCATTATTCCCCAGCGACGAGAACGACATCGTGAACTCGTACTTCGACATGCTGGTCGTTACGTCCTCAAAGCGGCGGTTCACCTGCCCATCGACATACATCAGCAGCTTCGTCGCGTTGTCCAGATAAACAGTGAATTTAATCTGCTCGCCCAGCACCGCGGTCGTCTTGTCAATCTTGACATTCGCAATCACGGGGGCAGCAGACGAACCGCTCGCCAGGGAAATGGTGGTTGCGGTGGTCTTGTCGCCGCCGACTGCGCCGTTGTAGGCTTGGAACGCAATGGTACGCTTGCCCCCGTTGTTCCCCAGCGAAGAGAACGCCATGGTGAAGGTGTATTCCGTCATATCAGGGGTGATGTTCTCGAAGCGGCGGTTGACACTGCCGTCGATGTACATCAGCACCTTCGTGGCGTTCTTGATGCGCAGGGTGAAGGTGATATTTTCGCCCAGCGTCGCGTTCGGATTGCTGATTTTCAGCAGCTCAACCCGCGGCTTGTTCGCCACGCTGATGGTAATCGTCTTGGTGTCGGACATAGCGCCGGGCGTGTTGCCATTGTAGGGCTGGAACGCCACCGTGCGCACGCCGCCGTTTGAACCGAGCGTCGAGAAGGACATCTGGAACGTCGTTGCGCCGTCCTTCACGTCGTAGATGTAGCGGTTCAGCTTGCCATCAATGTAGACACGCATCTTCGTTGCGTTCTTGGTGTTGATGGTGAAGGTGATGGTTTCGTTCAAATCAACCGTGGATTTGTCCAAACTCCAGCTGGTCACGGTCGGCTTGTTCGGGCTTTCGTTTGCGACAGTCACAACACGTTCGGAGGTCTTTTCACCCGCCGTCGTGCCGTTATAGGCTTGGAACGCAATGGCGCGCTTGCCCCCATTGCTTCCCAGCGACGAGAACGACATGGTGAAGGTGTATTCCGTCATATCGGGGGTGATGTCCTCGAAGCGGCGGTTGACGCTGCCGTCGATGTACATCAGCACCTTCGTGGCGTTCTTGATGCTCAGGGTGAAGGTGATGTTCTCGCCCAGACCCACGGTCGTCTTGTCGATATTCTTTACCGTTACCTGCGGCTTGACAGACGGCTTCGTCAGCGTAATCGTTTGTTCAGCGGACTTTTCACCGGGCGTATTGCCATTGTAGGCTTGGAACGCGATGGTGCGCTTGCCCCCGTTGCTCCCCATCGAGGAGAAGGACATGGTAAGCGTCGACGTGTCGGTGGGCACGTCGTAGATGTAGCGGTTGACGCTGCCGTCAATGTACATCAAAATCTTGGTGGCGTTCTTCGTGTGGATGGTGAAGGTGATATTCTCGCCCAGTTCCGCCGTCGCCTTGTCCATTTCGAACGTCGGTTTGCCCGGAATAATCACATCCGCGCGGTCGATGTTTTCGAGGTCATCCGGCACGTCCGTAGGCGCGGGGGTCGACGCGGGCTCTTCGGTCGGCACGACAACAGGCTCTTCAGTCGGCACGACAGCGGGCTCTTCAGTCGGCACGACAGCGGGCTCTTCGGTCGGCACGACAACGGGCTCTTTGGTCGGCTCAACAACGGGTTCCTCGGTCGGCACGACAGCGGGCTCTTCGGTTGGCTCAACAGCGGGCTCTTCCGTCGGCGCAACAACGGGTTCCTCCGTCGGCACGACAGCGGGCTCTTCGGTCGGCTCAACAACGGGTTCCTCGGTCGGCACGACAACAGGTTCTTCGGTCGGCACGACAACGGGCTCTTCCGGCGGCACGGGCGTGGGTGCAGGGGTCGGCACGGGTTCTTCCGTCGCAGCCGCAAGCACCAGCAGGGCACAGGGCATTTCCACGCCGCTCGCGAAAACACCGGTGTGACGCTGATTCTCAATGCCCTCTTCCGGCACAGGATGCACTGCATCCGCCGCTAGATAGCCATATGCAACGCCAGCCGTCTGGTCATACACGCAGACGGAAATCCGTTCATTCAGCTGACCCTTCTGCGGACGATGCGTCACATACACTACGCCAGTTACCCGGCCAACCAGCTCATCGCCCGTCGGATTCAGGTACAGCTGTGCGCTGCTGAACGTCGCGGCAAAGCCGGAGTCAAAGAACTCGTTATCCAGCACGGAGCGGCTGTAATCTACGGCTGCTTCGTCCACGATTTCGGGTGCTTCCGTTGCTTCAGGAACATCCGTCGCTTCGGGGATTTCCGTTGCTTCGGGAACATCCGTCGCTTCGGGCGCTTCCGTTGCTTCGGGGATTTCCGTTGCTTCGGGAACATCCGTCGCTTCCGGTGCTTCCGTCGGCACGACCTCAACCGTTTCCGTCGGCGGAGTTTCCGGCTCTTCTGCAGCCGCCGTCAGCACTGTTCCCATACTGCCCGTTACCATGAATACAGCCAGCAGGAAAGACAATGCCTTTCGCATCCACTTTTTGTCCTTCATCGTCCTCACTCCTTGTTCTGTGCAATCTTCCGGCACGACGTATGGTTGTGCCAATGGCAAGCGATTGCTGCTTTCCATCTTTCTTTTCGCGGCGAGCCGCAGTGCTCCCGGTGGATATAGCAATCTCTTTCCCAATTCCAGCTATATTGTAACAAATTACAAGTCGGCTGTCAATACTTACCGCGCAGAAAGCCGCATTTTATACGAAAATCAAGGCACTTTCTCTGCATCTGTCTCGCGGAACTGATTTTTCCATTGCCGAATTGCCGTGGTCGGCAAATCAATTTGCGTCTCCCATGCGGAACAGATGCGCTCCTCCAGCACATCCAAATTTCCGCCGCGGGGCAGGACGGGCAGATTCGTGTCCTTCGCGATTTCACTTGCGCGGTTGTCTACCGCCAGAATCAGGCTTCGGCAGCCCATGTTCATTGCGTGGATGCCGCCGTGCAGCCGCGTGCCAACGTAGTCAATCCCGCCTGATGCCAAAAGCGCCGTGTAATCTCGCAGATTCGGCTGAATCAGGTGCAAATTCTGCGTCACGCGCGCATCCATTTGGCGCAGGCAGGCGTAGTCCTCAACGGCTTGCAGCCACACATACACCTCGCGATAGTGCTTTTGCAGCATGGTCAGCATCTGCGCATCCTGCTCCGGGCTGCTGCGGTAGTCCGTCAGCGTTGTCACGACGCGCTCCGCCTTGTGCGTCGGAATCTGCGCGCATTTGTCGTCTGTCAACCCCCACATTGTCGGGCACGCCGTATTCAGCACGTTCGTGATGCCCAGCTTCAGCAGGCGCTGGCGCGTGTATTCGTCGCGCACCGCGTGCAGGTACTGCCCATCCAGCAGCGCTTTTAGAATCCGCTTCGTGTATCCTGTTGGCTCGTCCTGGTATTGATACCACCCCGCGCCCAGCAAAATGACATGCGTGCGCTGAAATTTCTCACGAATCAGGCGGAAATTCAGCAGCTCCCGCTTGTGCAAATCGCCGCAGCGCATCATCACCGCGTCCCGCAGGCGGATATTCCACATCCTTTGGCGGCGCATGTCCGAGGAAAGCAGATTCGTCCCGCAGACAAATGCGTAATCCGCACTGCCGATGTGCTTCATCGACACTTTCGACAGCCTGTCCCGAACCGGCACGGCGACGGACAGCTGCACAGGAAAGCAGTCGTGCAGCACATGCTCACAGGCGTTGCGGATGATGAAATCTCCCTGATTCGCTGTTGAGATGGTAGGGTCGAAACGCACAATTTTGCGGCAGTGCTGCATTTCCTGATCGATCATGCCTTCTTCCTCCATTTGCGCAAGAAACTCCGCCCTTTTTCAAGCATCCAGCGATATTCTGCCGTCCGCCCCAGCGCCAGCGTGTACAGGAGCGCCGTCACCGCCGCGCAGGTGATGCCCTTGAGGATAATCCACATCAGCGTATGCCCCATCCGCGCGCACAGCAGCAGCGACAGCGCCATCACCGCGCCGTTGAGCAGCAGCAAGCCTCCCTGCGCCTTGAAATACGCGGCAGCGCTGCGCCCGAAGGTGCGATGGAACAGCACTTTCGGCTCATACCAGAAGATGGTGCATAGCCGCGCCAGCCCTGTTGCGCCGATGATGCCCGCCACGCCGAAGAAGTGCCCCAGCAGGATGGACAGCAGGATGTTGACCAGCGCCGTCATAAACATAACATACTTCATTTGCCGAAAAAGCCCCAGCGTTTCGCGGTACATCCACACGGGCGCGACGATGGTGCTCAGGTAGAATGTGAACAGCACCGCTGCTACCGTCCCTGTGTCCATCAGGTATTCTTCGCCCACCCAGATGGGGATGAAATCCTGCACAACCGCGCCGTATGCGGCGATGCAGAAGCCTGTAATCGCCCCGAAGAGGACAATCAGGTTGCGGAACATGGCGTATGACTTTTCCGAATTCTTCTCGGCATTCAGATTTCCCAAGCTGGCGGAAATGCCGGTAATCACGATGGAAACGAACGTCGTCACATACGTCGTCAGCGATGCGTAGTTGGAGTAGTAGCCGACGAACACCGTGCCCAGCATGACGGAAATCAGAATGTTGTCTGTGTTGTTGATGAGTATTGTCGCCAGCTTGTAGAGAAACATGGAGCGGATGTTGTCGTTCAGCTCCTGCTTGCGGTGCATCGGCGCACATTTCTGCTTTTTCCGCAGGAAGGGGTACATCTTGTCCGCTAAATGGCTCAGCACCGCGTTCTGCAGGAGGGTGCAGGCAATCTGAATCAGCAAATAGCCAAGATAGCTGCCCCAAATCAGCAGGCACGCGATCTGCGCCGCATACTGCAACACCAGCGCCGCGGCGGAAACCATGTTTTGCAAATATGCCTTCTGGTCAGCCTGAATCAGCGTCGTTTTGTAGATGACCAGATAGGATGCCACGGAGTTCGCCAGGTACAGCACATAGTAGACGATCAGCTGCGCCATCGGCAGCTCACTGCTGATGATGAGCGGCAGGAAGGGGATTACCGCCGCGCCCAGCAGCGCTACCGCCAGCGCAATCAGGCGGTAAATGCGACGATAATAGCCCAGCAGGTGCTGGATTTCGCCCGTGTCGCCCCGGTGCAGCGGTGCGTACAAGCTGTACACCAGCACGTTGCCCACACCCAGCTCTGCCAATGACAGCATGGCCAGAATGTTGCTGTACAGCCCGTTGACACCCGTATAATCCGCGCCCAGCCGGCGCACGAACACCGTTCGCACGGCAAAAGCCAACAGCAGCGTAACCACCTGCCGTACTGCGCCTACACCGATGTTGCGTGCCGTGTTTTCGCTCCTTGATGCTGTGTTCATGATTCCTCTCCGCCTGTTTCGCCTGTCTGCTCCTGCGCCGCGTCCTCCGGCTGCGTGTTAAACGTCAGGCGCAGTTTTTCCGGCGGCACAGTGCATCGCCTCCTGCGCTTCTTCTGGCTGCGCGCATTTGCCTGCTGATCAGGCGTGTCCTCCGTGTCCGGCTGCCACTTGCCCAGCAGCCCCAGAAACAGTATGTTCAGGAAAACGCCCTCCGTGTTGATGCACAGGAAATACAGCAGGAAAACGCCCAGCACATACAGCAGCCGCGCCTTGGCAAATTTGGTGCGGATACCGCGGTACGTCAGCCACAGCCAAACTGCCGGGAGAATCAACCCTGTATCCATGACGAAGGCGGCAAAGCCATTGGAAATGTTCTGCACCCTGTGTTCCAGCAGGATTTCCGCCTTCCGCTCCGAGAAAACGCCCTGTCCCGCAATGGGGGATTCCAGCCCGATTTCAAAGCCGCTGAAGGTGTCGTTCCACCGCGTGTAGAACGAACCGCCGGAATTTCGCCCGATAATCTTGTTTTCCACCACGCCCGTGACGGACTCGATGACAAACAGCAAAATCAGCCCAATGAACGCCGCCATCTTGATGCTGCGCGCCATTTTCCCGCCCTTTTTGCGGAATGCCACCGTCAGCAGCACAACGCCCAGACAAATAAAGCCTGTTGTGGACAGTGTGCTGAGGATGGTGACGATCAGCAGCGCAATTGCCCAGCAGTATTTCTTCTTGCTCATGCCCATGCGCGTTTCGTCGCTCATCAGGAACAGCAGCGCGAAGTTCAGGAAAATCTGGTGGCTGCCCGGCTCGTTGAACATACCCGCGTTGCGGTGGAAAACCGGGATGTTCAGCCAGCCTAAGGTGAAATAAGGCGTCAAGTAAAAT
>UMJU01026955.1_pt1 | contig 10945 bp, 10 predicted proteins | sample 1966161 | NCBI WGS metagenome assembly UMJU01 (sample SAMEA4836156, study PRJEB28245) | human gut metagenome | biome: gut microbiome; material: fecal sample | place: Denmark | collected 2008 | reverse complement strand
CGAGTTGTCGTTGGTTCAAGTCCAACAGGGGGAGCTGAAAACTTGTAAACTTAGATGTTTGCAAGTTTTTTTCTTTTTTACAGTTTACTTTTTAAAAATTGAGGAGATTTGACTGGAATTTTCAAACAACTCTTGCGTATATGTCCCAAACAGGATAAGCTATATTTAAGTAGACAATTCCGAAAGAGGAGGGACAGATATGTATTCATACGAAGAGATTTTGAAAGCAGACCCGGAAATTGCACAGGCGATTACAGATGAGATGAAGCGGCAGAACTCTCATATTGAACTGATCGCGTCAGAGAACTGGGTGAGTAAAGCAGTTATGGCGGCTATGGGAAGTCCGCTTACGAATAAGTATGCGGAAGGCTACCCTTCAAAACGATATTATGGAGGCTGTCAATGTGTGGACGTAGTAGAAAACCTAGCCAGAGACCGGGCAAAAGAATTATTTGGATGCGATTATGTCAATGTGCAGCCGCATTCAGGGGCGCAGGCAAATCTTGCGGTTTATTTTGCAATGCTTGAACCGGGAGATAAAATTCTTGGAATGAATCTCGACCATGGAGGGCATTTAACTCATGGATCACCGGTAAATCTGTCTGGAAAGTATTTTAAATCAACCTTTTACGGTGTGAATGATGATGGAGTGATTGATTACGAGGTGGTTCGTCAAAGAGCGATAGAAGAAAAGCCGAAGCTTATTGTTGCAGGGGCAAGTGCTTATGCAAGAATCATTGATTTTAAAAAATTCCGTGAAATTGCAGATGAGGTAGGTGCGTATCTTATGGTAGATATGGCACATATCGCCGGATTGGTAGCTGCAGGACTGCATCCAAGTCCAATACCGTATGCAGATGTGGTGACGACTACAACGCATAAGACACTGCGAGGACCAAGAGGAGGAATGATCCTTTGGAATGAAAAAGCAAATGAAAAGTTCAACTTTGATAAAGCAATCTTCCCGGGCACACAGGGTGGACCGCTGGAGCATGTAATTGCGGGAAAAGCAGTATGCTTCAAGGAGGCGCTGCAGCCTGAATTTAAAGCATATCAGAAGCAGATCTTGGCAAATGCACAGGCGCTGGCAAATGCACTTATGGATAGAGGTGTAAAATTAGTATCCGGAGGAACCGATAATCATCTCATGCTCGTGGATTTAAGAGAAGAGCAGGTGACCGGAAAAGATTTGGAAAAACGATTAGACAGCGCGCATATTACTTGCAATAAGAATGCGATTCCGAACGATCCAAGATCACCATTCCTGACGAGCGGTGTGCGGCTTGGTACGCCGGCAGTGACGACGCGCGGAATGAAAGAAGAAGATATGGATGTCATAGCAGAAGCCATTTCTCTTGTTATCAAAGATGAAGCAAATGTGGAAAAGGCGAAAGAGCTGGTAGCAGGTCTTACAGAAAAATATCCATTAATTTAACATAATTCTATATGGAAAGTAAAGAGGGGACAGTTTCATGAAAGTATGCGACTGTCCCTCATCGTGTGTCTTGACGTTGATATGTCTATTTGATAAAATAGAAAAAGGGAAAAACTAAGGTTTATCAAGAAATATATTAGTTTACAAATGGATGTATATGGATAAATCTATGAGGGAGTATAATGAAATTGAATAAGGAGGAAAAACATGATGGATTTGACATTTGCAGAACAAGTCAAGATTATCTTAAGCAGAAGAGGGATGACAATTAAAGAACTCGCAGAATTGATCGAGAAGCATACCGGAAAGAAAATGTCCCGTCAGAATTTGACACAGAGATTAGGACGTGACAATTTTCAAGAGCAGGATATGCGTATGATCGCGGGGATTTTAGGATGCCCTTTCTATCTCAATATTCTAGATGAAAACATATCCGTTGAAGCTGAAGAACCCCATAGGGAAGATAAGGAAAATTATATAGAAGAAGTGCAGGAACCTGTCGAAGCAGTTTATGAAGAGCCTGCGGCAGAAGAGTATGCAGAGGAAGTCTATGAAGAGCCTGCGATAGAAGAGTATGCAGAGGAAGTCTATGAAGAGCCTGCGGCAGAAGAGTATGTAGAGGAAGTCTATGAAGAGCCTGCGATAGAAGAATATGCAGAGGAGATCTATGAAGAGCCTGCAATGCAGGAAGAGTCGCTCGAGGAAATTCTGGAAGAGGCTGCAGCGTTAGAGCGAGAGAATAAGGAATTTGAACATAGACAGTCGGAGAACAAAGAACAAGAGAAGAAGCAGGACAACCGAACAGTCTTTGAAGATGGAGAGAATAAAGGAAAGAAACATAGCTGGACATCTTATTTAAGACGAAGAAAGAAACAAGTAGAAGAACCGGTGAAGCCGGCAGAAGAAGAGGTTCAGACACAACCAGTGGAAGAAGAGCCGAAAGACATGTTTGAGACAGAGACAATTTCTCTTGAGGAAGACGATGCAAAAGAAGTAAATTCATTTACCGAATATGCAGAGGAGAAAGTAAAGGAGCTTCAGCCGGAAGGTACGGAAGAAGAGGACCTTGAAAAAGGTGATATTAATCCGTACACCGGACACGAGTATCAGTCCAACAGTGTGCGCATGCACCCAAGCCGTATTGGTTATGTACAGGTCTACGACAGAGGCGAGCATCAGTGGACAGATATGACAGAATGGGCGTTCCTCGGATACCAGGAGCGGAAAAAAGTTCTTCTTGGGAAAGATTATGAACCACCAATCTATTTGGATTAGGAAAGAGTGACACACATGAATTGGGAACAGTTGTTATCGACGAAGCGAAGCAGAGGTTCGTCCAATAAAAATAAATACCTGAAGAATACGGATCTTCGCAGTGAGTTTGAAAAAGACTACCATCGGATTATCGGCAGTGCGTCTTTTCGGCGCCTGCAGGATAAGACGCAGGTGTTTCCGCTGGATAAAAGTGATTTTATTAGGACGCGTCTGACACATTCTCTTGAAGTATCGTCTTTTGCGAAATCACTGGGGCAGAATATTGGAGAGAATATCTTATTATATAAAAAAGATCCGGGCTTTACGCCAAGAATGAAGGAAGATATTTGCAGTATATTACAATGTGCGGGGCTGATACATGATATCGGCAACCCGCCATTTGGTCATTTTGGAGAATTAGCTATTCGAGAGTGGTTTGAGCGGAATCTTCCGGTTCTTAAGTTTCACGGGGAGCCGATCGATCAGATATTGACAGAACGGATGCGTGAAGACTTGTATCATTTTGAAGGAAATGCGCAGGCGCTCAGATTGGTGAGCAAACTTCATTTCCTTGTGGATGAGCATGGGATGAATCTTACGTATGCGTTACTTAATACGATTGTTAAATATCCGGTGGCTTCCGATGAGATAGATCCGAAATCCGGGAATATAAAAGATAAGAAATTAGGCTACTATCTGGCTGATGAGAACATTTTCAGAGAGATACAGGAAGCGACAGGGACAAATGGCAGGCGGCATCCGCTGACCTTCATTTTGGAGGCGGCAGATGATATTGCATATAAGACTGCGGATATCGAAGATGCTTTTATCAAGGGATTTATCAGCTATCAGAAATTATTGGAAGAGCTGACAGAGCTGCAGGTAATGTATGGAAAAAGTGATGCCAATGCGTTTAATCCTGCAAGGCTTCTGGATGAGTTATACTTACGGGGAAAAGACAAACACGTCGAAGATCCAGAGGAGTATGCGATTAAAAACTGGATCGTCCGTGTACAGGGCTTCCTGATCAATTGTGCCACGTATGGATTTACATCAAATTATAATGAGATTATGGCAGGAAGATATGAACATGATCTGTTTTATCATACATTTGCCGAGAAATTAATGGACATGCTGGGAGATCTGGCATTCCGGGAAGTATTTACTTCTGATACGATTTACCGTATGGAAGTGGCAGAAGCGACGATGATTGATTATCTGATGGATCGTTTTGTATCTGCAGTGATCAAATATGATGATAAAGAAGAGAAAATGGGAACGCTGGATATCAGAATGGTTTCGTTCATTTCCAGCAATTATAAGAATGCATATCATTTTCAGGCGCAGGGAAAATCGGATGAAGAGCGGTTATATTTGAGGCTCCTTCTGGTGACCGATTATATTTGCGGAATGACAGATAGTTATGCGAAAAGATTATATCAGGAATTAAAGGCAATTTTATAATTGCGGTATTTTTTGTATTGAACAGGAATAGATTGTGATAAATGATCTCTTAGGAGTGACAATTTGAAACGATTTATCCGATATCTGTACGAGTATGAAGAGGGCAGAAGAATCCGTAATGTAGGGTTTGTAAAAGTAGATCAGCAGGAACAGGAGTGTATGATCCATATATACGGAAAGGGACTGCATCTGAACATGGGAGAAACACTGGAACTTTACCTGTTCTATGAAGAGAACGGATTGTGTGTCGGAGTCTGGCAGGGAGAAATAACGAACATTAATCCGGCAGTGAACTATCGGCTGCATTATACGGAAGAAGATACCGGAGAGGCAGAAAATTTCTCTAAAATACGAGGCATTGTGTTAAAAAATCATGGCGACCGAAAATATGCAGCTGTGTGGGATGATATGCCGGCAGATGTGGAACATATGAAGATCTGGGAGAGAAAAGAAGAACCGATAGAAATGGAAGAAGAGGCAGAAGAGGAAGAGGAGAAAGAAGCGGAAAAATCAGAAGTAGAAGAAAAAGCAGATGAACGGGAAGAGATTGAAGACAGTTCCAAGACCTGTGAGATTCAGGAGGAAACGGAGGCTCTTGCATGCGAACCTATTGGACGGTATCATGCGAGGAAAATTCAGCGGAAGGAGCTGTCGAGGCTGCCCAGATGTGAATGGAAGCTGTCCAATAATCAATTTTTACTTCACGGATATTATAATTATCATCATCTTGTTTTTCTGGAGGAGGAGCAGATGATGTACCTTGGAGTTCCGGGTATCTTCCACGAAGAAGAAGCCAAGGCAGCAGGGGTATTTGGTTTTCCGCAGTTTATTCCGCTTACCGAAACAGATCTTGAATTGCCGAAAGAGGAATGCGAAGGAGAAAGCTTCGGATACTGGTGCCGTCAGATCTGCAACCCTTATCGCTGTCAAGAAAGAAAGTAATGGAGTAGATTTATGGTAAATACAGATGAGAAGTACATGAAGGAAGCGATTAAGCAGGCGAAAAAAGCATATGCAATAGGCGAAGTGCCAATCGGATGTGTGATCGTATATGAAGATAAAATTATTGGACGGGGATATAATCGGAGAACCATCGACAAAAATACACTGGCGCATGCAGAGCTTCAGGCAATTCGAAAAGCCAGTAAGAAAATGGATGATTGGAGACTGGAAGGTTGTACGATGTATGTTACATTGGAGCCGTGTCAGATGTGCTCCGGTGCAATCGTTCAGTCGCGTATGGATAGAGTTGTCGTAGGCTGTATGAATCCGAAAGCAGGCTGCGCTGGCTCTATTTTAAATCTGCTGAATGTGCCGGAGTTTAATCATCAGGTGGAACTTACGACCGGGGTACTTGGAGAGGAATGCAGTCAGATGATGAAAGCATTTTTTAAGGAATTGCGCGAAAAAAAGAAAAAAACTATCCGGCATACAGCTGAATAGTTATAAAAAACGTGCATTGCGCTTCGAACAAGTGCTCACAGACGTTACCTTGACAGTTAACTCAGACCAGGCACCCTTACGGCACCCGGAAGCTTCTGCTTAGTGCTGCTTCGTTCCCGACCTGACACGGTTCACAGATTTCCGTCGCGTAAGACCCAGTCATCAACGCCACTTGTCAAGGGCAGCCCTGCAAGACAATGCCCTCTGCGCAATATCACCCCTGCTATAGCGGATTGCAGGTTCAAGGTACCGCTAACACCCCGGCTGCACGAGTCTATATTTTATCGTGTTTTGGCAGAAATGTCAATGGGGATTGAAAAACTGGAGGAAATTATGAAAATATTACTGACTGCGATAAATTCGAAATATATTCATTCTAATCTGGCAGTGTACGCACTGAAGGCTTATGCGCTGAAACAAGATACGCCGGAAGATGTCGAGATAGAAATTGCAGAGTACACGATCAATCAGCAACTGGACCATATTATGATGGATATTTATGAGAGGAAACCGGATGTACTTTGCCTGTCCTGTTATATCTGGAACCTTTCATATGTAGAGCGGCTGGCAGAAGAAATAAAGAAATTAAGAAGGGACATGCCTATATGGGTCGGCGGTCCGGAAGTATCGTACGATTCGGCAGATGTTCTGAAAAGGCTTCCGTCAGTTACAGGAGTTATGAAGGGCGAAGGAGAAGAAACCTTTGCAGAATTAATACGTCTGTACGAAGAGAAAAGGGCGGATGAGCGCGCTCTTGCAGGGATAAAAGGAATCACTTTCAGAAAGGATAACGGAGAAATAGCGGAAAATGAATGGCGTATGCCGATGGACTTAAGTAAAGTGCCTTTTGTCTATGAAGATATGGCAGAATTTGAACATAAGATCATATATTATGAGACAAGCCGGGGCTGCCCGTTTTCCTGCAGCTATTGTCTGTCTTCGGTAGATAAGAAGCTGAGGTTTCGCGATATAGAATTGGTGAAGAAAGAACTTCAATTTTTCCTCGACCACAGAGTACCGCAGGTGAAATTTGTTGACCGTACATTTAACTGCAATCACCAGCATGCGATCGCAATCTGGAGCTATCTGTTGGAACATGATAATGGAGTGACAAATTTTCATTTTGAAATATCCGCAGATCTATTAAATGAAGAAGAACTTCGTTTAATGAAACAGATGCGCCCGGGGCTCATTCAGCTGGAAATCGGTGTGCAGTCTGTGAATCCCGAGACGATACGGGAAATTAAGCGGACAATGAATCTTAAGAAACTAAAAGAGATTGTCGGACAGGTGAGAGGGTTTGGAAATATCCACCAGCACTTAGATCTGATCGCAGGTCTCCCTTATGAAGATATGGAAAGCTTTGCACGTTCATTTGATGAGGTGTATCATATGTATCCGCAGCAGCTCCAACTTGGATTTTTGAAGGTGTTGAAGGGATCTTATATGGAAGAGAAGAAAGAAGACTATGGATTGGTCTATCAGAGCTGTCCGCCATATGAGGTACTCTGCACGAACTGGCTGTCTTATGAGGAAGTGCTTCGTCTGAAAGGGATTGAAGAGATGGTTAAGGTATATTACAACAGCCATCAGTTCGAATATACAATAGATGCACTGGAAAAAGAATATGCTTCACCGTTTGCCATGTATGAAGACATCTGGGCTTATTATAAAGAGCTGGGGTTTCACAACATACAACATAAAAGAAGTGCAAGGTATGAGATATTGTTAGCGTTTGTAACGAGAAAGTGTCGGGAGAAACAAGAATATTTCCGGGAACTTCTAACATATGATTATTATCTCCGGGAAAATGCTAAGACACGTCCGGATTTTGCCGGAGAGGTTAAGCATTCCAAAGAAGCAGTGAGAAACTTTTATGCAGCAGAAGAAAAGGAAAGACGATACTTAGAAGGTTATGAACAATTTGATAAAAATCAGATGAGAAAAATGACACATATAGAAACATTTTTGACACTTGGGAAAACGGTACTTTTTGACTATCGCAGGAGAAATCCATTGAATGATGACGCACGTACAGTAGAGATTCCATTTATGACATAAAGAACGGAATTTCCAGATAGTGATTGTTGCAAAAAGGCAATAAAAAGTATAAAATATGGTGTATCGAAAAGAGGGATAGAAAAATGGATTTTAATAACAAAAAAGTAAGAAAAATTGTTGCGATTGTTATTATGGTTGTCATCGTTGCGATGATTGCAACAACGATCATTCCGGCAATGATGGTCTAAGAGGAAACAAGAGGAAAAGAAGGGGCGGCAGGTACTAAATATGGTACAGCAGAAGAGAAAACGAAGAAATATGAGAAGTGCAAAAAGAGCGGCACTGAGGCGGAAAAGAAAGAGACAGGTTCTTTTCGGTCTCATTTTGGTGTGTATTTTATTCGTTTGGGGCATTTCATATTTCCTGCTTTATCGCTCGGTGTCTAAATATCCGAAAGATAAGATCTGTGACAATATTTACATTGGTTCCGTGAATGTGTCAGGTATGACGAAAGAAAAAGCAGTGAAAGAGCTTGAGAAGCATCTCCAGGAAGACGGAGAGATAAAAGCTACTTTAAAAGTGCAGAAAAAAAGTGTGGAAGTTTCATTGGCTGATCTGGGGCTTAATTATGGTGATGTTGAGAAAGTCGCACAAAAAGCAGTGGATTATGGAAAAAAAGGAAGCGTTGCCGGACGATATTTTAAGCTGCGGAAATTGAAAAAAGAAAAAGTGGTGTTTGACAAGAGCATAGCACTGAAAGATAAGACCGCCAAGTCTGTAGTAAAGGAAAAAGCAGTTCCGCTTGCATCCCATGCGGTAGATGCATCCATTACAATTGAAGAGTCCGGACCGGTGATCACAGAGGCAAAAGAAGGAAAGACGGTAGATATTCCGAAATCCATTGACGCATTGGAACAGTATTTGAATACAGAGTGGAAACACAAGGATTTTTCGATCAAAATGGTTATGAAGAAGGAACAGCCGAAAGTAAAAGAGAAAGATCTTCAGAGCATTACGGATGAATTGGGAAGTTTCTCAACAGATGCAGGCGGCGGTGAACGCTGGAAGAATCTGAAAACAGGAGCAGAGATGCTAAATGGGACAGTGCTGATGCCGGGAGAGGAAGCGTCGGTACATGATCTGACGGCACCGTATGATGAAGAACACGGATATGTTCCGGCAGGTTCTTACGAAAATGGACAAGTCGTGGACAGTTACGGAGGAGGAATCTGTCAGGTATCAACTACGCTTTATAATGCGTTGCTCTATTCGGAAGTGGAGATTACGAAGCGTTACCCGCACTCTATGCTGATCAATTATGTGGAGCCGTCAAGAGACGCTGCGATCGCAGGAGATACAAAAGATCTTAAATTTAAGAATAATTACGATACACCGATTTATATCCACGGTGAAATCGATGATAATAATCAGCTTACTTTTGCCATTTACGGAAAAGAGACAAGACCGGAAAACAGGAAAATTAAGCTGGTGAGTGAGACAACCAAGACCGAAGAATATTCTGTAACTTATAAAACCAATTCAGAAGCAGCGATTGGAAGTATGGAATATACAGGAAGTCCACATATCGGTAAGACAGCAAGGCTTTGGAAAGTAATCTACGAAGATGGGGAGGAAGTCGGAAAAGAGCAGATCAATGACAGCTACTATAAAAAGTCAGACCAGATCATTGAGGTGGGAATCAAGTCCGATAACCCGGAGGCATCAGCGCTTGTAAAAAATGCGGTTGCAACACAGGATAAAGATAAGATTAACGCGGCAATTGCACAGGCGTCCGCAATATAGGGAAGGAAGAATACGATATGCATTTAACAGTTAACGAGGCATGTTCCTTTGGAGGTCTGAAAGAATGCAAATTGTTGGCAGGAGAAAGTGGATTAGACCGAATAATTTGTTGTGTGGATTCAATGGAAATACCTGATATTAGTCAGTGGCTGCAGCAAGGAGAATTTCTTGTGACAACAGGATATGCTTTGAAGGAGAATGCGGAAGCACTTGTTCAGGTCATAGAAGCGCTGGCAGAAAAAAATGGAAGTGGATTAGCTCTGAAAACTCGATTTATTGGCGAAGTTTCACAGCTCGCACTAAAACGGGCAGAAGAATTGGGAATTCCAGTTTTTGAAATGCCAGCAGAAATGCCAACTATTAATTTGACCGAACCTCTTGTAAGACGTGTTATAGCGGATGAATTACAAAATTCATCGAGAAAACTAACCGGTGAGCAATTGTGGCATCAGCAGGCAAATTTCTATATGGAACTAGCGCTTGGAATTATTAAATCAGAAAAAGAAGCATATTATCGTGCGAAGTTCCTAAAACTTCCACAACCTCCATTTAGCTTAGTAGTATTTGATATGGATAGCTTTCGTGAGCAGGTAGAAAATATGCCAGAAGCTGAAATTATGGAAATTAAGCAACGTACGGAGAAAATACTTAGACGAGTTCTTGAAAAAAATGGATATGTGGGGGTTCTGGTTGGAAGAAGTGATAGTTTTGCATGCATATTAAAAGGAGACCAAGAGCCAGATGCATTAAAAAAACTTGTTGGAAATATGAAAAATGCGGTTCAAGCTGGTGTTGGAATGGTTGTGACAGCTGGAATAGTAGAACAAGTGCATGCGTATTTGGATATAAGAGAAGCGCATGAGTGTGCGGTGGATGTAATAGAAATTTGCCGAATAGGTAAGCAAGGTGAAGGGTATGCCTGTTTGTCAGAAGTTTTACTAGAGCGAGCGGTTCGAAAAGATGGGGGAAATCCATATCTGCAAGAGTTTGTAAAAAAATATTTAGGAGTGTTGGAAGAATATGATGCTTGTCATCATACAGAGCTGGTGCATACGGCACAAGTTCTGGTAGATAATATGGGGATTCGAACAAAAACAGCGGAAGCATTATTCCTCCATAGAAATTCATTGCTTCGCAGACTTCAAAAAATTGAAATGTTAACAGGATTAAATTTGTCAGATGGTAACTGCTTGCTTCAGCTCGGTATTGCATTGAAAATACGTCCGTATGTGGGCGATGTGCCTATAATATAACAAAAATAAAATTAAAAGTACGATAATAAATGTGCAAGGTGCAGCGTTTGCTGCATCTTTTTTCGTGCATGCTGAATCTCGCTTGAGAAAAGAAGAGGTGCTATAATATTAAAAATAAAATGACATGGTTGCAAAGGAGGAGAAGATCATGGAAAGACAGTTTAAAATTGCTCTTGTACAATATCAGAGTGTGCTTGGCGATCTTCAAAAAAATGCAGAACGAGCAGTTGAAATGGTGCGGGAAGCTGCGTTGGAGGGGGCGAAAATTATTTGTTTTCCAGAAATGTTTAAT
>UMJU01006272.1_pt1 | contig 10967 bp, 9 predicted proteins | sample 1966161 | NCBI WGS metagenome assembly UMJU01 (sample SAMEA4836156, study PRJEB28245) | human gut metagenome | biome: gut microbiome; material: fecal sample | place: Denmark | collected 2008 | reverse complement strand
GTATGTGTTTCACTGTTTAGTTATCAAGGTTGTTTCGCTGTTGCTTTCAAAACAGCTTGTTTATATTATCACATGTTCAAGTGTTTGTCAACAACTTTTTTTTGAATTTCTTTTAATCAAGAAATTCAAAACGGAGAAGGAGGGATTTGAACCCTCGCGCCGCTATTAACGACCTACTCCCTTTCCAGGGGAGCCCCTTCGGCCAGCTTGGGTACTTCTCCAAATCGCCCTACTTACTAAGTAAGTTCTTCATTAAATTGTTTTTGCTCTCTTGCGACAGCTTGTTTAGTATAACTGATGTTCCTTTATTTGTCAAGCACTTTTTAAATTTATTTTTTAAAGTGTTTAACAAGCGGAGAGAGTGGGATTCGAACCCACGCGCCCTTGCGGACAAACGGTTTTCAAGACCGCCTCGTTATGACCACTTCGATATCTCTCCATATATAATAATCAAACCAAAAACGCTTTGCACATCAGGAGTTGTCCTTCACTCAAGAGGTTGTCTCTGTCAGTGCAAAACGTATTCTATCATTAAAACCTTTTTGTGTCAACAAGATTTTTTATTTTTTTCAAAAATTCATTCAATATCTCAAAAAAGCCTCTGCAATCGCCAGATCTTCTGGTGTAGTGATCTTGATATTCTGGTAAGATCCCTCCACAAGAAGGATCTTGGTTCCAGTCTCCTGCTCCACTACCATTGCATCATCTGTTACCCCTGTCATGTCCTTTTTGCGTATGCTTTCATAAGCTCCGCGAATCAGATCATAAGAAAATATCTGAGGAGTCTGAATATTCCATACAATTTTACGATCTGGAGTCTCTTTAACATAGCCTGACGAGTCTGCCAGTTTCACAGTGTCCTTGGAGGGCATGCCCATTACACAGGCATTGTTTCGCTTCACAGCCTCATATCCTCTTTGAACCATCTCTTCTGTAATAAACGGTCTTGCACCGTCGTGAATGTACACGTAATCTGTATCCTGACAGCATAATAATCCTGCATATACAGAATCATAACGCTCTTTTCCTCCTGCAGTCACCTTGCGCACCTTGGAAAAACCATATTTCTTTACAATTTCCTGCTCACAGTAAGAAATCATCTCTTCCCCCGTCACCAGAATAATATCCCGGATCAGCGGACTCTCCTGAAAACAATGCAGAGAATAATACAGAACCGGCTTCCCTCCTATTTCCAGAAACTGCTTCTGTATTTTGCTATGCATTCTTTTGCCCTGGCCCGCTGCCAGAACGATTGCCGTACATCTGCCCTGCTCCATTATCTCTCTCCCAGTTTCAGGTTAGGAACTGCATTTAAGTCCCATCCATGGCGTGTTCCTTTGATATATTCGTAATAAGCTGCCACACCGATCATCGCCGCATTGTCTGTACAAAAAATAGGTGACGGACGATAGAACTTATAGCCCCTCTTTTCACAAGCCTTAGTCATGGCTTCTCTCAAAGCTCCGTTGGACGCAACCCCGCCTGCAATAGCAATCTTATCCATGTGATAATCTTTGGCAGCAAGCATTGTGTGCTCCACAAGTACGTCTACCACGGACTTCTGGAAAGAAGCCGCAAGGTCAGCACGATTGATCTCTTCGCCCTTCATCTGGGCATTGTTAATATAGTTCAATACAGCAGATTTCACGCCACTGAAACTAAAATCATAAGGACAATCTCCTAATTTTCCTTTCGGGAAAACAATGGCGTCCGGATTTCCCTCTCTTGCCAATTTATCTACCTTTGGTCCACCTGGATAACCTAATCCGATTGCACGGGCAACTTTATCAAAAGCTTCTCCCGCTGCATCATCTCTGGTGCGTCCCAGGATTTCAAATTCTCCATAGTCTTTTACGATTACAAGATGTGTGTGTCCGCCGGACACGATCAGACAAAGAAACGGCGGTTCCAGGTCCGGGTGTTCAATATAGTTGGCAGAAACATGTCCTTCTATATGATGCACTCCAACAAGAGGGAGCTTCTTCGCATATGCAATGGCCTTTGCCTCAGCTACGCCCACAAGAAGAGCCCCTACCAGTCCAGGACCGTAAGTAACGCCAATTGCATCCAGATCATCCAGAGTCACATTTGCCTCGGAAAGTGCCTCTTCGATCACCTGATTAATCTTCTCAATATGTTTACGTGAAGCGATTTCCGGCACAACACCTCCATACAGAGTGTGAAGCGCAATCTGGGAAGAAATCACATTTGATAATATAGTCCTGCCGTTTTTTACTACAGAAGCCGCAGTTTCATCACAGGAACTTTCTATTGCAAGAATGAATGTATCTTTCATTTTTTAATCCTCTTCGAAATTCATTTCCATTGTTTTTCCGTCTTTGCCTGGATAAGCTCTTGGGAAAATATCCCGCACCATGTCTATATATTCATCTGGACGAATCAGAGACGGACTGTAATGAGTCAGCCACATTTCCCCTACATCAGCCTGCTTGGCCAGAGTAGCAGCTTCACGGAACGTCATGTGCTTATAGCCTTTTGCCTTCTCCAGCTTATCATCCTCGCCGTACATGCCCTCACAGATAAAAAGGTCTGAGCCAGACGCATTTTTCAAAATTGACTCTGTAGGTCTGGTATCTGTAGTGTAAGTAACCTTCAGTCCCTTTCGCGCAGGTCCCAGAACCATATCCGGAGTATATGTCACATCATCGGCTTCAATAGTCTGGCCTTTCTGCAGAGGATTCCAGTATTTCAGCGGGATTCCCTGCTCACGGGCACGCCCCGGGGAAAATTTTCCCTGACGGAGTATCTCCAGTGAATATCCATAACAGAGTACATTGTGGTTTACCTTAAAAGCCGTGATCCTGTAACCATTGATCTCAAATACCTGTTCAGGTCCGTTAATCTCGATAAATTTCAGTTCAAAGGGAAGCTCCGGTGCGATCACGCGAAGTGCGTTTACTACCCGCTCAAGACCTTTCGGACCAATCAAGGTAAGCGGTTCGGTGCGCTCTGCATTTCCCATTGTAAGAAGAAGACCAGGAAGTCCGCTGATGTGATCTCCGTGATAATGGGTAAAACAGATCACGTCAACAGGCTTAAAGCTCCATCCTTTTTCCTTAATTGCCACCTGAGTTCCTTCGCCGCAGTCAATAAGAAGACTGTGGCCGTTATACCGGGTCATCAGAGCAGTAAGCCATCTTCTTGGAAGTGGCATCATACCTCCGGTTCCCAGCAGACAAACATCTAACATATATTAAAATATCCTCTTTTCTTTATTCTCCAAAACGTGTTTTCCAAATGCTTTCCGAAGCCAGATCATAACAACAGTTTTGGAACATGCTCTAGGAAAGTTTAACACAAGCAGTTTCCTAAAACAAGAGTCAGGTCTTCCCAATATGGAAAATCATTCAGAAATTATTAAGATGAAGCCGCTTGACAAACCGCTTACAATGTGCTTTCATAATTTGAACTTAACATTTGTTGCTGTTTTTAAGCTCAGCAACAGAAAGGAATTATTATGATTTTCTGCAGCAAGCCTCAAAAATTCACCTGGCGAAACGCCATTACTCTGCTGCTTCTTCTGACAGCTGGCAGCATTCTCATCTTGCTTCTGATACCTTCCGGTTCCTGGTTTGGCTCCGAGACAGACTGGTATTCCCAGCATGTAACCATTGCTGATTATATGAGAAAGAATTTTTATGCAACAGGCAGCCTGTTTCCTGACTTCACCGGACTTGGCGGCGGAACCAATTTCTTTTCCCTCTCCTACTATGGATTTATGCGCCCGGATGTGCTGATTTCCTATCTTTTTCCCCATGTGGAAATGGAATGGTTTATTCAGGGATATGCAATATTGGAAATCCTGCTTGGAGGCGGACTTCTTTATTACTGGCTGCACAGGAAGGGATTTTCTGATTTTACCAGCTTTGCATGCGGCTTTTTTTATCTTAGTGCAAACTGTTTTTTCCAGGCGCACAGACAGATCATGTTTGTGAATTATCTGCCATTTCTTTTACTGGCTTTCCTCTGCCTGGACCGGATTTTTGAGCACCAGGAACAGGACGTGTACCACATCCGTCCTCATATCGGACTGATTCTTTCCCTGTTTTTCTGCATTTTGCATAGCTTTTACTTTTTCCCTTCCAGCTTCCTGGCATGCATCCTTTATATCGGACATCTGCTGCCGGAGCATCTGAAAAATGTACCTGCCAGGATGCAGAAGAAACGGAAATGCAAAATATGGTGGAACTATATTGTGGACGTGTCTTTTGCCGTATCCATGAATCTCTTTCTCCTGCTTCCCACTGGTCTTGCCATCCTTGGAAATAAAAAGGATACCGGTGATTCCACTTCCCTGTTAAAAATCCTGGGAGTGAACCCCACACTGGACAGCATCCTTTACAGCCCTTACGGCTGCGGACTCACTCTTTTTTGCCTGTACGCACTGTTTCTGTGCATACGGGAAAAGAAAACCCGAAAGCTGGCAATTGCTATTTTTGCACTGCTGTTTTTTGATATTTTTTACTGGATTTTAAACGCCACTTTATATGTAAGACCCAAATGCCTGATCCCATTTCTGCCTTTGATTCTTTACCTTACCGCACAGGCTCTTGAAGGACTCAGGCAGAAAAAAATACGGCACAGTCTGCCACTGGCTTTGCTTTGTGCAATCCCGGTTATCGTACAGCTTATTTTCCTTTTACATAATCAACAGATCCGGCACCTGGTCACAGCTGATCTTGTGCTGCTTCTTGTCTGTGCTTCCCTTGGCGTTTTTCTGGAAGAAAAAGAGATCACGATACCATTCAGCCGCTGGTGGATAAATCTTGGAGGGCTTGTACTTCTGCTTGCGATTCCTTCTATGCTTTATCTGACAAAAGGGCAGGAAGAGCATTACGCCACAGTCGCAGACGAATCCAGGGACTATTTTTCCAGAGAGGATCTGGAGGCGTGCTGTGAAAATCCTCAGGCGCGGTTCGATGTGATCGAACACCCATCCAACAATACAAACTATGTGATCACCGGGAAGCAGAATAAAAGTACCTTGTATTCCTCTATTTCCAACAGCACTTACAATACATTGCTGTACGATATCCTGCAAATGCCCATCAGCATCCGCAACCGTGTTGCCATGACCGCTGATGTAAATCCTTTTCAGGAATATCTGATGGGCGTCCGGTATATTCAGACAAAAGCAGATAAAGTTCCAGCTGGCTACAAGACCCTTCTGGAAAAGGACGGACATATACTGGCAGAAAACACCAATGTGCTGCCTATTGCTTATGGAAGCACGGCTCTGATGGCAGAAAGCGAGTATGATAAGCTTTCTTATCCACAGACACTGGATACCATTACCAATCGCACAATCGTGCCGGATTCTCCTGACAATTCAGAGAATGCCTGTGATCTTTCTGCCGCTTTTTTGCCATACGCTTCTCAAATGAAGGAATATTCCCTGCCAGCCGATTTTCTTGATCACAAGACTTCAGAAAAAATTGAAACCGTCCGCCGGGAACTGCCGGAAACACTTCCGGCATCCACTATTCTGCTGCTCTCTTTTGACGTAAAATACAATGGGGAAAAGGATATGTCCATTACTATAAATGGCATCCGAAACCGGCTTTCCGGCTCTGAGGCTCCTTATCCCAACAATAATGATACCTTTTATTATATGATTTCTTCTAATAAGGATATGGATGCTCTGGACATTATGTTTTCCAGAGGAGAATATGCGCTCAAAAATATAAAAGCCTACACCCTTCCATTAAGCCAGCTTTCCCATCCGGGGCTGGTAGCTTTTCAGGAAAAAGAAGTTTCCGGGAAAGAGATTCTAAACGGCAGTATTAATATGCCGAAAGATGGATATTTTGTAACGTCCTATACGTTCTCCAAAGGATACATTGTTTGTGTGGATGGGAAAGAAGTTGCACCGGTACAGGTTAACAAGGCATTTCTTGGTTTTCCGTTACAAAAAGGGGCACATGAAATCCAGATTGAATTCCATGCGCCCGGTAAGTCACTTGGGGCTGCACTCAGCCTTGTGGCATTTGTGCTTTTGATTTTCTACAATACAGCGTATGGGCTCAGGCATAAAATCATGCGATAGACCATGCCTGAAGCATGTTTGAAAAAGTCTTTCTGCAAGATGTGCGTCACATTTTACGAGAATGAGAGGTTCTCACTTATCCACGCGGATGCCTGGTCATAAGCAGAGCATCTTCCACGGGATCCGTATAATATTTCTTGCGGATCCCGTCTTTTGTAAATCCCATTCTTTCATAAAGACGGATGGCAGTCCCGTTGCCTGTACGAACCTCAAGATGGATCGTGGTAACTCCCTGCTGTTCGGCAAGCCGGATCAGACTGTCCATAAGGAAATGCCCAATCCCCTCTTTCTGCCTGTCCGGGCGCACTGCAACATTGGTAATGTCGCCTTCATCCAAAACCATGATCAGGCCACAGTAAGCCAGGATTTCTCCTTTCTCTTCCACTACGAGAAACATGGCATCCTTGCGGGTCAGATAAGTAAAAAATCCCTCTTTCGTCCATGGCGGGGAAAATAATTCGTTTTCAATCTTCATGACCTGATCCAGGTCATCTACCAGCATTTCACGAAGAATCATACTCTGACTTCTCCTTTTCTTCTCAGCTGTTTTTTTCAGAAGCTTTCTCTTCCTGCAGCTTCTGGGCGCGCTCACGCTCTGCCTGGGAAACTCTCAGGTATTCCGGAACATGCTCCATAGCAGTCACTACTTTACCCTCTTTCACATAAATCCCACCAAGGGCAGCCACTGCAGCTGCTCTTTGCTTATTCACATGGGCAGGAGCAAAAGAATATGGAACCTTCAGGTTCTCCTGGATCATTTTTCCAAAAACAGGCACACCATCGCCAAGGAATACTACCTCTTCCCCTCTCGCATTCAATTTCTCAATCATCTCAGCCATTGGAACTGCCATCTGAGCTTCTACCGTTACCAGCTTATGCTCCTGAAAGCGGTAAATTCCTGTATAAACCTGACTTCTTCTTGCATCCATAATCGGACAGATCAATGCTCTGGAGTCATACAAATTATATGCCAGTGCATCCACAGTAGGAATTTCCACCAGAGGCTTTTTCAACGCAAGACCAAGTCCCTTGGCTGTAGCAGAACCGATACGAAGTCCTGTAAAAGAGCCTGGGCCGGCTGCCACTGCAATGGCATCAATGGTATCCAGATCCAGCTCTGTCATCTTCACCAGCTCGTCCAGCATAGGAAGAAGTGTCTGGGAATGTGTCTTTTTATAATTAACTGTATATTCCGCAATCAGGTTCTCGTCCTCCACTATTGCAACAGAAGCGACGATTCCTGAGCTGTCAAGGCCTAAAATCTTCATTTTTTCTCCTTACTCTCCCCACTTTTGGAGATTTTCTAATTTTTCTGCCACTTAATCTATTCTGGTAATCCGGTTACTGTGATCTTACGATAATCGAACCCTTTTTCCAGATTTTTCTCAATGGTAATCTCAATGATCTGCTCTGGCAGGATTTCTTCGATCAGATTAGCCCACTCAATGAGGCAGATTCCATTTCCGTAGAAATAGTCATCATAGCCGATCTCTTCCATCTCCTCAATGTCCCCGATCCGGTACACATCAAAGTGGTAAAATGGCATACGGCCGCTTTCATATTCCTGAATAATGGTAAAAGTCGGACTGTTTACAGGCTCTGTGATCCCCAGTCCCTCTGCCACTCCCTGGGTAAAAACAGTCTTACCTACCCCAAGATCTCCTACCAGTGTGTATACCTGCCCGGGAAGAGCCTTTTCCCCGATCCATTTGCCGAAAGCGAAGGTCTCTTCGGGGCTGAATGTTTCTTTTATCATAACTTTACAACTCCTTTTTACTTGCAGAATTGCTCTTTGCATATTATAATAGAACGAATAACGAAATACAATACTTTTTGAAAAAGGAGATCAAACTATGGCAAATCCAGTTGTTACCATTACTATGGATAACGGAGATGTGATCAAAGCAGAGTTATATCCGGAGATTGCACCAAATACTGTAAATAACTTTATCAGCCTTGTTAAAAAGGGATTTTATGACGGACTTATTTTCCACCGTGTTATCAACGGCTTCATGATCCAGGGCGGCTGCCCGGACGGAACCGGAATGGGCGGTCCTGGATACAGCATCAAGGGTGAATTTGCTCAGAACGGTGTGAAGAATGAGTTAAAACATACCGAGGGCGTTCTTTCCATGGCAAGAGCCATGCATCCGGATTCAGCAGGAAGCCAGTTCTTCATCATGCACAAAAATGCTCCACACCTTGATGGTGCTTACGCTGCTTTTGGTAAAGTGACCGAGGGCATGGATGTGGTAAACCAGATTGCTGAGACCGACACTGACTACAGCGACAGACCACTTGACGAACAGAAGATCAAATCCATGACAGTTGACACCTTCGGCGTAGATTATCCAGAGCCAGAGAAGTGCTGATCATTCATGCTCTGCAGGCAGACTGATCCAGAGCATGTTTAAAAAGCTTTCAAAAGAACTTTATCCCCTGCATCTGTGGAATGTTTATTTTCCAGATGCAGGGGTTTTTGTTCTCTTTTAATGGTCAAACACCTTTATTTTGCCTTCCACATCTGCGAAATAAAGCTCCTTCTCTTTCTCCATCTTTATACGTCCGCTGGTGGCTTCTGTGATCACCTTCTGGATTCTTCCAACCTGGTCATTTGGCACAAGAAGATGCATGATCACCTTGTCTGTGTACTCCGTGTCAAGGACCGGAAGCTGATTCTCTGCTGCAATATACTGCAGCTTGCCGATAGCCGTGTAATCTGCAGTCAGTGCCAATGAAATCCCATGGTACTTCTCTATCACCGTACTCTCCCCCAGGCCAGCCTGCACTGCTCCGGAATAGGCTCGCACAAGTCCGCCGGTACCTAGGAGCACACCGCCAAAATATCTGGTCACAACTACCGCCACATTATAAATATCTTCCCCCAAGATCACATCCAGCATAGGCCGTCCTGCAGTTCCTGACGGCTCCCCGTCATCACTGCACCTAGTAAACTCCCGATGTTCTCCAATAGAATAAGCATAGCAATTATGTCTGGCATCCCAGTATTTCTTCTTCATTTCCTCTATGAAAGCAAGAGCGTCCTCCTCTTTTTCCACCAGGCGCACCGTCGCAATAAACCGGGATTTCTTCTCCGTAATCTCCCCCTCGCCTCCTGCATAGATGGTCTTATAATTTTCCCGCATACGGAAACCTCCAAAAACTCATAATAAAATAAAGATAACAGCTTGTTCTTCCTCATTTGCTATAGTGTAACATGAATTGGCTTTTCTTTCCAGTCTTGTAAAAGGATGCTGTTCACCTTACTATTCACTGATACCGTTCCGCGAGGTGTTTTTTGTGAACAAAGTTCACAGAAATATTCGATTTTAGGGTTTATTTACGAACCTGGATTTGATATAATAGAACGGATTATAAAGGAGGTTTATCATGAACTACGGAAAAAAATCGGCCTCTAAGAAACGGAATTCTCTTATTTCCAGCTCGTCCATGATGGGAAAAAGGGCACATGTTTCGTTCATCAGAGTCCTTTTCATCGGCCTGATCGCCCTGTGCGTTGCAGTGTCCAGTCTTGGAATTGGTTCCATTCGTGGAATACTTGCAAATACGCCGGACGTAAATGAAGTGGATATCATGCCTCTTGGTTATGCCACTTTCCTCTATGACTGCAATGGTAATCAGATTCGTAAGCTGGCAGCACCTAATGCCAACCGACTTCCGGTTTCCATTGACCAGATTCCGGAGGATCTGCAGCATGCAGTAGTGGCTATCGAGGATGAGCGTTTTTATGAGCATAATGGAATTGATGTAAGAGGTATTCTTCGTGCTGGTGTGAAAGCACTTACTACCGGAAGCTTTTCCGAGGGTGCAAGTACCATTACCCAGCAGCTTCTGAAGAACAACGTTTTCACCAACTGGACCAACGAATCTACACAGGTGGAGCGATTTACACGTAAGCTTCAGGAGCAGTTCCTTGCCGTTGAGATTGAGAAAAAGATCAGCGACAAGAACGTGATCCTTGAGAATTACCTGAATACCATCAACCTTGGTGCAGGTGCATACGGTGTACAGGCTGCTGCCCGTCAGTATTTTAATAAAGATGTGTGGGATCTGAATCTTTCCGAGTGTGCAACTCTGGCAGGTATCACCCAGGCTCCTACCAAATACAACCCTATCGAGAATCCCAAGGAAAATGCAAAGAGACGTAAAGAGGTTCTTGACCATATGCTGGATCAGGGTTACATCACTCAGGAGCAGTATGACGATGCTATTAATGATGACGTTTACACCCGCATTCAGGAGGCACAGGCTTCTAATACACAGTCTTCAAGCAAGACATACTCTTACTTTGAGGACGAGCTTACCAAGCAGGTTATCAATGATCTGATGAATATCAAGGGATACACCAAGACACAGGCACAGAACCTTCTGTATAGCGGTGGTCTGAAGATCATGACTACCCAGGATCCGGACATTCAGAACATTGTGGATGAGGAATATTCCGATCCATCCAACTATCCGGATTACGTACAGTACGCACTTGATTATGCCCTTACCGTGAAACAGCCGGATGGACAGGAAGTAAACTACAGCAAGGAAATGATGAAGCTTTACTTCCAGAATGAGGATCCGTCTTTTGATCTTTTGTTTGATTCCCAGGACGAGGGACAGACTTATGTAGACCGTTATAAAGCGAATATTCTTGCAGACGGAAGCACGGTTGTTGCAGAGCGTGTAAGCTTTGCCCCCCAGCCTCAGTCAGCAATGACGATTATCGACCAGCATACCGGATATGTGAAGGCGATCATTGGCGGACGGGGAACCAAGACTGCCAGCCTTACCCTGAACCGCGCTACAGACAGTACCCGTCAGCCAGGTTCTACATTTAAGATCGTATCCACCTATGCAGCGGCCCTTAATGAAAAGGGAATGACACTGG
>UMJU01053059.1_pt1 | contig 10996 bp, 9 predicted proteins | sample 1966161 | NCBI WGS metagenome assembly UMJU01 (sample SAMEA4836156, study PRJEB28245) | human gut metagenome | biome: gut microbiome; material: fecal sample | place: Denmark | collected 2008 | reverse complement strand
GCGTCCGCATTGAAGAACTTTTAATCAACTAAATAGCAATTATATTGTCTGGCTCGGCGCAATACCAAATTGTTTTTTATAGGCCCGGGAGAAGGTGGTATAGTCGGAGAAGCCGCTTAACTGGGCGGCCTTCAGGATGGGGGTGCCTTCGGAAATTTTTGTGCGGGCGAGAAGAAGGCGCTTGCTAATGATGTAGTTGTGGATGGTGTAACCGGTTTCCTCCTTGAATTTCCGCATCATGTGATACTTGCTCAGGTAGTATTTCCGTGCAAGGGTCTCAATGGAAAGATCTTCAGTAAGGTTGTGGTTAATATAACGGAGAAGCTCTTCTATCTGGGAATCACTGCTGTAGGAGCGAGTGTCGTAAATGTACTGCTTTTCCAGAAAAATGCGGTTTACATAAACCATGAACTGGGTAAAAAGAGCTGAGCCAAGCAGATCGCTGCCAAATTTTTCGTCTTTTAGGGCAGCTTCCAGTTCGTAGAGAAGCTGCTTTAATTTTTCCTGAGTGTCAGAGTCCAGACGGATCAGATTGTAACTCCGGTCAATCGCCTTCTGAAAACAGCGGAGCAGTTCTGTGGATTTGATGTCGTCGCGGATCCATAGTACAAAACGTTCGTATGGAACCGAAAAATCAATTTCCGGTTTGTGGATGGCGTGACGGTTCACGAGGAGAATGTCCCAGGGCTTCAGGTAGTAGGACTTTCCCTCAATGTGGTAGGCAGCCTTTCCGGAAAGAAAGATGATCACCTTGTGAAAATCATGATAATGGTAGGAAAATTCCCGCTTGGTTTGGTCCTTGATGTGAAAAAGCCGGAAATCCTGCTCCAGATAGCCGGTTTTTTCAGTAGGTTCATTGAAAGAATTCATATGTTATGGCCCCTGTTTTAACTATAGTGTGTATGGAACCGCAAACTTTGTTTGCAGCTACGTTTGCGTAGCGTCATAATTCAATTCTGCGCTTGAAATATGACTTTATTATAAATGAAATACCGCATTTTTTGCAATATATTTCGCAAGTTATTCTATGTACATGGGAAAAATAAACGCTATACTGGATATAAGATGTGATTTGAGAAAAAAGATCACGGGCGTTTCGTCAGAAAGGAATTGAAAACAATGAGAGACAGCATTATCATGACAAAATATCAGGGCTTTGGAAATGATTATCTGGTACTGGATGCGAAGAAAAACCAGCTTCAGCTGCAGGGCAAAAAAGTTGCGCTTCTTTGCCAGCGGGGATTCGGACTTGGAGCGGATGGTGTGCTTTACGGACCAGTTGACATTAATGGAAAAATGGGAATGCATATTTTTAATTCCGATGGAAGTGAAGCTGCAATCAGTGGAAACGGTGTCTGTATTTTTGCAAAATATCTTATGGATAATGAGTATGTTACAGAGAAAAAATTTGCCATTGAGACTTTATCAGGAACAATCGAAGTAGAGTGTCTGAATGCCAGAGCGACAGAGTTCCGCGTAAACATGGGCAAAGCCTCTTTCCTTTCCAGAGAGATTCCGGTAACTGGCGAGGTGCGTGAGGTGATCGATGAGCCATTTACATTTAACAAGAAAGAATACAAGGCAACTTGTCTCACAGTAGGAAATCCACACTGCATTATTTTCATGGATCAGGTATCTCAGGAAAAAGTAAGAGAGCTGGGGCCATATGTGGAAAATGCAGATGAGTTCCCGGAAAGAGTGAACCTGCAGATCTGCCGCCAGATTGATAAAGGAAATCTGGATATCGAGATCTGGGAGCGTGGCTCCGGTTACACAAAAGCTTCCGGTACAGGAAGCTGTGCGGCAGCCATTGCAGCCTACCGAAAAGGTCTGATGGAAAACAGAATCAATGTAAACCAGCCAGGTGGTATGATCCAGATCGACATTAAAGAAGACGGAACTATTTTTATGACAGGAACTGTCGGATATATTGCGGAGATGAGCGTGGCTGAGAGCTTTTTCTCATAGAAAGAAAATATGGTGCATATGGCGCATCCCAACGGCCGGGGCTGTGTAGCGGTAGCTACGGCGACTGACGTAGGAGCAGCAGATGAAAAATCAGACAAGTCAATATGGCAGTTGCTTAATTTTCAATGTAGGAGAATCCAGGTATAGAAGTAAGAAGACTTCCGTGCCTGGATTCTTTTTTGCTGCAAATGGGGGGTGATGTCTGTAAGCGATATCATTATGCCTAAAGAGAGAAAAGTATTTTTTATATAAAATATGGAGACGGAATCAGCATGTTGATATACGAAACAGCCCCTCTTGTTGATAAAAAAAGTGCAATGTCTAAACTAAAAATAGATAGACATTTCTAACACAATTCTGTAGAATAAACAAAGGTTAGAAAATACTAATAAAAGTTAAACAAGGAGGAAGAGGATGGCTGACAAAAAGTTATTAAGAAAAATTGCTCCGATCATTATGAGTGCAGCTGTAGCGATGACCAGTTCACCGGTTGGAGTTATGGCAGAGGACTTTACTTCTGGAGAAGCAGCTGTTGAGGTATCTGAGGAGACTGCATATGGTTCTGATGAGATTTCAGACGACTATGACGAATCATCAGAGGCTGACGATTCAGCAGATTTTGGTACAGACACAGAGGATGGTTTTGAATCTGGAGAAGCCGCAGAAGAGGAGTCTGGATTTGAGGACGGCGAAACCGGAGACACAGAAGATGTTTTTTTAGCAGACACTGAGGGCGAAACCAACAATGAAGCGGGAGCTGTGAAAACAGTGGAGGATGGTCAGATCGTACTGATGAACATTCCCTATGAAGCTTTTTACAGATCTGAGTTGAAAAACAATGATGTAAAAGTAGATGCATTTACATCCGCGACGAAAGCAAAAACAAAGATGAGCGGCGTGATGAATGGAAATGCTGCTTATCATACAAGCGCGGAAGGAAATGAACTTGCAGGTGTTACTTTTCCGGTAAAAGTGAATAAAGCTTCTGATTTGGAAAATTTTAAACAGATTACAGACAGCACTACTATAGAGATTACTACGAACATGAAAGGCCAGGTAAGTACTAATACATATACTGGTGCAGCGGCTCTTATTGAACAGCCAAGCTATACTTATTATGTTCCGGCAGAAACTCCTGCATATTACAAGGAAATGAGCGTAGATGAGAACGAAAATATTTCTTTTGGCGCTGTTCAGGGAATGTCCGAACAGAATGTTAGTGTGAATGCTGAATTAAAGCTTAATTCCAAATATGGAGATTATCAGCTTGAGCTGGATGAGACAGCAGTAAAGGCAGTAGTAAATGCATCTAATGGTGATAAGATTTATGGTGTAATCATCAATACAACAGACGGAACCACTTATGCACTCCGTCATCTTGAGAATATCTGGAAAGGAAAAGAACTTGCATGGAGCACCGGCTTTACAACAGAATCTCACGGTTGCCCAATAAGCTCTGACCACTACAAATCCATGATGGGAAAAACTATTTCCAGCGTAACGTACTATACGGATAAGGGGGAAATTAATTTTGATATTCCAGATACTTATGTTCCGGTAAAAACAGGTGTCAGTGCAACCGTTGACAACATCAAGGTAACAGATGCAGAGGTTAAAGTTGAATTATCTGAAGCACTTCCATCTGATTATTCAAAGAAATATGCAGTTGATGATGTGGAAGCAGCGACAACAGAGACAGGAGTAAAGGTTACAAATCTTACACCTGGAACACATACTCTGACAATTTCCGATGCAAATGGAAAATATGCTCCTGTCAGCGCTACTTTTACAGCAACAACAGATACTGTAATGGCTTCCTATGATGAGTATGAAGGAAAACTGGTTGCTGCGGCAGATATTACCGCTGAGCAGTTTGTTGCATTTACCAAAACAGTTTCAAAAGTAAAAATTGGTGACCAAGAGTATGCTGCAAGCGGAAAAGGTGCTGTGAAGATTGTTCAGGAGGATGGAACTCTTGATTATTCTAAAACAGCTGTAAACGATGGAGATACAGTAGTTGTAAGTGCTGCCGGATACCCAGATGTAACATTTGTTTACAACGAAAACGTATATGTATACGCAGGTCTTACATGGGCTGAATACTGGTCTTCCGAGGATGTATACAATGCAGGCTCCACAGCTTCTTCTGAAGAAAAAGACAGAAGAGGTGAGTCAGACCTTGGAGCATTTGATGCTGTGTCAAGAGCAACTGCAAACCATGGGCTTCACAGAGGAAGCTTCCAGGCAATCGCGGTTCTTAATGGAAAAACAGTTTCTCACTGGAGCGCAGACGGAAAAACAGTTTATTATGCCGATGGAACATCAGAAGTATTTAACCGGAACAATGTAACCGGATATACCGTAACTGGCCTGAAATATGTACCGGTTGAGATTAAGAGAGCTGACCTTGCTGCTTTTGCAGAAAGTCATGCAATTGTAAAAAATGGCGGACAGCTGATCGGCGGTTATGGCGAGAAAGAACTGAAATCCTAGGAAGCCGTTGCAAATGTAACTGCAAATACAAATGGTTTGAAAAAAGCTACAAAAGCTGAAGATGGAAGCTTTGTAATCGGAGCAAGACAGAACGGAACTGAGTCTGGTATCAAAGATGCAGAGCTGAAAGTGGCAGACGGAATTACAGCAACTGTAAAGCCTGGAAATGGTTCATATGGTGAGTTCCTGAGAGTTGACCTGACTGGAAACTATGGCGATCTTGGTTCACATATGCAGTCTGTTGAGTGGGCATATTATGGAAATGATTCCACTTATACAAACAGACTTGCAAACTATGGAACAAAATTTGCAGCTGATAACTGGATGCATAAAATGATGGGTATCCAGCTTGGCCTTACAGAATCCGGAAGATGCAAGCTTCCGGAAGGAACTGACGGAACTGGTTACTGGATCCTTACTGTTCATGCCCTTGGATACCAGGATTACGTTGTAAAATTCCAGGCAAAAGCTGAGAATATTGCAAAACCTGCAGGTGATGCAGATTCCACACCACTGGAAAACATTATCGCAGAAGCAAAAGCCCTGAATGAGGCTGATTATACTCCGGAGAGCTGGGCTGCTGCAAAAGACAGCATTGCAAATGAGCTTGAAGAGTGTGAGGAAATGCTTGCAAATATTAAGAATCAGACAACGTATGGCGTAGAAGAGCAGATCGGACATTTAAGAGAAGCTCTTAACATGCTTGTAAAAGCTCCAGCTCCAACCGCTACTCCGGTGCCGGCAGAGCCGACCGCAACACCGGCACCTGTACAGCCGACCGCAACACCAGCCCCTGCACAGCCGACTGCAACACCGGCCCCAGCACAGCCAACTGCAACTCCTTCACCGACTGCAGCACCGGCCAAAGGAATTACAGCAACTGCAAAAGCTTCTACAATTTATACCAAAGGAAAAACCTCTACAACCATTACGGTTGTAAAAAATGATGTAACTGGAAAAGTTAAATTTACATCCAGCAACAAGAAAGTAGCTACGGTTTCTTCCAAAGGCGTTGTAAAAGCGAAAAAAGCGGGAAAGACAACCATTACTGTAAAGGTTGGAAATTACACTAAGAAAGTAGTAATCCAGGTTAAGAAACCTTCTCTGAAGCTTGCAAAATCTTCTGCAACAATCAAGAAAGGCAAAACAGTAAAAATCAAAGCAACCGCAACACCATCCGGAAAAGTAACATACAAGTCCAGCAACAAGAAAGTAGCGACTGTTACTGCAAAAGGTGTTGTAAAAGGTAAGAAGAAAGGTACTGCAACCATCACTGTTACAAGTAATGGGGTATCTAAGAAATTCAAAGTAAAAGTAAAATAATTGGTAACCATTCAGAAGGTACTGAACAGTTACAATAATTGTTACAAAGTTTTTACTGGTAACAAATAAGACTTGTGTGAAACAAGGCAAAGGAACGGGGGCCGTTTTTAACAGCCCCTGCTTTTGCTTGTAAAAAGAAACTTATTTTGCTACATATTTTAACAGGAGACAGCATGAAAAAACGAGACAGTGATAAGAATCCTTTTGAAAAAAAGAATCTGGTGAAACTTGCTCCGGCAGCAGTGGTTATTGCTGCTGTGGCTGCAGCAGGTGCTCAGGCTGGCAACAGTGGAAAAGAAGTGACTGCTGAAACCAGAGAGGTTGTAAAATCCCAGGATCTGGAATCGCTTTTGAAAACAGCCTATTCCTATGAGACAGCAGATGACGAGGCAGAAGAGGAGAGTCTGCTGAAAACAGGCAAAAACACATCATCAGCTTCTTCAAAGAAAAAAACTTCCAAAATTTCAAAGAAAAAAAATGGTATAAAAAAAGGAAGCTCAAAGACCCTTCCAGTAAAAACGGCTGCATCTTCAGGGGTAGGTCAGGGCTCCACCACTACACCAACTACAGAAGTTCCGGAAGGCGGCTATAAAGATGGAACTTACCAGGGCAGCGGTACTGGCTTTGGGGGAATGATTACCGTACAGGTAACTGTATCAGGTGGGAAAATCACAGCTGTTGATATATTGAGTGCCTCTGGAGAAACAGGCTCTTATTTTGCCTCCGCTCAGGGCGTTGTAAGTAAGGTTTTATCAAGCCAGTCCCCGAATGTGGATGCAGTCAGCGGTGCAACTTACTCCTCAAACGGAATTATCCAGGCAGTACAGAATGCCCTTTCACAGGCAGGAAACAGTGATTCTGCCACACCAACTCCAACGCCAACGCCAAAACCTGCAAAGAAACCGAAGAAAGATACTTCTGTCAGCTATAAAGATGGCGTATATGAGGGACAGGCAGAAGGCTTTGATGGAACCGTAACGGTAAAGGTTACAATAAAAAATGGAAAAATCAAAAAAATAAGCAACACAAATACAGATACACCTGAATTTTTTAATAAAGCATGGAAAACAATCAAGTCCAATGTGATTTCCAGACAGAGTACTTCTGAAATTGATACTGTAAGTGGGGCAACATTTTCTTCAAATGGAATTCTCGGAGCTTTATCCCAGGCTCTTTCAAAGGCTGATCAATCAGGAACTACAGACTCAAAGGAAGAAGATATAACTCCAACCCCGACTACTGTACCTGATGAAACTGTAACACCAATTCCAACGGAGATTCCACAGCCTACCAAGACTCCGGATAATCCGTCAGATGAGCAGCCGGTTGTAAATCTTTTGAAAGATGGCACCTATACAGGGTCTGCAATGGGATATTCCGGACAGGTTAACATAACACTGACGATTAAAGATGGAAAAATTACGGAAGTAACCAATACAAACTCAGATACCCGAAGCTTTTTCAATAAGGCATGGAGATCCATACAGCCTAAAATACTGGAAAAGCAGAGTACAGAAGGAATTGACACTGTAAGTGGTGCAACATTTTCTTCTATGGGAATTCTGGATGCGTCTAAAATAGCACTGGAGCAGGCAAAAAATACAGAGGTACAGCCTTCTGTAACGCCGGAACCCACTGAGGTGCCGAATCCCACAAATACGCCAAAGCCGACTTCTGTTCCAGAACCAACGACTGCGCCGGAGCCTACAGCTGTACCAGAGCCTACTGAAGCGCCTGCGCCAACTTCTGCGCCGGAACCGACGGATACACCGGAGAATTCTGTGACGCCGGAACCGACAGCTACGCCAGAACCCACGCCTGTGCCTGCTGGTGCATATACAGATGGAACCTACACTGGCATTGGAGAAGGCAATGACGGACCAGACAGTGTACAGGTTACCGTAACAATATCCGGAGGACAGATTGTGGGAGCAACTTATTTTTCCTATGATGATGAAGAATATGCAGATACAGCCTGGGAGGGAATTCTTGGACAGGTTATGGGAAAGCAGTCCGCAGACAGTATAGATACAGTATCTGGATGCACATATTCCTCCCAGGGAATTATTCAGGCATTTAGAAATGCATTAAATCAGGCAAAAGGAGCATAACCCATGAAATACCAGAGTTTTATTATGAGAGTTTTATGTCTGCTTCTGATCGTTGGTGTCGTTCTTGGCTACAACTCCATGCAGAAAAAAGATAGTGATACCGAAAAAGACCAGCAGATCGCCAGTCTGACAACCAGAGTGGAGGCCTTGGAAAAACAGCAGGATGAGATATTAAGTGCCCTTGAAGAGGCTGCGAAAGCGCAGGAAGAGGCGAAGAAAAAGGCAGAAGAGGAAGCGAAGAATCAGAAAGCCCAGGCGGAGGAAACATCTTCCGGGGATGCTTCCGAGGACGCGAAAAAAGATGAGAAAAATACAGATGAGACAGAGGCTGAGGACATTTCTTCTAATGAAGACAGTGAAGAGCTTGTTTATAAAAACGGAACCTATACAGGAGACGGCCAGGGCTTTGGCGGCAACATCCAGGTTCAGGTTACACTTGAAAATGACATGATCACAGACATTCAGGTGGTAAGTGCACCAGGCGAAGACTCTGCATACCTCTCCCAGGGACAGGGCGTGATCAGCACCATTCTGGCTTCCCAGAGTACAGACGTTGACACCATTTCCGGCGCAACCTTCAGTTCCACTGGAATTATCAACGCTGTAAATGATGCACTTGGAAAGGCGGAAAATCAATGAAAAAGAGACAGAGAAAAATCCGGCTGATCCGCGCCGGCATCCAGCTTCTGTTTTTCATTTTTGCTCCGGCACTTTTTTCCACGGCATTCGCAGGCGCGAAGTCCGTTTTTCAGGCAATCGCAGCACATCAGACAATCAGCTGGAATTCCTTTCTGGATGTGACTGCCGTGCTGCTTGTGGTAACCTGTCTGTTCGGACGGCATTTCTGCGGATATGCCTGCGCATTTGGTTCCCTTGGGGATGCATTGTACGAGCTGACTGTGTTTATCCGCCAGAAGGTTTTTCATAAAAAAGGCCGTCACGGATATTCAGAAAAAGCCATCCGTATTTTGCAGAAGGTGAAATATATCTGGCTTCTGGTGCTCCTTGTATCTATCCTTACCGGCTGGTACAGCAAGCTTCAGGGCATGAGCCCCTGGGATGTGTTTTCCATGCTCACCGCTGGCAGACTTCCTGGCGCCGCCTACAAGGTGGGGATTGTGCTGCTGCTTCTGATCATGGTCGGAATGTGCACCCAGGAAAGATTTTTCTGCCAGTTCCTCTGCCCAATGGGCGCAATTTTTGCTATAATGCCTATAGCACCCTCTGCATTGTTCAACCGTGACAGAAGCACCTGTCCGGCGAAATGCGGAGCCTGCAAAAAGCGCTGTCCTGCTCATCTGGACATTGACGGTGATACCCCTCTCTCAGGAGAATGTATCTGCTGCCATGCCTGCCAGGGAATCTGCCCGAAGAAGAATATCCGGATCGGGATTCCGAAGGTGAAAGATGAGAGCCTTTTTTAAACACGCGCTGAGAAAAGATGGACGAAAGCTATTGGAAAGTAAGAGAAAATAAAATCAGAAAGAACAGGATATGAGTAAAAAAAGAAGTAAAGTAAGATTTCAGAATGAAGTCGATTTAATTAAGGTACATTATAAAAAGCAGTCCAGAGGTCAATCACTTACCTGCTTGGATATGTTTAATGGGAGAAGGCATTTGAGAAAGAGAAGTGTGGCAGGAATCCTCTGCGGCAGCCTGTTTCTCACTGTCATTTCCGCTACAGTACTGGGAAAAACAACTACAGTTGTTTATGCATCTGACATAGAAAAATACACCAACGCAGATTTCGCAATGGACACGGTAGTTTCCGAAACCCTTTACACTTCAGGCGCGGACATCAATACCCAGATTGGTGAAAAGCTCCGCGAAATGGAAACCACTCTCCTTTCCTGGACAGAGGAAAACTCCCAGATTTCCCAGCTGAACAATGCTGATGGCAAGACCATGGAAGTTTCTGATGATCTTGCCGCCGACCTTGAGAAAATCCGCCAGCTTTCCCAAGATTCCAACGGTGCTTTTGACCCCACCCTTGGAAAAATTATCCGCCTGTGGGACATTGACGGCGAGAACCCTCATGTCCCAGATCAATCCGAAATCGACACCCTTCTTCCCGAAGTGGGCTACGAGAAAATTCAGGTGGACGGAAACAATGTAACCCTTCTTGATGGCTGTACCCTGGATCTTGGTGCCGTTGGAAAAGGCATGGGCTGTGATTTGATCATGGATTACCTGCAAACCCAGCCAGATGTCTTCGGTATGATCCTGAACCTTGGCGGCAGCAGTGTCATGACCTACGGCGAAAAGCCAGACGGCTCCTCCTGGAAAGTAGCCCTCACCGATCCCCGTGACACGGAAGGCGACTATCTTGGAGCCATTACCCTGGACGCCAACCAGTTCCTTTCCACCTCCGGCGACTACGAAAAATACTTCATAGAAGATGGAATCCGCTACCACCACATTCTGGATCCAAAGACCGGCTATCCTGTACAGAATGGTCTCACCTCCGTCACCATCGTCTGCGACCAGGGCTACCTGGCCGACGGCCTCTCCACCGCCTGCTTCGTCCTGGGTCTGGACGCGGCCAAACCTCTTTTAGAGAAATATGATGCAGAAGCCGTATTCGTAGATGAAGGCAAAAATGTGTATGTGACAAGTGGATTGATGGATAAATTCGAATTAATGAAAGACGGATATACAGTAAATGAAGCATAAGTTGTCCATGATAGATTCATAGAAAATGATAGCTTACGGAATAACGAAAAGAGCTCCAGAGGATAGTCAAAAACTATCGCCTGGAGCTCTTTTTCAACCAACAGCATTTGGGCTGGATATATTCCTAAGCGGGGCATTCGAGGCGCGCCCTTAATGGAGCGGAGATCCACTGCTTACGAAGACTTAACATCGAAGGCTCTTCTGAGATGTTTAGTCGCAGTTAGCAGTTAGCTCCGCGGAATGTTGCGCCTCCCCGCGTGGAATATATCCAGCCCAGATGCGTACGGTGGTAACATATTACGGAATCCTCTTAAGCACTTCCTTCGTCAGCACTCCAATCAGCAGTCCTGTAATCACTCCCGACACCATCAGCGCCGGAGCATAATAATACAACAGTCCCACCGTATGCGTTGCCGGAATCGCCACCA
>UMJU01050592.1_pt1 | contig 11011 bp, 7 predicted proteins | sample 1966161 | NCBI WGS metagenome assembly UMJU01 (sample SAMEA4836156, study PRJEB28245) | human gut metagenome | biome: gut microbiome; material: fecal sample | place: Denmark | collected 2008 | reverse complement strand
ATTGATGGCGTGGATGTGACGCACCTGCCGGAATACAAGCGCGCGAAGTATCTCGGGCGCGTGTTCCAAGACCCGATGAACGGCACGGCGGCGACGATGAATATTGAGGAGAACCTCGCGCTGGCGTATCGCCGCGGGCAGGGGCGGACGCTCCGCTGGGGCATCACGGCGAAGGAACGCGACGAGTACCGCGAAAAGCTGGCGACGCTGGGGCTGGGGCTGGAAAACCGCATGAGCAGCAAGGTCGGTCTGCTTTCCGGCGGACAGAGGCAGGCGCTGACGCTGCTGGTGGCGACCATCAAGCAGCCGAAACTCCTCCTGCTGGATGAGCACACCGCCGCCCTTGACCCTAAAACGGCGAAGAACGTGCTGACGCTGACGCAGAAAATCATTGCGGAAAATCACTTGACGGCCATGATGGTGACGCATAACATGAAAGACGCGCTGGAGTACGGCAACCGCACCATCATGATGCATGAGGGCAAAATCATCCTCGATATCGACGCGGAAACGAAGAAGCGCATTCGCGTCGAAGACCTGCTGGTGATGTTTGAAAAAGCAAGCGGCAGCGAAATCAACAACGACCGGATGCTGCTGGGATAAAGTCAAAAATGAAAAGAATGCGGACGAGGTGAAAAATGCGCCTCATCCGCATTCTTTTTGCCGAATATGAAAGAAAAAAACAGCATAAAAGCGAATGATATGCGGAATAAGGATAATTAGTGACCATTTTTTCGCATAGAATTTACAATTCGCCATCGACAATTGGACGAAAATGTGATATACTGCTTTTTGTTCCTAAAGAATGGAACGAAACTTTCGCGGCGGCTCTCCGCAGCGAAAATATTCTGGAAAAGAAAGAGAGGAAAATGAACATGAAGAAGTTCCTTGCAATCATGATGGCGCTGTCCATGATGCTGTGCGCGTTTGCCGTGGCGGAAACCGCGAGTTCCGCTGCCAGCACGGTCGCCAGCCCTGTTGCGGATATGGTGGGCGACCCGGCGGATCTGCCGGCGATTGCGGCTGTGCTGAACGGCGGCAGCGAGGTCTATGTTCCCTCCGACAAGACGAACAAGACCCTGCAGGATGCCCTGAACCACGAGTTCACCGAGGGCGCAGGCTATGATTCCTTCGCTGTGCTGGATGTGGACGGCGACGGCAAGCTCGACGTGGTGCTGAATGTGACCGTGAACGGCGAAGTACTGGGCTATCTGGTGCTGACCAGCGCCGATGAAGTCATCTGTGCGTACGGCTTCTACTACCGCGCGATGATTGGCCTGAAGGAAGATGGCTCCTTCTCCTTCAGCAGCAGCGCGGCGGAATCCGGCGTGGCGACCTTCTACAAGGACGAGAACCGCGATGCGCAGTACAATGAGCTGGCGGAAAGCAAGCTGGATGAAAACGAAAACGTCGTCTATTTCGTGAACGGCGAAGCGGCGGATGAAGATGCCTTCACCGCGGTCATCAACGCGCAGAACGAAAAGGCGGATGTGACCTTCGTGCCCGCAACGGCGGAAAATCTGGCGCTCTACCTGACGATTGAGTAATCAACCCGTCCAAAGCAACCTCCCGACATGGATTGTGCCGGGAGGCTGTTTTTTTCTTCAAATCAATAGATAATCGTCGAACGAAAACCAATTTTCGATACGAAACCGTTTTTTCGCAAACTACGATGAAAATCCACCGAAAACTTGGCAGATATGGCATGAAAATATGCATAGACAGACAAATATCCATTGACAAAACGATTTCGCTGATGCTATAATTAAAAGGAAGCTGCGGTCAAATACGCAGAAGAAAGGAACGATGGATATGAAGAAGCGGTTCCTGCACCTGTTCAGCCTGATGCTGGCGGTGCTGATGCTGATTCCCTGCGTAGGGTCGGCGGAAGAGGCGGAAGCGGTGGATAACGGCGTGATGCGCGAGGGCTTGACGGCGCTGGAGGCTACCCGCCTGATGGGCAACGGCATCAATCTCGGCAATACCCTGGAAGCCTGCGACAACAACGTCGGCATCAAGACGAACACGCCCCTTAGCTATGAGACGCACTGGGGTCAGCCGAAAACGACGCAGGCCATGATTGACGGCATGAAAGCGGCGGGCTTTGACACCATCCGCATTCCAGTGGCTTGGATGACCAACGCCACCCACCTCTACGAAGGCGACTACACCATCGACGCTGACTACATGGACCGCGTGGAGGAAGTTGTCTGCTATGCGCGCAAGGCAGGCATGTACGTCATCATCAATGACCATTGGGATGGCGGCTGGTATGGCATGTTCGGTTCGGAAAGCGCTGAAACCCGCGCACTGGCCATGGAAGCCTACAAGGGCATGTGGCAGCAGATTGCCGAACGCTTCCGTGATTACTCCGATTACCTGATTTTCGAGAGCGCAAACGAGGAGCTCGGCGGCCGCTTCGACGAGAATTCTCCGCTGTACTGCTCCGATTCCGTCGTTACCTACCTGACCGACGACGAGCGGTACGCGCTGACGAACGAAATCAACCAGACGTTTGTGGATGTCGTCCGCGCGACGGGCGGTAACAACGCGGCCCGCTTCCTACTGATTGCGGGTTACAGCACCGACATTAACCAGACCTGCGACGATCGCTTCCAGATGCCCAAGGACACCGTGGACAGCAAGCTGATGGTTTCTGTCCATTACTACGATCCGTGGTCGTACTGCGGCGCGTCCAGCGCGGTGAGCGCCACCAAGTGGGGCAAAGTGAGCGACTATGAGTACATGGATCAGCAGCTGGCAAAGATGACGAAATTCACCGAGGCGGGCTACGGCGTGGTCATCGGCGAATACGGCGCGCTGCCGTGCAGCGACGGGCTGAAGGACAACACGCTGGCGTACCACACGGCGTTCCTTGACGCCTGCACCAAGTACAACCTGACGAACTGCCTGTGGGATTGCAGCGGGCTGTACAAGCGCGTGTCCCAGACCTTCGCGGATGACGATATTCTGGCGATGTATCAGGTGAAGCGTCAGGCGAACGAAGAAGGTCAGGATTATGCGGATGTGCAGGCGGCTGCTGCGGCGGAAGCAGCGGCTGCTGCAGCGGAAGCCCCCGTGACCTTCCTGCAAGATGCCGTGGTCGTGGATGACCAGACCGCGCTGGCGTGGATTATGTGGAACGACGGCAGCTGGGCGCTCACCCACAGCGTCGGCGATACCTACAACGCGGATTCCATCTCCGAGGGACTTGTCGCGACCAACGCCGTCATCACGGGCGAAGGCAAGTACACTGTTGGGCTGGATTTCACCGGCACGGCGCAGGGTTACTCCGCGTCCGTCGCGTTTGCCGCCATCGGCATCAGCAACGGCGAAGTGCTGTACCCGAACTACCTCGTTAACATCAAGGAAGTGCGCATCAATGGCGAAATCTACCGTCTGAAGGGCCGCGCCTACACGACCTCTGACGACGGCGTGTGCACGCGCGTGAATCTGTACAACGAATGGGTGACGAGCGTGCCCAAGACCGCGCGTCTGCCCGGCGGCAACCTCGCCGGCGCAACGCCGACCCCCATCAACCGCAACGATGCTGTCATCGCCGAAATCAAGACGATTGAAATCGACTTTGAGTATGTGCCGATGAACTAAGGAAAAAAGAAGCCCGAATCAGCGATGGTTCGGGCTTTTTTGAATGCGGATGATTTCACTTCCTATAATTGCGTGCTTTGTCGCAGAGGGTTTCGCGTCTGCGGACGCGGATGGAGCAGCAAAAAAGACATGCCTGATGTTGAAAGTCAAGCATGTCTTTTTGCAATCTGCACTTACTTCAGATACTGCACCGCCAGAATCACAACGCCCAGCACCACCAAAACCACGCCGACGACCCGGTTGAGCGTCTCCGGCTTCGATTTGTTCGCAATTTTCGCGGCAATCTGCGCGAACAGCAGCGTGAACGCCATGCACAGCGCCAGTGTCCAGCCGTCCGGCAATCCGCCGATGGTGAAGTGGCTGACCGCGCCCGTCAGCGCCGTGAACGCCATGATGAACACGCTTGTGCCAACGGCGGTTTTCAGCTCGTAGCCCATGACGGAGGTCAGAATCAGCAGCATCATCATGCCGCCGCCTGCACCGACGAAGCCGCAAATCATGCCGATGAACGCGCCGCAGACGATCGACTGCACCATGCGCTTCTTTTTGCTCACGTTCTGCATGGCTTCGCGCGTCGTCATCACCGGGCGGATGATGAATTTGATGCCCAGCAGCATCGTCATCAATACGCTGAAGCTGCCCATCGTTCGGCTCGGCACAAGGCTTGCGACGTAGCTGCCTACGACCGTGAACGCCAGCACCGCCGCCATCATCAGCAAGCCGTTGCGAATGTCGAGATTCTTGTTTTTGCCGTATGTCCACGCGCTTGCGGCACTCGCCAGCACGTCGCTCGCCAGCGCAATGCCGACCGCCTCATACGGCTCCATGCCCAAGAACGTAATCAGCATCGGGCTGATGACCGCCGCGGCGCTCATGCCCGCGAATCCCGTGCCTAAGCCAGCGCCTAAGCCCGCCAGCAGACATACCAGCACTTTTTCCACCATGAGGAAAGCCTTCCTTCTGTCGATTCTTATGCACATTGTAGCGGATTCGTGTGTACTCAGCATGAACATTGCGGACGAAAATGCAAAATTCGCGCATCAGGCGAAAATCCGCCGCTGATGGCTGGAAAATTCCGCAAGAAGCCGCGAACCCGCTTGTGCAAACGCGCATTTCGGGCTATACTACCCTCATCAGCAGAAGGAGGATAAGCATCATGTGTACCGCGATTCGCCTGACCACGCGCGACCACTATTTCGGCAGAAACCTTGACTTGGAGTACAGCTATCAGGAGACCGTTGCCATCACGCCGCGGCGCTATCCGTTCCATTTCCGGCACGAGGGGACGAATAGCGACCATTTCGCCATGATTGGCATGGCGTTCGTCGTTGGCGGAATGCCTTTATATTATGAAGCGACGAACGAGAAGGGCTTGAGCATGGCGGGGCTGAACTTCCCCGCGAGCGCCGTGTACCACGACGTGAAGCCGGATTGTGCGAACATCGCCAGCTTTGAGCTGATTCCGTACATTCTGGGGCAGTGCGAAAGCGTCCAAGAGGCGAAAACGCTGCTCCAGCGCCTGAACATCACCCGCGACGGCTTCAGCGAGCAGCTCCCGCCGTCGCCGCTGCACTGGATGATTGACGACCGCGAAGGCTGCATCGTCGTCGAGTCGATGGCGGACGGGCTGCACGTCTACGACAACTGGTCGAACGTGATGACGAACGAGCCGCCGCTGCCGCTGCAATTGGAAAATCTGGCGCACTATCAGGCGCTTTCACCGGAAGAGCCGGTGAATCGCTTTGCGCCCGCGCTGCCGCTGAAGGTGGGCGGACGCTGCACGGGCGCGATTGGCTTGCCGGGCGACTGGTCGCCGTGGTCGCGGTTCGTCCGTGCGGCATTCCTGACGAACAACTCCGTCTCCGGGGACAGCGAAGAGGAGAGCGTTGGGCAGTTCTTCCACATTTTAGGCGGCGTGGCACACCCGCGCGGCTGCGCCCACCTGCCGCATGGGTATGAAATCACGGTGTACACAAGCTGCTGCAACGCCGACACGGGGGTCTACTACTACACGACCTACGGCAACCAGCAGATTTGCGCGGTGGATATGCACAAGGCGGATTTGGACGGCGGGGAAGTCGTGTCGTATGAACTGAAAAAGCAGCAGGGAATTCATTACCAGAACTAAAAGCAGGGCAGGGGTGCAGAACGCATCCTTGCCCTTTTTGCTTAGCCGATGCAAATCACCGTCCCCGACGAGAAGTCGCTGGGCAGCAGCGTCGGGTTCAGCGAGAGCAGCCGCCCCCGCGTCGTCCGAAAGCGCACCGCCAGCGTGTCCAGCGTCTCCCTCGGCTGAATGGTGTACGAGCGCAAGCCGGCGCACGTCTGACGCGTGCCGGACGGCGGCGCACAGTACGCGGTGCCCGCAATCAGGTAGCCCGGCATCAATTGCGGATTCGCGCTGCGCATCGCCCGATAGCTGACGTTGTGCTGCACCAGCAAATCCGCGTAACTCTGCCCCGACTGCACCGCGGACAGCGTATATCCTGACGGACAGACACGGGTCGGCGTATCAGGCAGGGCGGGATATTCGCCGTCGTCCGGCAGGGGAATCACGGGCGTCTGGCTGTCATCGGGCAGGGCAGGGTATTCGCCGTCGTCCGGCAGGGGGATGGCGGGCGTCTGCGCGTCGTCGGCGTCGTCCGCTTTTGCCGGAACACACAGCACCTGCCCGACCGTGAGATTGTTCTGCGACACGCCGGGATTCCGCTCGGCGAGTTCGAAGGTCGTAATGTTCAGCCGCGCGGCAATCGACGCGAACGTGTCGCCGTTTTCAACCACATACGGCTGACCGCTGATGCAGGTATAGATGAAATTGGGCAGACAGATTTCCTCCCCGGCGGTCAACGTGGCAAAATCGACGCCGGGATTGATGACCTGCAGCGCCTGCACGGTGGTGGCGTATGTACGGGCGATACGCTCGGCGGTGTCGCCCTCCTGCCAAGTGTAGCTCTCCGCCCCGCGCGGACAGACGCGCCCGATGGCTCTGCGACCTTGCTGTTCCATGCCTGTTTCCCTCCTGTTTGCACTTTTCGGCGGGTTTTGCGCCCACCATTCAAAATTTATGCGCCGGGCAGTGGTTTCATCCCTTGCCCTCGCTGCTATTCTATGCTATAATGTTCGGCAGGTGTGCTGACGCGCCGATTTTCGTGTGCCTAAGTTTCACCAGACTCTGGTTGTTTCCCCTGAACCCGACACATTTCGGTGCGCCTCGGTTCGGGCGGGAAAACGAAAGAAGCCATGATGCGTATACAGAAAATGTGCATCAATATGCAGCTTTATACTTCTGCGACATCTGCGAAGAATGATGGAGGGAATTCCCATGAAGCATCTGCTGAAGCTCCTCGACCTGAGCAAGGAAGAAATCACGGAGCTGCTTGACCTCGCTGACCGCCTGAAGGCGGAAACCAAAGCCGGCGTGGAGCACCACATCCTCAAAGGCAAGACGCTGGGCATGATTTTTGAGAAGTCCTCGACCCGCACGCGCGTCAGCTTTGAGACGGGCATGTACCAGCTGGGCGGTCATGCGCTGTTCCTGTCCAGCCGCGATCTGCAAATTGGCCGCGGCGAACCGGTGGAGGACACCGCGCGCGTCCTGAGCCGCTATCTGGACGGCATCATGATTCGCACCTTTGCGCAGGAAGAAGTGGAAACGCTGGCGCGCGTGGGCAGCATCCCGATTATCAACGGCTTGACGGATTTCTGCCACCCCTGCCAAGTGCTGGCGGATTTGCAGACCGTGCGCGAGTACAAGGGGCGCATTGAGGGGCTGAATATGTGCTACATCGGCGACGGCAACAACATGGCCAATTCGCTGATTGTCGGCTTCCTCAAAATGGGCGCGCATGTGTCCATCGCCTGCCCGAAGGCGTATCAGCCGGACGCGCAGGTGCTCTCGTTCACCGAGCAGTACCCCGGCAAGTTCGTCATGACCGAAAGCCCGGAAGAAGCGGCGAAGGATGCGGACGTCATTTTCACTGACGTGTGGGCTTCGATGGGGCAGGAGGAAGAAAAGGCGGTGCGCGAGAAGGCGTTCCGCGGCTATCAGATTAACGCGGAGCTGCTGGCGAAGGCGCATCTGGGCTGCATGGTGCAGCACTGCCTGCCCGCGCACCGCGGCGAGGAAATCACGGCGGATGTGTTTGAATCCCACGCCGACCAGATTTTCGACGAGGCGGAGAACCGCCTGCACGCGCAGAAGGCAGTCATGGTTGCTGTTATGGCGGACAAGAAAGACTGGTAAGCAACACGCGGTTTTTGCCCCAATAGAAAAATGGAGGAAACGAGCATGAAGGGCTATCTGCTGCTGGCCAACGGTCAGCTTTACGAAGGCACGCTGATGGGCGCTGCGAAGCCGGTCATGGCGGAGCTGGTGTTCACCACGGCGATGACAGGCTATCTGGAAACCCTGACCGACCCGTCCTACGAAGGGGAAATCGTCATTCAGACGTTCCCGACCATTGGCAACTACGGCGTGATTCCGGAGGACTTCGAGTCGCCGCGCCCGCGCCTGTCCGCGTATATCGTCCGGGAACTCTGCGATGAGCCGAGCAACTTCCGCTGCCAAGGCAAGCTCGATGATTACCTCAAAGCGCAGGGCATTCCCTGCCTGACGGGGGTGGACACCCGCGCGCTGACCCGCGTTATCCGCAATGCGGGCGTGATGAATGCCGCGCTGCTGACCGAGAAGCCGGAGAATCCGGAGGAAATCTGCGCGCAATTGAAGGTGCTGCCGTTCCATCCGTCGATTCAGGACGTGACCTGCGACGGCGTTCAGCCCGCGAAGAAGCGGGGCATCCACAACGTCGTCCTCTGGGACTTCGGCGCAAAGGCGAACATCCAGCGTGAACTCGAAAAGCGCGGCTGTGCGGTTACGGTTGTTCCGGCGAGCGCGACGGCGCAGGAAATCCTGAACCTGAATCCCGACGGACTGATGCTGTCCAACGGCCCCGGCGACCCGGCGGATAACACCGCCGTGATTGCGAACCTGCGCGAACTCATGCGCCACCGCATCCCCACCTTCGGCATCTGCCTGGGGCATCAGCTGCTGGCGCTCAGTCAGGGCGCAAAGACCGTCAAGCTGAAGTACGGCCACCGCGGCGCAAATCAGCCCGCAAAGGACGTCAAGACCGGGCTGTCCTACATGACGAGCCAGAACCACGGCTATGCGGTGGACTGCGACACGCTGCCGGAAAACGCGTCCCTGCGTTTTGTCAACGGCAACGACGGCACCTGCGAGGGCGTTGATTATACCGATATGCCCGCGTTCTCCGTCCAGTTCCACCCGGAAGCGTGCGGCGGCCCGCTTGACACCCGCTTTCTGTTCGACCGCTTTATTGCCATGATGGGAGGGAATAAGGAATGCCGCTGAATCCCGATCTGCACAAAGTAATGATTATCGGCTCCGGCCCGATTGTGATTGGTCAGGCTGCCGAATTTGACTACGCCGGTTCGCAGGCATGCCGCGCCTTGAAGGACGCGGGGCTGGAAGTCGTGCTGGTCAACCCGAACCCCGCGACCATCATGACCGACCATTCCTCCGCCGACCATATCTACATTGAGCCGCTGACGCTGGAAACCCTGCGCCGCATCATCCTCAAGGAAAAGCCGGACTCCCTGCTGTCCACGCTGGGCGGGCAGAGCGGTCTGACCCTCTCCATGCAGCTGGCGAAGGAGGGCTTCCTCGAACAGCATGGGGTGAAGCTGCTGGGCGCCAAGTGCGAGACGATTGAAAAGGCGGAAGACCGCCAGCAGTTCAAGGACACGATGCTCTCCATCCACCAGCCCGTCATTCCGTCGGAAGTGGTGGAGACGGTGGAGGATGCGCTGGCGTTCGCCAAGACCATCGGCTACCCCGTGATTGTGCGTCCGGCGTATACGCTGGGCGGTTCGGGCGGCGGCATCTGCCAAGACGAAAAGGAGCTGGCGGAAATCGCCGAGAACGGTCTGCGCCTGTCGCCGATTACGCAGATTCTGGTCGAGAAGTGCATTTCCGGCTGGAAGGAAATCGAATTCGAGGTCATGCGCGACAAGCTCGGCAACGTGATTGCCGTCTGCTCGATGGAAAACATCGACCCCGTCGGCGTGCATACGGGCGACTCCATCGTCGTTGCGCCCGCGCTGACCTTGGCGGACAAGGAGTATCAGATGCTCCGCCGCGCCGCGCTGGACATCATCACCGCGCTGGAAGTCGAGGGCGGCTGCAACTGCCAGTTCGCGCTCAATCCCGATACGTTCGACTATGCCGTCATCGAGGTCAACCCGCGCGTCAGCCGTTCCTCCGCCCTTGCGTCGAAGGCGACGGGCTACCCGATTGCCAAGTGCGCCGCGCAGATTGCCATCGGCTACACGCTGGATGAAATGAAGAACGCCGTGACGGGCAAGACCTGCGCCGCGTTTGAACCCGCGCTGGACTACATCGTGGCGAAAATCCCGAAGTGGCCGTTTGACAAGTTCGTGTACGGCAAGCGCACCCTCGGCACGCAGATGAAGGCGACCGGCGAGGTGATGGCGATTGGCGTGAACGTCGAGCAGGCGCTGATGAAGGCGGTTCGCGGCGCGGAAATCGGCTGCGACACGCTGCGGATGAAGTCGATGGCGAATCTCACCGTGGACGAGCTGCTGGAGCTTATCGGCAAGTGCACCGACCAGCGCATGTTTGCAATGTACGAGGCGATTGCGCGCGGCGTGACGCTGGAGAAGCTGCACGAAATCACGAAAATCGACTACTTCTTCCTCCATAAGTACCTGAACCTGTACAACATGGAATGCCGCCTGAAAGAGGGCAACATCGACGCGGAGACGTATCTGCGCGCGAAGAAGATGGGCTATCCGGACAAGGCGATTGAGCGCCTGTCGGGCGAAAAAGTGCCGATGCACCGCGACCCGGTCTACAAGATGGTCGATACCTGCGCGGCAGAATTCGCGGCGGAAACGCCCTACTTCTACGCAACCTATGACGACGAGAACGAAGCGAAGGAGTTCCTCGATGAGCGCCCGAAGAAGCCGTGCGTCGTCGTCTTGGGTTCCGGCCCGATCCGCATCGGTCAGGGCATCGAGTTCGACTATGCGTCCGTCCACTGCGTGTGGATGCTCAAACAGGCGGGTTACGACGTTGTGATGATCAACAACAACCCGGAGACGGTTTCGACCGACTTTGATACCGCTGACCGCCTGTACTTCGAGCCGCTGACGGCGGAGGACGTGCTGGGCGTGATTGCGACGGAGAAGCCGGTTGGCGTCGTCGCGGCGTTCGGCGGGCAGACGGCGATTAAGCTGACTCACGCGCTGGAGCAGGCGGGCGTGCGCATCATGGGTACGTCGGCGGATATGATTGACGCGGCGGAAGACCGCGAGCGCTTCGACGCGGCGATGGAGAAGTACGGCATCAAGCGCGCCAAGG
>UMJU01063004.1_pt1 | contig 11017 bp, 9 predicted proteins | sample 1966161 | NCBI WGS metagenome assembly UMJU01 (sample SAMEA4836156, study PRJEB28245) | human gut metagenome | biome: gut microbiome; material: fecal sample | place: Denmark | collected 2008 | reverse complement strand
AAACGGGTCTAGCTTGTAAGGCTAACCCGGGAGTTTAGGTTGGGTCGGCGGTAAACGAAGAACAAACGAAAAGGGAGCGTCTCTTGGTACGCTCCCTTTCTTGTATTCGACCGGAGCGCCCGGGGACGGGGCGCTCCGAGGAGAAGGCGTTTAGGCTTCGCCTTCGACGTAGGGTTCGCTTCCGAGGTCGCCCTCAAGACGCGTGACGATGACGGCCGAGGCCACGTCGCCGACCACGTTGATGGACGTACGGATCATGTCGAGAATACGGTCGACGCCTGCAATGAGGGCCACCGCTTCGAGCGGGATGCCGACCTGCGTGAAGACCACCGTCGTCATGATGAGGCCCGCACCGGGGACGCCGGCCGTGCCGACGGCGGCGAGAACGCCCATCAGAACGATCGTGAGCTGGTCGGCCATCGTCAGGTCAAGCCCGTAGACTTCCGCGGCGAAGATCGAGCAGACGCCCATGTAAATGGCCGTGCCGTTCATGTTGATCGTGTTGCCGAGCGGAATCGAGAAGGAAGCCACGGCCTTCGTGGAGCCGAGACGGCGGGCGGCGTTGAGGTTCGCCGGCAGAGCCGCGGCCGAAGAGCAGGTCGTGAAGGCGACGAGCCACGGTTCGAAGACGCCCTTGTAGAAGGTCATCATCGGGATGCCCGTGACGACGCGCACGAGCGGCACGAGGAGCACGATGACGAAGAAGGCCGTCGCGAGGAAGGACGAGAGGATGAGCTGGAAGAGCGGCAGGAGGACGCCGAGACCGTGACGGCTCACCGTGTAGGCGATCAAGCCGAACACGCCGATCGGGGCGTAGAGCATCACGATGTGCGTGACGCGGATCATCGTGTCGCCGACGAGTTCGAAGAAGTTGAGCACGGGCTTGCCGCGTTCGCCGAGGGCGGAGAGACCGAAGCCGAAGATCACCGCAAAGAAGATGATCTGCAGCATCTGGCCTTCGGACATGGCCTGCATCGGGTTGATCGGGACGATGTTCAGGAGCGTCTGCGTGAGCGGCGGCGCTTCGACGGCCTTGGCGGCGAGACCTTCGGTCGAGAGGTCAAGGCCGACGCCCGGCTGGATGAAGCTCGCAAAGATAAGGCCCATCGCAACGGCGACGGCCGTCGTGAGGGCGTAGCAGATCAGCGTCTTGGTGGCGACGCGGCCGAGCTTCGAGGTGTCCGAAATGCCGGCGGCGCCGGCAATGATGGTGGCGAGCACCAACGGCACCACGACCATGCGGATCAGGCGAATGAAGAGGTCGCCCAACGGCTGAAGGAAAGTTTTCGCGGTTTCCTGTTCCACGAGCGCGCCGACCACGACGCCGAGCGCTAGACCGATCATCATCTGCCAAGCCAGACTGATCTTGGGTTTCTTGGATGACATAAAGCCTCCCGTTGTGTTTTGTTTTTTCCGGCTTGGCGTAAAGGCACCTATTGCATTTGCTTTTGCTCCAAGACCTCAATGTGTAGTTTACATTTCGTAAACTCATTTCGCAAAAGGCTCTCCATAGGGATTTTTCTTACGTTGACAACGCAGAAAAATGAAAAATCATTCCGGAAACATTTTCCCGTATGAGAGAAAATCGTTACTGTTCACTTCAACACGTTGACATCAATGCTCTTTTCGTGTTGTTGCGCGCATGGTCGGGGAACGACGGTTCCGTAAAAGGGTCTTATGTAAGACTTTTGTCTTGCCCATGAACATTCCCGCCGCGGGAGATTTGTTCGGGACCCGGAAGGGCGGGAAAGAGCGGTTTTGGGGACATCCGACCCGCTCCGGGCGTGGCGCGCAAAGACAAGACGCAAAAAAGCCGCCCGAAGGCGGCTTGGAGGGGCGCGGGCGACTTCTTATCCGTGCAGACGGCGCAGGGCCTCGAGGAGGTCCCGCACGCCGTAGAGCGTCATGAAGCCCGCGCTCACGGGGATGGCGGCGTACATGTAGCGCACCTCCATCCAGGGGATCGACTGCATGGTGGCGTTCGAGCGCATCACCCAGATCCAGCCGTACCAACAGATGACGGCGTAGGTGGCGAGTTCGATCGCGCAGACGATGACGCGAAGAATCCGTCCCGAGAGACGGTCGCGCAGGCGGTCCGTGAAGAGGTCCACGACGAAGTGGTTGCGCGTGCGCACGAGTTCCTGGGCACCCAGGAAGATCATCCAGACGAGCGCGAACTGAATCCAGTCGTCCGTCTGCGTGAAGTTGTAGATCGGCACGAACCGCACGAAGACGTTCAGGATGAACATGATGAAGATCGACGCCATGGCGACGACGCAGATCGCGCGCACGACGCGGCTGAGAAGTTCGTCGCCGGCGCGAAGGAGAGAAAGCAAAGAGGACATGTTCGATACTCCGTCAGGACACGAGGCGCGAGAAGGCGAGCGAGAGGTCGGGAATGAGCGCGACCGCCACGGCCATGAGAATCATGATGGCGACGTAGCCCAAGGCGTCCTTGGCGATGTTCATCACCTTTTCTCCCGTGATCGAGGACATCACGTAGAGATTGAGCCCGACGGGCGGCGTCAAGACGCCCACGGCGAGCGCGATGCACATGACGATCCCGAGCTGCACGATGTCGAAGCCGAAGCTCTTCATGAGGGGCACGAAGATCGGCACCGTGATGAGGAGGATCGCCGTCCCTTCGAGGAAGCACCCCATGATGACGAGGATCGCGATGATGAGCATGAGAACGGGCAACGCCGACGAGAAGGTGGTCGTCATGAAGGCGATCGTCTGTTGCGGAATGCGCGTGTAGAGGAGTACGTACTGGAAGAACCCGGCCGTGGCGATGATGAACATCACCTTGGCGGTCTGCTCGACCGTGTCCCAGAGGATCTTGGGAAGATCCTTGAGGGAGAGGGTCTTGAAGACGAAGAACCCGAGGATCGCCACGTAGAGCGACGCGACCGCGGCCGCTTCCGTCGCGGTGAAGAGACCCGCGAACATGCCGCCGATCACGATCACCGGGGTGAGAAGCGAGAAGAAGGCCTCGCGGAAGGCGTCCCAGCGTTCGCGCCAGCCCGCGCGGGCCGTCACGGCGTAGCCGCGGCGGTGCGAAACGTAGGAGGACCAGAACATGAAGAGGATCCCGAGGAGAACGCCCGGAACCGCGCCCGCCGCAAAGAGGGCGTTCACGCTCGTCTGCGTGAGGCCCGCGTAGAGAATGAGCGTGATGCTCGGCGGAATGATCGGACCGAGGGCGCCGCCCGCGGCGATCGTCGCGCAGCTGAACGACCGCTCGTAGCCGGACTTCGTCATTTCGGTGATGGCGATCATGCCGATCCCGGCCGCGCAGGCCGCGGCCGAACCCGACATGGCGGCCATGACGATGCAGGCGACGATGGCGGCGTTGGCAAGCCCGCCCGAGCGGTGGCCGATGCAGACGCGCCCGAAGCCGAAGAGGCTCTTGCTGACGCCGCCCACCGTCATGAGGTTCCCCATGAGGAGGAAGAAGGGAATCGACATGAGCGTGATCCCCGAGACCTGCGCGTACATGCGCTGGGCCACGAGGAAGAGCCGTGCCGGGTCGCCGCCCGCCCAGAGATAGGTGGCGATCGAAACGCCGCCCATCGTGACGGCCGTCGTGACGCCGATCAGCATCAAGACGAGCACGGCGGTGAAGATCACAAACATGACCATGATGGAAATCCGCTGTAGGAAGGTCAAAAAAGAAGGATGCCTTCGTCCTCGGCGGGCGAAAGCATCCGTTGCGTCAGAGGGCGCGGAGCGTCACTTCGCGGTGCGTGCGGCGTCGATGGCCTTGAGGAGCTTCGCCATTTCTTCCTTGCCGGCGAGCTCGCCCACCTTGTCGTAGGCGGGCTGCATGAGGCGAACGAACGATTCGCGGTCGGGCACGGTCACGTTCATGCCCTTTTTCTTGAGTTCCTCCACGACGGCGGCTTCGCCGTGGGAGATGTGCTCGCGCGTGAGGTTCTGCGCCTTGACGGCCTCTTCCTTCAGGATGGCCTGAAGTTCGGGCGATAGCCCGTCGAAGAACATCTTGTTGGCGAGCAGAATCTGGCAGTCGAAATAGTGATTCGTGAGCGCGAGCTGATTCTGGGTTTCAAAGAGCGAGTCGGCGAGAATCGTGAAGACCGGGTTTTCCTCGGCCGCGACGACACCCTGCTTCAGGGACGTGTAGAGCTCGGAGTAGGCGATGCGCTGCGTGTTGGCGCCGATCGCGTCGAAGGCGGCGAGAAGCCCCGTGGAGGGCGGCACGCGGATCTTGACGCCCTTGAGGTCTTCGGCCTTGTTGACGACGATGTCCTGCGTCGTCGTCTGGCGGAAGCCGTAGTCGAACATCGACAGACCCACGCAGTCGTGTTCGGCGAGGCCCTGGTTCATCCAGTCCATGACGAAGCCGTCGATCACGCGGTGGGCGTGGTCGTAGTCTTCAAAGAGGAAGGGCGCCGTCATGGCGTTCAGCTTCTTCGAGTACATCGCCATGTTGCCGAGCGAGACGACGGCCATGTCAAGCGCGCCTAGCGTCACCTGTTCCGCAAGCGACGGCTGGTCGCCCAGTTCGCCCGCGGGATAGACCTCGACCTTCACTTTGTTGCCCGTGCGTTCGGCGACGTTCTTCGCAAAGAGCTGCGCCGCCTCGTGGTGGGCGTGAGAAACCGCGGCCGTGTGGGCCAGGCGGATCGTAAGGTTGTCAAAGTCGGCGGCGTCGGCCTGCGGGGCGACCGCAAGAAAGACGGCGGAAAGTGTGGCGCAGAGAAGAGACTTCACGGCTGACCTCGGGAAAGGAGTGGGATGGAAATTCCAAAAATTGTAGCATGCGCGGGCGAAAATCCCGAGAAAAGATTGCCGAACCGCGCTTTTTTCAGGCCGTTCAGGGCAAAAGACGGGCGATTCTGCGCTCGAGCGAATTGAGGCTGCGAAGAAGCGCCGTCGCGCGGGCGTGCGAGAATTCCGTTTCGCCGAGCAGGGCCTTCACTTCGCGCTCGAAGGGCGTCACGGCGTCGATCCCCGCGGGGTCGTAGCGTCCGGCGTCGTCGGACGTGTAGGAAACCGCGATGAGACGCCGCAGGAAGGCATCCGCCTCGTCGTCGGTAAGGCCCTGCAGACGCATTTCCGTCTCGATGAGAAGATCGATGTATGTACCCCAGACGTCCGCGCGGCAGTAGAGCATGCCTTCGTTAGTCGCGCTGAGCTTCTTCATCGCGTCATGGACGGCCTTGAGCGTGCGGCTCGAAAAGTCCCGCCATTCCGCGGCGGCCGAGAGCGCTTCGGGGCCTCGTTCGAGGGCTTCCGTCACCGCGCGAAGACCCGCGAGGGCGTCGCGAAGCAAAAACGCCGGATCAATGCCTTCCTCGGTGTCGTCGTCCGAGTGCCAACGGTCCCCGTAGCCGCCCGCAAGGCCCGCCACGGCGAGCTTCGGATCGGGCGGCACGAGCGAAACGTTCGAGAAGACGCTCGGAATCCCGAGCGCAAGGAAGGACTGGTCGCAGGAACGGTTGAAGCGCGTGAAGCGAACGGTCTCGCCTTCGGGGAGGGCGAGCGCGCGGCGCGCAAGGCCTTCGGTCGAAGGCATCGCCGGGGCGAAGCCGTAGAGCGTCGAGCCCGCCATGCCGAGGCAGTCGAGATTCACGTGCAGGAAGGCGCTTCGGGCGAGTTCGGAAGCGTGCCGGTCGCACCAGGCGGTGCTTCCCGCATAGCGTCCGTGGCTGTGCCCCGACCAGACGACCACCTTGAGGCCGTACGGGTGAGGCGTTTCGGCAAGGGTGTCGAGAATCGCCGTCGAGGAGGCGAGACCCGAAGCGTTGTCGATCGCACCGGCGCCCCAGCTGTCGATGTGGCCCGTAAGAAGCGCGTATCGGTCCGATTCCGTCCCGGGAAGCGTGGCGGTGAGCACGGGGCTCGCGATCCAGCGGCTTTCCGTTTCGATTTCGAGCGTCACGGGACCGTCGCCGAGGCGCTCGGCCGTCGCATTGTCGATCGAAGCGTTCGGAATCGAGACGTAGCGGTCTTCGACGCCCGGAACGGGACTGCCCCAGACGTCGGAGACGATCATGCGGTGGATGCGCTCGCCCGTGACGAAGAGAACGCCCGCAAAGCCGAGGCGCTCCGCGCGGCGCAGAATTCCGAGGTTCGCGAGGCCCGTCACGACCGCGACCGCGGGTTCTTCGGGAGCCTTGATGTCGTCCGTCCAGGGAACGGGCTTTCCCGTCACGCGGAAACGCCGGGATCCGCCCGCGCCCGTCGTGACGGGGGCCGTCATGGCGTTCCCTTGAGCGCGCAACGTCTCGCCGTTCACTTCGAGGTGCGCGTGCGGAACGGTTGAGACGAAAAGCGGCACGGTTTCCCTTTTCACCTCGGCGCCCGTTGCGCGAAAGCGCTCTTCGAGAAGATCGAACGCTTTCGTTTCGTTGTCGTTCGAGAGGCGCTCGCCCGTGCGGACGAGGTCGTGCAGCGTCGTCTCCAGAATTCTGGTGAAGCGATCGGGATCGTCGGGAAGGGACATGGCGGGACTCCGGAGGGTAAGCGGAAACGAAACTCAGATTTTTTCGACCGGACGGTCGAGCGGGATCTTGCGGAAGGCTTCGGCGAATTCGCAGAAGTAGTCGACGATTGCGGGCATCATGGCTCGGCCCCATTCGGCCGTGGCCTTTTCGCTTGGGATGCCGCCGTAGCCGCCCTCGGGAATGCCGAGCCGGATGTCGCGCACGAGCTTGACGTTGGCGCCGCGGAATTTGAGGCTCGAGAGGTGCGTGAAGACGAGGTCGTCCGAGAGATTGTTTGCGCGGGTTTCGGGGCAGTTTTCGAGATCGACGAGCTCGGGGTGAATGAAGGAGATTGCGGAGACTTCCTGCGCGTCGCCGTGTCCGGTCGTCCACTCGGGATTGAGCTGCGGGGCGATGCTCCACCAGTTGAGAAGCGAGATGAGCGCTCCCGTCCTGCGGGCGGTTTCCAGGCCCGCGCGTTCGATGGCGGGGTCGTTGCCGCCGTGACCGTTGACGACGAGGAAGCGACGGGCGCCGTGGCGCGTGAGGCTCTCAAAAATGCCGCGGAAAATCCCCGTCATCGTGTCGAGTCCCATGTCGATCGTGCCGGGAAAGGACGTGTGGTGCGTCGCGACCCCGAAGGGGACGACGGGCGTGACGAGGATGTCGCAACGCTTTTCCATTTCGTCCGCGATCCATTCGGGGATGAGCCAGTCGGTGCCGAGCGGTCCCACGGGACCGTGCTGCTCGGTGCTGCCCACGGGGATGACGACGAGCGTGTCGGGGTTCTTCAGAATCGGTTCGGCCTTGTGCCAGGAGAGATGTGCAAGCTTCATAGATAATTTCGGCGCGCAAACCTCTGCATTTGTGCAGGGGAGGAAGCGCCGCTCCTTATGTGGTTCGTTGCGTCTGAGTTCAATCAAATGGGTTCGGCGTTTTTCCGAGAGACGCGGTTTCTTGTGGCTGACGCCCGCAGAAATCCGCTCCTCGTCCAACGTTCGAATGTCGAAGTGTCCCGCAGTGCGACGGCCCGAGATGAAGGCCGTTTTGCCGTTCCGGATTTGAAAGGAATGCCGCAACGGGTATTGACGATGCACCTCAAAGAGGGAAAGCCGCGCGGGGCGGCTTTCCGGAAAGATGAAAGGGAAGCGTCAGTCGGCGTGGCGGTCGAGGTCGTCGAAATGACGGCGGATCGTCGCTTCGGACACGGGCTTCGTCACGAGACTCACAAGGATCATCACGACCATCGCGAAGGCCCAGGCAACGATCAGCGGATTGAAGCCGAAGGACCAGCTCGGGAATTCGAGCGTGATGAGGACGTAGAGGATTTCCGCGGCGATGACGCCCACGTAGACGCTCGTCGTCGTGGCGCGGCGCCAGTACATGCCGAGCAGAATCGGGGCCGCCCAGATGCCGAGGCCGCCAAAGGCGAAGAGGACGATCTGGAAGATCGAGCCCGGCTTGCTCACGCCGATGCCGATCGCGATGATGCCGAGGACGACCGTGATCACCTTCGAGAGGCGCCAGGTTTCTTCGTCGGTGGCGTCGCGCTTCAGAATCTTCTGATAGAGGTCGCGCGAAGCGGCGGACGTGGCCGTGAGAAGAAGCGACGAAATCGTCGACATGCCCGCCGAGAAGATGCCCGCCACCATGAGGGACGAGAGAATCGGGGAGAGACCGCCCTGCAGAATGAGCGGAACGACGAAGTCGGAATTCTTACCTTCCAGGCCCGGGAAGGCGATGATGCCCGTGACGCCGCACCATTCAATGAAGGAGGCGGAGAACCACATGCCGAGCGTGCCGAGGATCACGGCCTTGAACATCGTCCTGTGGTCCTTCATCGTGAAGAACTTCGTGAAGAGATGCGGCTGACCGATCGCAAAGAAGCTCCACATCACGATCATCGAGACGTAGTTCTGCCAGGGATAGCTGTTGTTGTGGCCGGGGAAGCTCACGTAGTTCGTGTCCATGGCCGCGAGCTTGGCGTTGATGACGTCAAGCCCCCCGCCGAGTTTGAGCGACACGAAGAAGGTGACGACGGCCGTCACGACCATGAGGATGCCCTGAATGAGGTCGGTGAGCATGATCGAACGGATGCCGCCCGCCATGCAGTAGAGAATCACGGTGACGCCCATGACGGTGATGCCGACCCATTCGGGCGCGCCCGTGTAGGTCGTGAAGATGACGCCGCCGCCGATCGTCTGCGCGCCCATCATCGAGACGAGGAAGACGAGCATGAGGACGGCGAGAAGCCCGCGGATGCCCGTCGACTCATAACGGTCGGCGAGGTAGTCCGCCATCGTGAGCATCTTGTAGCGGTGACCGAGCGTGATGAGCCGGCGACCGACGAGAAGCGCGGGGATGAGCATCGAGAAGGCGATGCCCGGCACCGAGACGGACATCCCGGCGTAGCCCACGTGGTAGATCGAGCCCGGCACGCCCATGAAGGTCGACATGGAGTACTGCGTCGAGAAGTAGGCGACGCCCGTAAGAATGGCCCCGGCCTTCCCCGACATCGTGAAGAAGTCGGAAAGCGAACGGTTCTTCTGAGAACCGTACCAGCCGAGCCCCGTCAGAATGAGACAGTAGAGAATGATGACGGTAAGGAACGGCCCCGTCATGCTGACCGTGTCGATGGTGTGCTGCATCAGGCTTCCTCGTCGTCAAATTCGTGATATTCGGGGCGCTTGAGGCAGGAGTGCGCCCAAACGCCGATCATGCAAATCGTGAAGATTCCGTAGACGAGCCACCCGTAAATGAAGAGGGGAACGCCGAAGAAGCTCGGGTTGTATTCCGTGTCGTAGAAAATGGGCAGGGGCAGCATGATGAACGCCCAGATCACCATGAACACCCAGAACCACTTTCTCTCGAAAGCGTTGGCGAATGCGTGCATGCGGGGGACTCCTTTTGTAAATTGAGAATGAAGCGGCGCAAAAGGGGAATCTCCGCGTCGCTTCGTTCGAGGGTTTCTTGCTCAATTCTGCCACGCGGGTCCGAGGAAGTCTCGAAAAGTTTTTCCCGGGCATCCAAAGTCATGTGGGTTATCGAGAATTGTTCTTGACAAAAGGTTAGATGTCTAGAGGTAAATAATTATTTCCGCCCGACACGAAAGCCGGCGGGCGGTCTAAACTGACTCCCCCTCCGGACATGTTTTTATTTTTCAGGAGCCGTTTGATCATGGGTAAGAAATCCGACAAGAAAAAAATCCGCACGATTGAGATCCAGATCCACAAGGGGGATTTCAAGAAATTGCGCGACATCGCCGAAATGATCGGATACGACTCGGTCGAAGAGTACATTGAAGACGCCATCGTGCGCGTCGCCACGGCCGACTACAACATGATCACGATGCTCGCCGAGGATCATCTCACCCGAATGCACGACAAGGTTTGTTCGCTTTTCTCCGACATGCAGGAGGAAGAGTCCGAAGAAGCCGAAGACGAAGAGGCTGAAGAGAACGAAGAAGACGAGGAAGAGGCCGGCGAAAAGGAAGCCGAATCCGAAGAAAAGGAAGTCGTCGAAGCCGAAGCCTCCGAGGAAGCTGCGCCGGTGAAGGAAGTTCCTCACAAGACGACGCGCCGCGCCAAGAAGGAAGAAAAGGTTGAGGAAGCCGCCGCCGAAGCGCCGGCTGAAAAGACCGAAGCCTGATTCTTCTTTTCCCGATCATGAGAAAACCCGCAGCCTCTCGCGAAGCTGCGGGTTTTTGTCATAAGCGACGCCGAGAATCGTCAGGCAAGCGCTTCAAGGCGTTCGAGCGCGACGCCGGCGAAGAGGGTCGAGGCCATGGCGAGGACTTCGTCGTTGAAGTCGAAGCGGTTGTTGTGGATCGAGAAGGTATGCGCTTCGTCGCGCACGCCCACGCGGATGATCGAGCCCGGGACCTTGAACTGGTATTCGGCGAAGTCGTCGCCGCCCATCGAGATCGGGAAGTTGTCGTCCGCGGCGTCGTCGCCGAAGTGCTTGCGTACGTAGTCGCTCAGAACCTTCGTCGTGAGCGGATGGTTGATGACGGCCGGGGTCTGCTTTTCGTAGCGGACTTCGGCCTGGCAGCCGCAGGCTTCGGCAACGCCCTTGGCGATGCGGGGAAGTTCCGTGGAAATGAGCGTGCGGACGTCTTCGTTAAAGGTGCGCACCGTGCCGCTCAGCGTGGCGAGGGCGGGAATCACGTTCGGGGCGTTGTAGTTGCCCGCGTTGATTGAGCACACCGAAACGACGGCCTTTTCGATCGGGTCGACGCGGCGCGAAACGAGGGTCTGCAGAGCCGAGACGATTTCGGCGGCGACCGGAATCGGATCGTGGCCGAGATGCGGACGGGCGCCGTGGGTGCCCACGCCCTTCACGTCGACGTAGAAGAAGTCGACGGACGCCATCGCGGGACCGACTCGGAAGCCGAAGACGCCCTTGTCGCGCGTCCCTTCGTCGTGGCCGCCGTAGATTTCGCAGATGCCGTACTTCTCGAAGATGCCGGAGTTCGCGACGGCCGCGGCGCCGCCGCCCGATTCTTCGGCGGGCTGGAAGATGCCGACAACCTGGCCGGGGAAGTCGCGGCGGCGGGTGAGAACGTAGAG
>UMJU01025480.1_pt1 | contig 11024 bp, 9 predicted proteins | sample 1966161 | NCBI WGS metagenome assembly UMJU01 (sample SAMEA4836156, study PRJEB28245) | human gut metagenome | biome: gut microbiome; material: fecal sample | place: Denmark | collected 2008 | reverse complement strand
CCGGCTTCAACCTTACCCACAAGGTCGGCACCGACGTCGGCGCCCTTGGTGAAGATGCCGCCGCCCAGACGAGCGAAGATGGAAATCAGGCTCGAACCGAAAGCCAGACCGATCAACGGCTTGATCGTGGTGTAGAGGTTGGCGTCGGGAGCAGCCGTGCCGATCAGCACAGCCATGTAGCCGGCCACGCCGAGAAGGCCCAGACCGACCACGAGCATGCCTGTGATGGCGCCGCCCTTGAAGGCGACGTTAAGAGCTTCGGCGATGCCCTGACTGGCTGCCTGAGCGGGGCGAACGTTGGCCTTGACGGAAACGTTCATGCCGATGAAGCCGCAAGCGCCGGAAAGGATGGCGCCGACGGCAAAGCCGCCTGCCGTCTTAAAGCCCAGTGCGGGAACGAAGGCGATGATAAGGAAAAGAACCACGCCGACGATGGCGATAGTCGTGTACTGCTTGGTCAGATAGGCCGTTGCACCCTGCTGAATGGCGTGCGAGATTTCCTGCATGCGGGGATTGCCGGGATCGCGGGCCAGAATCCAGCTACGGGAGACAAGACCGAAAATCACGGCGATGATGCCCGCGGCAATGGCGAGCCACAAAGCTGTAGTCATGATGTTGAAAGCTCCGGGTGTCGACTCAACGTCCGAGGAGGGGCAAGCCGACGCCAAAAGTGTTAAAGAAAAAACAAAAAAGAAGGGAACACGGTGATTTCACACATCGTGTTCCCTTTTAATTTTTTACTTCAGCGCCTCGAAGATCGCATCGCGGATGTCCGTAATCGAACCGACGCCGTTGACCTTACGGTACTGCGGCACGTTGGGTTCGCCGGACGCTGCGAGCTTGCTGTAGTAGTCGACGAGTGCTTCGGTCTGAGCATGGTAGACAGACAGACGCTTCATCACGACTTCTTCGCGGTCATCGTCACGCTGTACGAGGTCTTCCCCCGTCACGTCGTCCTTGCCGGCAACCTTGGGCGGGTTGTACTTGACGTGGTAGCTGCGGCCCGAAGCGGGGGGCACGCGGCGGCCGGACATACGTTCGACAATTTCGGAGTCGGGCACGGCAATTTCGAGTACGAAGTCAATCGGCACGCCGGCGTCCTGCAGAGCCTGAGCCTGCGGGATGGTGCGCGGGAAGCCGTCGAAAAGAAAGCCGTTCTTGCAGTCGTCGGCAAGCAGACGTTCCTTGACAAGCCCGATGATGATGTCATCGCTCACGAGGCCGCCCTGATCCATGATCACCTTGGCGGCTTTTCCGAGTTCGGTACCGGCCTTGACGGCGGCGCGAAGCATGTCGCCCGTCGAGATCTGCGGAATGCCGAAGTGTTCTTTGATGTAGTTGGCCTGGGTGCCTTTACCGGCGCCGGGGGGTCCGATCAGGATCAAACGCATGAAAAATCTCCAATTAATTCAACGTAAAACCAGTAAAAGACAGATTTACGTCGGAAACTCTTTCAAGAAAAATTCGACGAGTCCCGAAGGTCGCGCCGTTTTGCCCGCCGCATCGCGACAAGCTCACAATTTTTCTTGTACTGCGGAAATTGTAATTGAAACATTCTGCAAAACAATAGCGAAACCTTTGTTACATCTTTCGGACGAGGCAAAACGCGGCTTTTCGGAACAAAAAAACTAGTTTTTGAGAGATTCGGCGTACACCGAACGTACGCGCTCCAGATCTTCGGCGGTGTCCACGCCCGAAGGCAGATTCTCGTCGAGAATCAGTACGCTGATACGGTACCCGTGCCAGAGGGCGCGCAATTGTTCCAGCGACTCGAACTTTTCGATGGGGGCGGGAGCTAACTTAGGAAACGCCTTCAAAAAGCCTGCACGGTAGGCATAAAGCCCGATGTGGTGATAGGCTGGCAAACCTTCGGGCAACACAGACTTGTCGCTACGAAATGCATCGCGCGGCCAGGGAAGCGGCGCGCGGGAGAAGGTAAGCGCTCGACCCTTGGCGTCAATTTCGACCTTGACTACGTTCGGATTGAAGAAGTGCTCGGCGTCGGATATCGGGTGCGCAGCGGTGGCAATGGCGCAATCGTCGTGCTTTTCAAGGTCTTCGGCAACGGCGCGTATGACATTGATGGGAATCAGAGGTTCATCGCCCTGGACATTGACGACGATCGTGTCGTCGGTTAGGCCCAGAGCCGCGGCGGCTTCGGCGAGACGATCGGTGCCGGTCGGACAATTCGGATCCGTCAGAAGCGCCTTGATGTCGTGTTCTTCGCAGGCCTTGACGATGGCCGGTGAGTCGCAGGCGACGAAAACCGCATCGGCACCGCACCCTAGAGCGCGCTCGGCGGTACGCACAACCATCGGCTTGCCGCAGATGTCGGCAAGCGGCTTTTCCTTCAGGCGCGAAGACGACATGCGCGCCGGCACGATTACTACAAAGCCCATGGCAAGTCCTTCGTTAGTTGGCGGGTTTGATACGAGCGGCTTCTTGCTCCTCGGGCGTGAGTTCTCGCGCTTCCTTGGTGAGCATCACCGGGATTTCTCCGTCAAGCGGGAAGCCGAGCGCGCACTTGGCGCACTGCATTTCAGACTTCTGCTGATCAAAATGAAGAGGCCCCTTGCAGACGGGGCAGACCAAAACTTCGGTAAGGCGGCTGTCCATAATGTTGTCGTTTCAATGTTTGGCTGACGAAGCGTTCGTCAGCGGGAGTTGTATTTGCTCGGAAGAGTGCGTGTGCCGGGAAGCATCTCATTGAGCAGCTGAAAGATCTTATCTTCCGTACTGATGAATTTCGAGATGTTGATTTCGTTTGTCGGCGCATCGTATTTGGCTTCGCTTACAAGCTTGCCGTGCTCCCAGTATTGCAGATGAATGTTGGAGGTGTAGTTGGCGATCTGCCAGCGGGAAATCGACTGACAGGAAAAGACGCGGGAACAGTTTTTCGTTTGTCCCGCGCCGACGCGCTTCACGGAAAAACCCTTGCGCTTGAGACCTTTGATAACGGAGTTGTAAGCGACCTTTCGGTTGCTTGAATCTTGAATGACGCAGACGTTGCCGGGTTTGATGTTGTACGCGGGTGCTCGGACTGACTGCGTGGAGCAGCCGGCCAGAAGGCAGCAGGCGGCAAGACCGATACTCAAGCAAGCGCGATTCATTTTATTTCAGTGTGTGATTTCTTCCGTGGGCGGTACGATGTCAATGTGTTTGCGTTCGGCCGCATCCGTGAGCTTTTCGACTACAAACTGGATTAGGTAGGGGTCAAGTTGTGTTTGGTACTCGACGACCCAAATGCGGCGGTCGTTCTTGATGTCCGGGTTCTGCATGGCTTTGACCGCGTCCTTGCCGGTGATGAAGATGTAGCGTGCGTCGGACAGCGCAAATGGATTCGTATCAAAGGCAAAGTGATCGCCCAATCCCAAGTTTTTGCCGACGATGTCGTGAGCGGCAAGCATATTGAAGAAGCGATCGGGTGCGGCAATTCCGGCCGCAGCAAGTACCTTGGCTTCTTTTTCGGCGATGCGGTGCGAAATGTCCTCGATTGAGCGGCGGCGGCCGTCGCACAGACGCACGACATCCCCGAGCTGGGAAGTGGCGGCAAAGCGAGGCGTACGACTTTCAATAGTATCTTCGGTAGCGCTCAGAACGATGGCATCAACAGAGTCCAGACGCGAGGGGAGTTCGCGCAGGGGGCCTGCGGGAAGCGCCCAGCTGTTGCCTAGCCCTCGAGCACCGACGACGGCAAGTTCAACGTCGCGCGCAAGGCGCCGATGCTGCAGACCGTCGTCGCTGACAATCACATTAACGCTCGGATTGCTCCGAATCAGCAGACGCCCTGCGGCCACGCGGTCGCGTCCCACAGCTACAGGAACCCCGGTGGCGCGGCGAATCAAAAGCGGTTCGTCGCCGACGGTGCTCGCCGGAGAGTCGTCTTCGACAAGGTGTTGCTCTTTGCTGGCGCGCCCGTATCCGCGGCTGATGACGCCAGGCGTAAAGCCCGCGGCCTTCAGTTCGCGAACGAGCTCGATCGTGATGGGAGTCTTGCCCGTGCCGCCGACGTAGATGTTGCCGACAACGACAACGGGCACCGGCAGTTCAACAGGTGTCGTCCTAGCTGCCCGGCGTCGTGCGATGGCAAGGTAGACAAGCGAAAAAGGGTAGAGTAGAGAGGCGGCAATGCCGCGGTGCGACCACACATCGTGCAGCACACGTTCAACAGCGGCGCGCATCAGATGTGCTCCTTGCGGGAAAGAAAAGTTTCCGGTCCAGGATGTGGTTGATCTGACATTCTTGTCTTACAAAAAAGGATAGGACTGACGGCGTGAGCGTGTTACTGACAGGCTCGACCGACAGGCGGTTTTCTAATCATAGCGCAGGCGCTCGGATAGCAAAAATTTTCGATGCGGGAATCTGTTTGCGCAACACATTTTTTCTGGTTGTCAGAAATCCGGAAAATCGGCCGGCGCCTTGAAAATGACCGGTTTGCCGGAAGTCGGATGTACGAAGGTGAGCTCTGCGGCGTGCAGACACAGGCGCGTGGCATCGGTTTCGCCTTCAAGTCCCGGATGACCGTAAAAGGGGTCGCCGTCAATGGGGCAACCGAGCCCTTTGGCGCAATGCACACGCAGCTGATGCGTGCGGCCCGTGACGGGGCTCAAGCGCACGAGAGTTTTCGGTCCTCCGGCAGTCTGCTGCGTGCCGATCACGACAAATTCTGTGGCCGACGCCTTTCCGCCGCCATTTTCAGTGAGAGAGCATTGCCGCGGACGATCGAGCCAATTGAGTGCCAGAGGGAGTTCGATGCGGCCCTGCTGTTCGCTGATGACTCCTTCGAGGCGTGCCTCGTAGATCTTGTGCGTGTCACGCTCGCGAAACGACTTGTTGAGATGTTCAAGCGATCGCTTGTTACGAGCGAAAACGAGCAGGCCCGAGGTGTCTAGGTCCAGTCGATGCACGACATGCAGTTCGCCGTATTGGCGTTCTAGCATGGTCTTAGCGCAGACTTTCTCGCGGACGCCTGGAACGGAACTCAAACGTGCAGGTTTGTTGATTACCAAAATGTCGTCGTCGCTGTAGAGAACGATGGGGCGCGGCGCGGACTCTTCAGTCTGCATTGGAGAGCTTTTGCAATGGGGTCGACCGATCAGCATCCACTCGAGCAGAAACCGAGCTCCTGAGCGCGGCGCATAGAACGTTTGATCCCAACGGCATTCAAACGTAGGGCTTTTGCCGCACCACCATTCGTTGAGTTCCGTCAGCCGAGCGTCGCGGTGACGAATGTTGAGTTCTTGGACAATACGCACAACGGGACTCGTGAGAGCATCGGTCAAAACACGGCGCCACAACGCACGACGTTCGGCCTGCTCGCGTCCGCCCCTGAAATAGTCTCGCTGCGGAAACGGCTCGAAAATCTCGTCCAGTCGTGTCTTGAGAGTTTTAGCTTCGCCCTTGCCGTTGATCAATTCGATATTGGGAACATCTTCTTCTTGCATGCCGGGCCACAGGCGTTTGGCTGACAGCTTTGCGGGAGGCGCAAACAAAAGCGGCGCAGCTGGCTCCAGCACCAGCATTCCCCAGGTGCGACCGTTTTCTTCGAAAATGCCGAGGCCGGCACGCCCCTTGAAGCCTTGGCGGATCATGCCCTTTTGCACCACGAATTGTCTGGCGACTTTCATGCGTGCGCAGGGAGCCTGTGTAAAAGCATCGGGCAGGGATTCGCTCGCAAGGGGTAGGGAGCAGGTGATTTCGAAGACGCAGGCAGAATGCGGAGACATTGAAGTAAAAGATAAAAAAATCGAACGCAGGCGGATTCTAGCCTTTGCTTCCGCTAAAAAAGAAAAGGTCGGAAAAGCGAAGAACTTTCCCAACCTTCAAGTCTGATACAGCGGTTGTGCTGTCAGTCTTCTTTAAATGCGACTTCACGGGTCTTTCTGAAGGCCGGGGCGGCAACCAAAAAGACCATTAGGACAGCAGCGATGAGCAGTCCGCACGAAATCGGACTGGATACAAACACAGAGGGATCTCCGCGAGACAAAAGCATGGCGCGGCGGAGATTTTCTTCCATCATCGGACCCAAAATAAAGCCCAGAACCAATGGCGCGGTTTCACAGCCGAGCTTACCGAAAACGTAACCCGCGAAACCGAAGAAGATGGCGATCCAAACATCCCATACGTTGTTGTTAATGGAATACACGCCGATGCAGCAGAAGACCAGAATTGCAGGAAAGAGCCAGCGGTAAGGCACACGCAGCAACTGTACCCACACTCCGATCATCGGAAGGTTTAGAACCACGAGGATCAGATTGCCGATCCACATGGAAATGATCAAGCCCCAAAAAAGCCCCGGGTCAGACTGCATGACCTGAGGTCCGGGCACAATGTCGTGAATCATCATGGCGCCGATCATCAGAGCCATTACGGCGTTGGAAGGGATGCCGAGCGTGAGCATGGGGACAAACGACGTTTGTGCACCAGCATTGTTGGCTGATTCGGGACCGGCAACGCCGCGGATGTTGCCGTAGCCGAACGGGGGATCGGCTTTGTCGCCAGCGAGTTTCTTTTCAGCCGTGTAACTTGCAAAAGAGCTCAGAAGAGCGCCGCCTCCCGGCAGTACTCCCAGAATGGACCCCAGAGCGGTACCGCGAACAATGGGACCCACGGATACTTTGATTTCTTGCCAGGACGGAAGGATATTCTTCACTTTGTTCGGTACGAGCGATCTGCTCATATTGCCTTCCAAATTGCGCATGATCTCGGCAAAGCCGAACAAGCCCATGCTCAATGGCACGAAATCAATACCGTCCTGTAACTCATCAAGCCCGAAGGTGAAACGGAAGGCTCCAGAGTTGACATCGGTACCGATCAGGCCGAGCAACAGTCCCAGCAAGACCATGCAGATGGCTTTGAGAAGCGAACCGGTGGCAAGCACCGTAGCGCTTACGAGACCGAGAACCATGAGGCTGAAATATTCCGCAGGTCCAAATTGAAAGGCCAGTTCCGTCAAAGGTGGCGCAAAGGCGGCAATCAGGAGCGTTGCAACGCAGCCCGCGAAAAAACTGCCGATCGCGGCGATGCCAAGGGCGGAACCTGCGCGTCCCCGTTTGGCCATCATATGACCGTCCAGGCAGGTGACAACAGCCGAAGCTTCGCCGGGGATATTGACCAAAATTGCCGTGGTTGATCCGCCGTAAGAGGCACCGTAATAAATGCCGGCGAGCATGATTAAGGCTGAAGTAGGCGGTAGTGCGTAGGTTGCCGGCAACAACATGGCTACTGTTGCCACCGGTCCCATGCCGGGCAGCACTCCGATCAACGTGCCGATGGTCACGCCAATGGTGCAGTAAAGGATGTTCTGCAGTGAAAGGGCGGTGTCAAAACCCAACATCAGATTCGAGATGAGTCCCAGATCCATTTCCGGCTCCTACTTACATGAAGACGGGCCAGACGGGAACAAGCATCCCGACGCCGTAAACGAAAATGAGCCATGCCAACAGGTCCAATACGAGGATGATGGCAAGCGTTTCTTTGAAGCGAAAGTCTGGAGATGCAAGTCCGGCGATCAAAATCATGGCCGCCAATGAGAGCATCAGTCCAAAAGTGTTCAAAGCAAGTCCAAAGACCAAAATGGAGCCCAGAATCAAAAACAGAACATTCCAGCGAAACGGCATGATCTCGCCGGTGTTTTCGCCGTTTTCTGTAACGGGGGCCTTTCGAAAATAACCGAGAAGAGCGACGATAAGTCCGATAGCTGCCAACAAAATACCCAAAACTGTCGGAAAGTAGGCAGGTCCCATACGGGATGCTTTACCGAGTTCGTGCTCTTGGGCAAATACGATGAAAAAGACGCCGAGCAGGGCAAAAAGAATGCCCGACCAGAAGTCTTTGCGATTCCCTACAACCATAAAAGTGCTTGAAATAACCGAGGAAAGGCGCCGTTTTGTTCTTCTAAGACGTACGGCACCTGCGCACACCTGCCCGGCCGACGAAAATCAAACGCCGGCCGGGATGCTCCGTGAGCCGTTGATTAGTCGACGCGTGCTCCGGAGGCTTTGACGATTTCGGCGTATTTTGCCAATTCCGTCTTGATCAAAGCGGCAAACTCTTCGGGTTTGCACGGTGCAGATTCGCCGCCCAGACGGGCTAGACGTTTCTTCATGTCGTCGCTCGCAAGCGCCTTGGTAATGACGGTGTTCAGGTGCATAACAATGTCGCGAGGCGTCTTGGCAGGCACAAACAGACCGTACCAGGTCGAGATGTCAAATCCGGCCACACCGGCTTCGACCATGGTGGGAACATTGGGAAGTGCTTCTGCGCGTTTGGTGGTGGTGACGGCAAGCGGAACCAGTTTGCCAGCCTGAATATTGGCGGAGGCCGACGAGAGATTGTCGAAAATGAGGTCGGTTTGGCCGGCAAGAACGGAAAGCTGAGCGGCTGAAGCCCCGGCATAGGGCACATGCACCATCTTGATGCCAGCTTTGGCTTTGAGAAGTTCGCCTGCCATGTGTCCTGCCGAACCGTTTCCGCCGGAGGCGTAGTTGAGTTTGTCGGGATTGGCCTTGCAGTAGGCAATCAAATCTTTGACGGATTTGATGCCGGTACGTTGCTGAAATTCCGGCGTGACGACAAGCACATTGGGAACGTGCGCGATGAGCGTGACCGGTTCAAAATCTTTGATCGGATCGTAGGGAAGCTTCTTGAACAGGTTCGGGTTGACGGCGTGTGTGGCAACGGCTCCGACGCACAAAGTCATACCGTCGGGCTTTTGTTGCGCGAGATAAGTCACACCGCGGTTACCGCCGGCGCCCGGACGGTTGTCAACAATAACGTTGCCAAGCTCGTCGTGAACGGCTTCGGCAATGGCGCGTGCCGAGACATCCAACGGGCCTCCCGGCGGATAGGGAACAACGATTTTGATGGGATTGGAACGGGTGCCGGTCTGAGCCGAGGAAGTCAGAGGAACACCGAAAACAGAGACGGCACACACGGTACCGATCAAATTACGACGACTGACAGTCACTTCATCTTCCTTTCTTCATGAACGCACAGCCCCTCGCAGTGACGCGCGATTGGCCGAGCTTTTTTATACAAATTGGAAAAACTGTTAAACATTTTAGCCCCGCCGAAGACGGGTGCGGAGATAAAACACAACAAACAGAGAAAAATTCGGAAACCTTTTCGACGGCTCTTTTCTTGAAATGGGAAAAAACAACCCCACATAGCCATTAATGCCGGGATGATGAAGTCTCGGCCGAAAGTAAGGAATGTGTTTGAGATGAGACAAGACAAACTGACGACAAAATTTCAGCAGGCCCTGGGTGAAGCTCAGTCCCTGGCGCTTGCTCACGACAACCAGTACATCGAGCCGGTGCACCTGTTGCTGGCCGTCATGAATGATCAGGAAGGCAGTGCTTCGAGTCTGATTGAGCGCGCGGGAGGCAATCCCAAGCGTGTGCGCGACGAGGCTCAAGCTGCGGTGGATCGTCTGCCAAAAGTCACCGGTACTTCGGGCGACGTTCAGGTCGGCCGTGATTTGATTCGCGTTTTGAATCTCACGGAAAAAGAGGCAATGCAGCGAGGCGATCAGTTCATTTCCACGGAAATGTTCTTGCTTGCCTTGACCGGAACCGATATGGAAGCTTCGCGCATTTTGGCTGGAGCTGGTGTCACGAAAAAGCTTTTGGAAGCAGCCATCCAAGCTGTGCGCGGTGGAGAAAACGTGACGGACGCTGAGGGCGAAAGCGGACGTGATGCTATTAAAAAGTACACGGTGGATCTGACTGAGCGAGCTCGCCTTGGAAAACTCGATCCGGTGATCGGCCGTGACGACGAAATTCGCCGCACGATGCAGATTCTGCAGCGCCGCACAAAGAATAACCCGGTGCTAATCGGCGAACCCGGTGTCGGCAAGACGGCTGTCGTTGAAGGATTGGCGCAGCGTATCGTCAACGGAGAAGTACCAGATGGACTCAAGGGCAAGTCCGTCCTGTCGCTCGACATGGCAGGCCTTATTGCGGGCGCCAAGTACCGTGGTGAATTTGAAGAGAGACTGAAGAAACTTCTTAAGGAAATCACGGCTGCCGAAGGTCGCATCATTCTGTTCATTGATGAATTGCATACGATGGTGGGGGCGGGCAAGACCGAGGGCTCAATGGACGCGGGCAATATGCTTAAGCCTGCCCTGGCCCGCGGTGAACTGCACGTGATCGGTGCGACGACCTTGGACGAATATCGCAAGTACGTCGAAAAAGACGCCGCTCTCGAACGGCGTTTCCAGAAAGTGCTTGTTGACGAGCCAAGCGTAGAGGACACAATCGCTATTTTGCGTGGTTTACAGGAAAAGTACGAAGCGCACCACGGTGTTGAGATCACAGACCCTGCCATTGTGGCGGCGGCCGAACTCTCACATCGTTACATCACGGATCGTTACCTGCCTGATAAGGCCATTGACCTTATTGACGAGGCAGCCAGCCGCGTCAAGATGGAAATCGACTCCAAGCCCGAAGCGCTCGATAAGCTGGAACGCCGTTTGATTCAGCTCAAGATCGAACGCGAGGCGATGAAAAAGGAAACCGACGACGCCAGTCGTCAGCGCTTGAGCGCCATCGAAAAAGAGATTGAAGAACTCTCTCGCAAATATTCAGACTTGGAAGAAATCTGGAAGGCCGAAAAGAGTCAGGCGTTGGGTGAGAAAGATGTGCGTGACGAAATTGATCGCGTGCGCCGCGAAATGGAAGCATGTCGTCGTGAAGCACGCTATGAACGTCTTGCCGAGTTGCAATACGCCGTTTTGCCCAAGCTTGAGGAGAAGCTGAAAAAAGCCGAAAGCACCGAGAAAAAGACGCTCGAGACGCAGCCTAAGTTGCTTCGCACGAGCGTCGGGGCTGAAGAGATTGCTGAAGTGGTTAGCCGTGCTACCGGCATTCCGGTAAGCAAGATGATGCAGGGCGAACGTCAAAAGCTATTGCACATGGACGAAGCGCTCTCTAAGCGCGTCGTCGGACAAGATCAGGCTGTGCGTTGCGTGACCGATACGATTCTGAGAAGCCGTGCCGGACTCTCGGATCCGAATCGAC
>UMJU01069926.1_pt1 | contig 11080 bp, 7 predicted proteins | sample 1966161 | NCBI WGS metagenome assembly UMJU01 (sample SAMEA4836156, study PRJEB28245) | human gut metagenome | biome: gut microbiome; material: fecal sample | place: Denmark | collected 2008 | reverse complement strand
GCGCGTATTTACGGCATTCTTTCAAAATTAATATCAAGCATCTTCTCTTGACAAAGTTAATTTATAGCAATTCCATAAATTACCGCTAAATATCCAGCGAAGAAAAACAGTTTGTTTCGTGTGCATTTGCAGGGATCTTAGATATTCTTAGCTGGCAGAAATCTGCGTTATGAGCCGGCTGCATCACTGTCTGAGCGAAGTTTGCAACGGAGCGAGTTTGATAAGACGGCTCATGCTTTTAGCAGATTTATGGCAGCTTAGAATATCTTAGATCCCGAAACCGCACACGAAACAAACTGTTTTTCTGCGCGTCCCTTTGAGACCTCTAATATAAGTTACAAAAAGCCCTGATATCCATATACTGAACACCAGGGCTCCCATTTCATTTATTTACATGGCAGATGCTACTCTGAGACAATCACAGACTTGGGCGGATCACCTTTGGTCTGCATCCTGCATCTTCGAGAGCTTTAACAATCTCATTCTTATGATCTGTGCCAAAAGCCTCCAATGTGATCTTAAGTTCCACTGCCGCATTTCTGTTCGTGCTTACAAACTGGTTATGATCCAGCTTGATAACATTGCCCTGAGCCCTGGCGATCACGCTTGCCACGCGTACCAGTTCGCCCGGCTTATCCGGAATGAGCACAGATACTGTGAAGATTCTGTCTCTCTGGATCAGACCATGCTGAACAACAGAAGACATGGTAATAACATCCATGTTTCCACCGCTTAAGATAGAAACAATCTTCTTTCCCTTCACATCCAGATGACGAAGCGCTGCCACTGTCAAAAGGCCGGAATTCTCTACGATCATCTTATGGTTCTCAACCATATCAAGGAAAGCAACGATCAGTTCATCATCCTCGATAGTGATGATATCGTCCAGATTCTTCTGGATATACGGGAAGATTTTCTTTCCGGGTGTCTGTACTGCAGTACCGTCAGCAATCGTATTTACGTGCGGAAGAGTCACAACCTCACCCTTCTTCAGAGAAGCTTTCATGCAGGCAGCCCCTGCCGGTTCCACACCGATGACTTTGATATGTGGATTTAACAGCTTCGCAAGTGTGGAAACACCTGTTGCAAGTCCGCCTCCACCGATTGGAACCAGAATATAATCAACAAGCGGAAGCTCCTGAACGATCTCCATTGCAATGGTACCCTGTCCTGTGGCAACTGCCGGATCATCGAAAGGATGGATAAAGGTATATCCCTCTTTCTCAGCAAGTTCCAGTGCATGTGCACATGCCTCATCATATACATCACCATGCAGGATAACCTCTGCACCGTAACTCTTTGTTCTCTCAACCTTGATCAGCGGAGTTGTGGTAGGCATAACGATCACTGCCTTCACACCATATTTATGCGCAGCATAGGCAACACCCTGTGCATGATTTCCGGCGGATGCTGTGATCAGACCTTTATTTCTCTCTTCATCGGAAAGAGTGCTGATCTTATAATAGGCACCACGAACCTTATATGCACCTGTACGCTGCATATTCTCCGGTTTTAAATAAACCTTATTTCCTGTAAGTTCACTGAAATAGCTGCTCTTGATCAGCTTTGTTTCCTGTGTGACCTGTTTTACGATCTCTGATGCCTGTTCAAAACTCTCTAAAGTAAGCATTGTTTTTTCCTCCATTTTGTCCTAAATGTACTCCCGGAATCTTTTTGTACTTGATTTGACTCCGAAAGTACATCCTAATCTTAAGCGTCCGGGTTTTCTTTATGGTCTACATCAAACAACGCATTTACAAATGCATCTGCATCGAATTTCTGAAGATCGTCAATACTTTCTCCTACGCCAATGTACTTCACCGGAATATCCAGTTCAGACTGGATGGCAACTGCAATACCTCCCTTGGCAGTTCCGTCCAGCTTGGTAAGGATAATACCGCTGACATTTGCGACCTCCGCAAATTGTCTCGCCTGTGCAAGGGCATTCTGTCCGGTGGTACCATCCAGCACTACCAGTGTCTCCAGATATGCATCCGGATACTCCCTCTCCAGGATCCTGTAAATCTTGCGGAGTTCTTCCATAAGGTTCTTTTTATTATGAAGACGTCCTGCTGTATCACAGAGAAGTACGTCTGCATTTCTTGCTTTGGCTGCAGCCACCGCATCATAGATAACAGATGCAGGATCTGCTCCCGCCTGTCCGCCGATGATCTCCACACCTGCACGGTTCGCCCACTCAGTAAGCTGCTCTCCTGCTGCTGCGCGGAAAGTATCGGCTGCTGCAAGGATAACCTTCTTGCCCTGGTCTTTTAATTTTCCTGCAAGCTTTCCTACTGAAGTGGTTTTTCCGACACCATTGACACCGATCACCAAGACTACGGATCTGCGGTTCTCAAATTCATACTCTGTGCTGTCCACACGCATCTGATCCTTGATCTCATTGATCAGAAGCTGTTTACATTCCATCGGTTCCTTAATATGACGTTCGGAAACCTCTTTCTTTAAATTCTCAATAATAGAAGTGGTCGCATTGATCCCGATATCACCCATGATCAGAATCTCTTCCAGCTCTTCATAAAAATCTTCATCAATACTGGAAAAACCACTGAAAATACTGTCAAATCCGGCTACGATATTGTCTCTGGTCTTTGCCAGTCCACTGACTAATCGTTTAAAAAAACCTTTCTTTTCTTCTGCCATGTGAAACTCCTCCTGTTACTGGGTAAGCTGATTCTCCACCAGATCGACGGAAACCAGTGTGGATACCCCTTTTTCCTGCATGGTAATACCATAAAGCCGGTCTGCGGCGTTCATAGTTCCACGTCTATGGGTTATTATAATAAATTGTGTGTTTTTCGTCAACTTCTGTAAATATCCGGCAAATCGCCCAACATTGGAATCGTCCAGCGCTGCCTCGATCTCATCCAGCAGACAGAACGGTGACGGCTTCAGATTCTGGATCGCGAAAAGAAGTGCGATAGCTGTCAGAGCTTTTTCCCCGCCGGAAAGCTGCATCATATTCTGCAGTTTCTTTCCCGGCGGCTGGGAAATGATCTTAATTCCTGCCTCCAGGATATCTGCCTCTTCATCCAGCTCCAGAGTCCCTTTTCCGCCTCCGAACAATTCCTTAAATGCCTTGTCAAATTCCTTCTGGATCTCGCCGAATTTCTCAGAAAACTGTTTCCGCATTCCCTCATCCAGCTCCTGAATGATCTGTTCCAGAGTTTTCTCCGCTGTGACCAGATCCTCATACTGGCCGGACAGAAAGGTGTGTCTTTCCAGAAGTTCCTTATAATCCTCAATAGCATTTACATTTACAGGTCCCAGCTTTCTGATATCATCTTTAATCTGAGCTGCCTGTCGCTTCATCTGCGAAAGATCAGTAAGTTCCTCTTTTCTGTAGGAAACAGCATTATTGGGAGTAATCTCATACTCGGACCACATATAGGCAATCCGCTCTTCCCTGTTCTCCTCCAGCTTGTCCATCTGTCCCTGCAGACGGTAACATTCCTTATCCAGAAGTCCGATCTGACCGGACAGATAATCTCTTTTCTCAAAAAAATCTTTATGCTGAGAAGTTCTGCTCTCTTTCTCCTTCTGCAGATTTTTCAGCTGCATCTGTGCCTGTTCTTCATGAAGGACAGACTCTTCCGACTCTTTTTTCAGCTGGGTGATCATCTCCTGCTTCTTTTCCATCTCTTCACTGCTGTGAGCAAGAGACTGATAAATATCATCTTTCTCAGTCATAAAAGCTGTGATTTCTGCTTTCAGACGGCTCAGGTTTTCCTGGTCAAATTTCTCTTTCTGTTCAAGAGCGGATGACTGAAGACGGATTTCTTCTAACTCCCGGGTGATTTTCTTCTCTTCTTCTTTCCATTCATCCAGTTCTGACTGCTTTGCCTCAATAAAACTCTCCAGTTCTTTCTCATCCTGCTTTGAATTCTCCAGTTCCCTGGCAATCCGGTCATGATCCTGCCGGATTTCCATGACCTGGCGTTTGATCTCTGCCTGATCTCTGTTGATCTGCGCATATCCGCTTCGGATCTCCTCAGCTTTCTTTTCCTGCTGTTTGATATTCATTCTGGCAGTATTCTGTTCTATATATTTCTGACGGAGTTTTTCCTGAAATCCTGCAATGGCATCACGAAGCCTGTTTCTCTGATTTTTATTTTCCTCAACAGCATTCTGCATTTCGGTCAGATTCTGCTTCAGCTGATTTACTTTTGTTTCCAGTTCCTCTATTTCACGCCGTCTTCCAAGCAGATTGCTGTTGTTTCTGAAGGCACCGCCGGTCATGGAACCTCCCGGGTTTAAGGATTCACCCTCTGTTGTGACCATTCTCAGACTGTGTCTGTATTTTTTTCCTATTGCAATGGCATGATCAATGTTATCAACTACCAGCACTCTTCCAAGAAGGAATTTCGTGATCTGCTGATACTGAGAAGCTACGGACACCAGTTCGCTGGCAATCCCTACAACGCCCGGCTCTTTCAGTGCTTCTTTCGGTGTAAACTCACCTCTGGGACTTATGCTGCTCATGGGAAGAAAGGTCGCACGTCCATAACGATTCTTTTTCAGAAATTCGATCATGGTTTTGGCAGTCTGCTCATTATCTGTAACAATATTCTGAATGCTCCCACCAAGAGCTGTCTCGATAGCGATCTCATAATCTTTGTTTACCTGGATCAGATCTGCGACAACACCCTGGATTCCCGGAACACGTTCTTTTTGTTCCATAACTCTCCGGATACTGTTTCCGTATCCATCATAGCGCTCCGCGATATTTCTGAGAGAATCCAGCCGGGATGCCTCTCTGTGATAGGCTGTCTGTTCTGCTTCCAGCTTTGTGTTCTGTTCCTTCAGCTTTTCCTGAATCTTCATCACACTCAGATTCAGATGTTCACATTCCTCATTGGCATTTTCAATCTGGGATGTAATCTCATCATACTGTTTCCGGGCTGTAGTCAGAATGGTCTGCTGTTCTTCCTCTTCACTCTTCAGTCTGAGAATACGCTGGCTGATCTCTGCCTTACGGATTTCTGCCTGTTCCATCATTGCATCAAATCTCTGGGCTTTACCCTTGACATTGGCGCGGCTGTTCAGAATTTCAATGATCTCATTTTTGCCATTCTCCACTTCGAGAGTACAGGCTTCCATATTCTCCTGCGCTGTCCTTAATTTCTCTTCTTCCTCAGAAAGTTTCTTACGGACAGCCTTTAACTGTGCATAAATATCCGTTTTTTCTTCTTCAAGTTTCTTCTTTGAATCTGTTCTTACTGAAAGTTCAGCCTCAATAGTCTGGATACGTCCCTTATAATGCTCTTCATTCTGTGCCCCTGCCAGTATCTGCTCATTTAATACATTGATCTGGCCTTCCAGCTGTTGTTTACGGATTGCCTGCTCCTGACCGGAAATGCGAAGTGCATCCATTTTGGAATTTAAATCTTCCAGCTCCTGTTCCAGACGTTCATATTCCATCTTGGTCCGGTCATAGGAACTCTGGGTATCCTTCAGCTGATTCTGCGCAATTATGTTCTTCTCTTCCAGTTCCTTGAGTTCTTTGGCTGCAGCAGCATACTCCATCAGGAACATATTCACATCCAGTTCCTTAAGAGTCTCTCTTTTGGAAAGATAAACTCTTGCTGTCTCTGACTGTTTCTCCAGTGGTTCCAGCTGTCTGGTAAGCTCCGAGAGGATATCTGTCACTCTGACCAGGTTCTGGCGTTCTTCCTCCAGTTTTTTGATCGTGGTATTCTTTCTTCTCTTAAATTTAACAATACCTGCTGCCTCATCAAAAAGCTCTCTTCTCTCTTCCGGTTTACCGCTTAGGATCCTGTCAATCTGTCCCTGTCCGATAATGGAATATCCTTCTTTACCGATACCTGTATCATAAAACATCTCATTGATATCTTTCAGTCTGCAGGCACTTCCGTTGATCTTATATTCACTCTCTCCTGAACGGTAAAGCCTTCTGGTAACCGTAACCTCGTTAAAATCAACCGGAAGCTTATGGTCTGAATTATCCAGTGTGATCGCCACCGATGCATAACCCAGGGGTTTTCTTGTCTCTGTACCGGAGAAAATGACATCCTGCATATTTCCTCCTCGCAGAGACCTGGCACTCTGTTCACCCAGCACCCATCTCACCGCATCACCGACATTGCTCTTTCCACTTCCGTTCGGACCTACAATACCGGTGATCCCGTTATGAAATTCAAAATTGATCTTCTGGGCGAAAGACTTAAATCCCTGTACCTCTATATTCTTTAAATACATAATTCTCCTGTTTATTTTCTGAGTACACGAATCGCCTGGTATGCTGCGGCCTGTTCTGCTGCTTTCTTTGTATGACCGCTTCCCTGTCCCATCACTTTTCCGTTTACTCTTGCCTCCACAGTAAAGTTTTTGTTATGATCCGGGCCTTCTTCTTTTGTCAGAATATATTCCACCGGCTGTGTTCCGTTTTCCTGCACGATTTCCTGCAGGATGGTCTTGCTATCATAAAAGAGCTGTTTGTGTTCAATATCATTCAGGATAAAATTCAGCACAAACTCCTTTGCATTAGCAAAACCACCATCCAGATAGATAGCTCCCAGTAAAGCCTCTGTTGCATCAGAGACGATAGAATCCCTGTTTCTTCCGCCTGTCATATCCTCGCCCTTTCCAAGCAACAGAAACTGCGGCAGTCCGAATTCTCTTGCACAATAGGCAAGGCTTGGCTCACACACCAGGCTGGCTCTCTTCTTTGTCAGCTCTCCCTCCGGTATCTGGGTAAATCTTGCATACAGATAATCACTGCTGATCAGCTCCAGCACAGCATCTCCCAGAAACTCCAGTCTCTCATTGCTGCCCAGCTTCCCCAGCTTCTTCTCATTTGCATAGGAACTGTGAGTCAGTGCCTGTGTAAGATAATGTTTATTTTTAAAATGATATCCTATGATTTCTTCTAATTCTTCTGTCTTTCTATTCATTCCTCTAACCCTCTCCATATGCACAGGGCTGTCATCTGACAACCCTGCGGCATCATTTTTTGCAACTGCTCAGTGCGCCTGTATTATGCTCCTGTCAAATTTCAGACTGCCGGACAGTTACATTTTTATTTAATTGTCCGAATTGCTTCAACAGCATCACCGACTGTCTGAATCTGTTCGACAGATTCATTATCCAGCTCAATGTCATACTCCTCTTCAATCCCCATAATAATCTGAAAAATATCAAGAGAGTCTGCACCAAGATCATCTACAAATGTAGTGTCTTCTGTAATCGAATCTGCATCAATATTCAGAACCTCTGCTATGATAGCTTTTATTTTCTCCAGTTCCATCTTCAACCCTCCTTCCTGTTTCTGTTCCTGTCCTGCTCTATTCTGCTCCGGACTTCAGTACTTCCTGATCCTCCAGGATACGCTCTGCGATCTTCTCGTTGATCTTCTCCTGTTTAAACTGTACACACTGGAAAATACCATGTTTGATCTCAATGGCTTTGGCACTTCCATGCGTCTTTACCACAAGTCCTTTAAGCCCCAGAAGCGGTGCTCCGCCATATTCCGTTGCATCAAAGGATTTCAGAGTTTCTTTCAGTGCAGGCTTTACCAGAAGTGCACCGATCTTACTTCTTGTGCTGGTCATCATTCCTTCTTTGATCTTCTGGACCAGGGCAGAACCAACTCCCTCATATAATTTAAGGATCACATTTCCCACAAATGCTTCGCATACGACCACATCCGCATATCCTGCCGGGATATCTCTGGCTTCTATACTTCCGATGAAATTAATGCTTTTGCATTCTTTCAGAAGGGGGAAAGTTTCTTTTACAAGTGCATTTCCCTTCTCCTCTTCCGCCCCGTTATTTACAATGGCAACTTTTGGATTTTTAATACCGACTACGTTCTCCATATAAATAGAGCCCATCTTCGCAAACTGCACCAGATGCGATGGACGTGCATCCACATTGGCACCACAGTCGATCAGAAGGGAAACACCCTTCGTGGTAGGGATCAACGGTGCAAGAGGCGGCCTCTCCACACCTTTACTTCTGCCTACCAGTACCTGTCCGCCAACAAGAACAGCTCCTGTACTTCCTGATGAAACAAAGGCATCTGCCTCCTGTTTCTTAACCATATTCAAACCTACTACGATTGATGAATCTTTTTTCTTACGGATCGCAAAAACAGGGGGTTCTGCTGTCTCGATCACCTGGGATGCATTGACAACCTGGATCTGGTTCTTCGGATATCCGGAATATTTCGCCAGTTCCTTATCTATCACTTCCTGTTTTCCTGTAAGAATTACTTTTATGTCCTGTCTCTCTGTTACAGCTTCCACTGCAGCTCTGACAGGTTCTGCCGGGGCATTATCCCCGCCCATTGCGTCCACTACAACTCTGACCTGTTCTGCCATATTTTTATATCTCCTGTTCACTTACTGTTCACTTACAGATGTCAGAATCAAAAGATATTTTCTGTTACTGACCCGGCATCCGCAAATTGCCCCGCTGCAAAGCAGCTCCTGCAATCTTCCATAATCTGTATCATACTAAAGAACCCTCTGCAAAGTCAATAGCATCTGAAAAAAATCACTTTTCACTTTTTTGTGCCTCGATTCGCTCCGCCAGATCATTCAGATAAACCCACCTGTCCATCTTCTCATCCAGATCTGCCTGTGCCTTCTCCTTCTGCTCCATGATCTCACGAAGCTTCACAGAATTGGTGGCATTGGCCTCCATATCCTTATCCAGCTTCTCCAGCAGTTCCTCCAGCGCTGCAATATCATCATCGATAGTTTCAAATTCCCTCTGCTCTTTATAGGTAAATTTCAGCTTCTGGGGACGATTCTGCTTCCAGTCTGCCTGAGCCGACTTCTTCTTTTCCGCACCAACTGCAGTGCTCTGTCCTTCAGATACTGCCCCGCCTTTTCTCGCCAGCGCCTCTGTATAATCCGTATATCCGCCCTCATACTGGATCAGATGTCCATTCCCCTCAAAAGCAAAAATCCTGTCCACAATATTATCCAGAAAATACCTGTCATGAGACACTGCGATCACAATCCCTGCAAAAGAATCCAGATAATCCTCCAGAATGGTCAGTGTAGGAATATCCAGATCATTACTTGGCTCATCCAGAAGAAGCACATTCGGCGCCTCCATCAGAACCTTCAGCAGATACAGACGCCTCTTCTCACCACCTGACAATTTGGCAATGGGTGCATACTGCATGGCAGAATCAAAAAGAAACCTCTCCAGCATCATTGTTGCGGAAATCTTCCCGTCTCTGGTCGGAATATACTCTGCCACGTCGCGGATATAATCGATCACACGCTGATTGGTATCCATATCCGGCACTTCCTGTGCAAAATACCCTATGCGAATGGTTTCTCCAATTTCCACTTCTCCTGCATCCGGCTGTATCATCCCATCAATAATCTTGATGAGTGTTGACTTTCCGCATCCATTAGGACCAATAATCCCAAGACGCTGATTGCGCAGCACAATATAATTAAAATCATCCAGGATCTTCTTCTCACCAAAACTCTTGCTGATATGGTGAAGTTCGATTGTCTTCTTTCCCATACGTGTCTCAACAGAATCCAGCTCCACATTCGCATCACGCACCGGAGCCTTTCCGTTCTTCAGTGCCTCCAGGCGTTCCAGACGTGCCCGCTGCTTGGTACTTCTGGCTCTGCATCCACGCTTTGCCCACTCCAGTTCCATGCGGAGTACGCTCTGTCTCTTCCTCTCACTGGCAAGCTCCATCTCCTCACGCTCTGCCTTCAGTTCCAGAAACTTCGAGTAATTAGCCTCATAAGCATAAAGGCCGCCATGGGAAATCTCCAGAATCTTATTAGTAACCCTGTCGAGGAAATATCTGTCATGAGTAACCATAATCACAACGCCCTTAAAACTTCTCAGAAAGTCCTCCAGCCAGGTCACCATCTCATTATCCAGATGGTTGGTAGGCTCGTCCAGAAGCAGCACATCACAGGGATTCACCAGAGTCCTTGCCAGTGCTACCCTTTTCTTCTGTCCCCCGGATAAATGATCGATCTTCTCCTCATGGTCTGTAATTCCCAGCTTATTCAGAACATTCCTTGCCTCGCTCTCAGTACTCCAGTCCTTCTGCCACTTTCCTTCTGCCACATAATCCAGGACAGAAGCTCCCTGCGGAAACTCCGGCATCTGCGGAAGATACGTGATTCTCAGGCCATTTTGAGTGATCACCTGTCCCTCATCCGGCTCCTCCAGACCGCCGATGATCTTCAGAATCGTAGACTTCCCGGTCCCATTAATCCCGATGATCCCAATCTTATCTCCCTGATGCACCCCGTAGGAAACATCATCCAGCACCACCTTCTCACCAAACACCTTGGAAACATGCTCTATATTCAGAATATTCATAAATTCAAACCTCTCTCGTAATTTTCGCTTCCTGTCTGTTTCTGCTCATCTGTAACACTTCCACAAAAACTATAGAATTCGCTCCTCATTATACCATCTTCCCAGCCATTCTTAAACCCCCGGCACAGAAAAAACACTCCCCTCCGAATAAATCTATCCGAAGAGGAGTATCCTCAAAATCACATATTTTTGTTCCTGAAAAAGAATTGCTTAGTTCATCTCAGTTCCATTCTCAACTGCATACTTCAGTCCCTGAACGGCAACCGCCAGCGTAGCTTCCTCTACAGTAGCGCTTCCAAGATCACCCATATCCAGTGTCAGTGTATCATCATCATTCACTGCCACACCAAAAGTAAGTGCCATCTCAGAAACTTCATCAGTAATCGTCACAGTACCGTTCTCTTCATCAAAAGTACCTTCGCCAACAAAGCTTACATAGTTATCATCCTGATCGATCACAAGTACTGAGCAGAAAGTTCCATCCTCATTAGCTGCATAAATAAAAGTCTCACCTGCTTCTGTCTCACCGGAATAACATTCTGTCAGGATATCACCCATATCCTGATAAGTCTGATTGTAATCCGACTCATCACCGTCTGCCTCATAAGGCTCCAGGGTTGCAGTCAGGTCCAGACTGTCCGGATCATAAAGTTCCAGAAGATTCTCTTCCTCATTTGCCTGCACCAGATAAGTTACCATATTTTCATCATCATACGTGCCGTCGTCA
>UMJU01075369.1_pt1 | contig 11203 bp, 13 predicted proteins | sample 1966161 | NCBI WGS metagenome assembly UMJU01 (sample SAMEA4836156, study PRJEB28245) | human gut metagenome | biome: gut microbiome; material: fecal sample | place: Denmark | collected 2008 | reverse complement strand
GCCACACCGATGCACAAAATAAAATGTTTCACGTGGAACACAACACCAAGAGTTAATAAAAGTTAAAACGAAAATAATTTGTGCGCTTATGCTTGTATGTTAGAAAAAAGTTGTATCTTTGCAACGTGTTACTTAAACAAGTTGAAATATGAAAGAGTTAGTAAAGCATTTCAAAGAGCAACCGAAAGAAGCAATTAAAGAAGTTGCAATGTGTTTAGCTATTTTTGTCGTATGTGGTGCGATGTTGTTTCTATCTGCAATCTTGCAGGGTTGCACCGTTACAAAGGGTACAACGGTACGGGGCAAGGCAACGATAGTAACCACCGATACAACGGTAGTCAAACACAACGGTACGTTGAAATTCAAAAAGTCTATGTTTAACAATTAAAAGTTTACTACAATGGAAGAAAAAAGAAACGCATTTGACGAATTTTCGTTTGCCGCTTTGTCGGCTTTGGGTGGCCTTATGGCGTGTAACGAAGTATGCCGCAACCAACGTGCGGTTATGAAAATAAACCGCTTTCGTGCGTGGCTTATGGACTTGAAGCCGCAAGACAACCCCGAACCGAAATTGCCGTTTGACGGCGAACCGCAAGGACAGACAGCCGAATAATTAACAATAAGTTTAACAATTAAAAGATTACTACAATGAAAAGTTTTGCAAGTAAATTTAACAAGACCACGTTTGTCATTGACACAACCGATTTTCAGTACACCAAGTTAGCAGATATTTTCAATTCTGAAAATGAGGGCGGCAAAGATGTGGTACACAAAATCAATGGGCTTTACGTACACAAGTCGCAATTAGGCGACAGCCCCGTAATTATTGATGAGGAAAACAAACGGTTGGTGAACCTACCAAGACACACCGCCGAAACGGTACGTGAAATTCTTGCCGATGATGAGGCGGTACAAACTATCAAAGACGGAAAAGTCGGGTACACGATTTACGAGTACGAGAGCCACGGCAAGAAGTGTTATTCGATTTCGTTTGTGGACTTGTAAGAGTTTGGAAAGTTATGTTTAACTTTGTAGGGGTTGCAATGTTTGTAACCCCTATTTAATATAACAGCGTATGGCAAAGTTAGGTTTCAAGATTAAATTTACAAAGTCTGTATTTGGAGCAACCCAACGGGCGAAAATCAAAAAAGAGATATTGCAAGCCGTGGAAAGCAGCCCCGAATATAGAAAGGAAATTGCAAGGGTTTTCCAAATGGCAAACCGCCGTATTCAGAATATAGAGCAAAGCGGACAACTTTCGCCAGCCGTGCAAGCGTTGAACAAAGGCGATGTAAAAGGGTTTACCAAATTTTCAATGCGTGGCGATTGGAACACCCTAAAAATTGAGTACGGCAAGGCGATTTCGTTTTTACGCCAGCCAACCAGTACGGCGCAAGGTGCAAGGCAGTACGGGCAACACCTGCAACGTATGTACGATTTAACGCCCGATGAGTACAACCTTATGGCAAGGAACTTGCAAGGCAAGTTAAACAGCGTTTCGGATAGTGATTTCGTGGAACGGTATTTGATGCGGTACAAGGATTTCACGGGCGAAATGGAGCAAAGCGCAAGCGATATAAGCACCCAAATTGAGAGTGAAGCGCAAAGCATATCACGGGCGATTGATGCGGAAATAGAGCGGCAAGCAAATGAGGTAGCCGACCAAATGGAAGATATGCAAAACGATATAGAACGGATATTGCGCAACTTTAATAAGTTTGGGTTATGAAAAAAATACCTTTTGAGTTACAAGAAAGAATAAACAGCCCGACCGAAATTGCAAGCGTCTTGCAACGTGCCGTAAATGAAAAGAACATTATCGGAAACAGCAAGGGCGAACGGTTTTACAACGTGCCGTGTGCCTTTGATATAGAAACAACAAGTTTTTACCGTGATACGGACGGACGGGCGTACACCTACGAGCAAATGCAGCGTATGCAGGACGGGAACGGGCGCAAGGCGAAATTAGAGAAAGCCGCAATAATGTACGTTTGGCAGTTTGGAATAAACGGTTATACGATAATGGGGCGCACGTGGGGCGAATTTGTTACGATGATGCAGACCGTAAGCGAGGTTTTGCAACTGAATGACAAATTACGCCTTATTGTGTATGTGCATAACCTTTCATACGAATTTCAGTTTTTGCGCAAGTGGTTTGAGTGGCAACGGGTTTTCAGCATAGACCTACGAAAACCGATTTATGCGATAACAACGGGCAACATTGAGTTTAGATGTAGTTATTTGCTTTCGGGTTATTCGCTTGCAAAGTTGGGCGAACAACTTATGAAATACAAGTGTGCAAAAGCCGTGGGCGATTTGGACTACCAGCAAATAAGGCACAGCGAAACGCCGCTAACCGAGGCAGAAATACATTACTGCATAAACGATATTAAAGTAGTGATGTGCTACATACAAGAACGCATTGAGGAAAGCAAGGGGATAACGCACATACCGATAACAAAGACGGGGTTTGTGCGCAAGTATTGCCGTGCGCATTGTTTGCGTGAAAAAAGCGATGCAGGAAAGACCGTACCAAATTGGGATTACGTGAACTTGATGCAGGAACTACAAATTACGGGTATGAATGAATTTAATATGCTGCAACGTGCGTTTGCAGGCGGTTTTACACACGCCAACGCCGAATATACAGACGAAATAATGTATGACGTGGATAGTTACGACTTTACAAGCAGTTACCCGTATGTAATGATAGCGGAAAAATACCCGATGTCGCAAGGCGTTGCAATCACGGTTAAGAGTATGGCGCAATTTGAGTTTTTAATATCAAAGTATTGTTGCGTGTTTGATATTGAGTTTACCAACATATTTGCCAGCGAAACGCAAGACAACCCGATTTCGGCAAGCAAATGTTTTGTGAAAGAAAACCCGTGCGAGAATAACGGGCGCATTGTGGCGGCTTCAAAAATAGCACTGACAATTACGGACGTGGATTTTAATATACTCAAAAACTTTTACACGTGGGAAAGTATGCGTGTGGGTGGAATGTATTGTTATAAGAAAGATTATTTGCCGACACCGTTTGTAAAGTCTATCCTGCATTTGTACGAAAGCAAGACGAAATTAAAAGGCGTTGAGGGCAAAGAAGTGGAATATCTAAACAGCAAGGAAATGTTAAACAGTTGTTACGGTATGAGTGTTACCAACCCTTTGCGTGATGAGTTTACATATAACGGCGAATGGGATATTAACTCAATGACAGCCGAACAAAAACAAGAACTTTTATACAAGTACAACACCAGCAAAAACCGTTTCTTGTTTTACCCGTGGGGCATTTTCGTAACCGCATACGCACGGCGCAACCTTTTCACGGGCATACACGAAGCAAAAGACGATTACATATACAGCGACACCGACAGCATTAAAATAATGAACGGCAAGGCGCACGAAGCATATTTCAAGGCTTATAATATGCAGGTGCAAATGAAATTGCGAGCCGCCTGCAAGTACCACGGTTTGCCGTTTTCGCTTTGCGAGCCGCAAACGATAAAAGGCATAACAAAGACTTTGGGCGTTTGGGATTTCGAGGGTACATATACACGGTTTAAGACTTTGGGCGCAAAACGGTATATGGTGCAAGAACCGAACGCACTCAAAGCAAACGGACGGGCATACGATTTCAGTCTAACCGTTTCGGGCGTAAACAAGAAAGCCGCTATTCCGTACCTTATTGAAAAGTACGGGGCAAACGGGATATTTGATGCGTTTACCAACTATTTGGATATACCGCCAGCGGCAACGGGCAAAAACATACATACGTACATTGACTACGAGATACAAGGCGAGATAACCGACTACAAAGGCAGCACGGCGCACTACAACGAACGCACGGGCGTACATTTAGAGCCAACGGGGTACAGCCTTTCCCTTTCGGTTATGTACATAAACTATTTGCGAGGTATCAAATTTAAGGACTAAAATAATAAGAGTATGACAACAAGAAAGACAAAGACAGACAAGCCGAAATTTTACGACTTGAAAGCGATTTTAAGCAAAAACGCCGACTATAATGTTATATTTGGCGAACGGTCAAACGGCAAGACTTATGCAGCCTTAAAATATGGTTTGGAAAACTATATCAAGACGGGCAAACAAATGGCGTATATACGCCGTTGGCGTGAGGATTTGAGGGGTAAACGTGCCGAAAGTCTGTTTGCAAATCACGTGGCAAACGGGCTTATTGAGGAACTGACAGAGGGCAAATTTAACGAAGTGTTTTATATGTCTAACAAGTGGTTTTTATCTTACTACGATGCAGAGAAAAACAAGCGGACACCCGACCCGACCCCGTTTTGTTACGGGTTTTGCCTTTCAGAGCAGGAACACGAAAAAAGCAGCAGTTACCCGAATGTTACAACGATTGTGTTTGATGAGTTTTTGACACGGCGGTATTATTTGCCCGATGAGTTTATGTTGTTTATGAACCTTTTGAGTACGATAATACGCCAGCGGAACGATGTCAAGGTATTTATGTTGGGTAACACCGTAAACAAGTTTTGCCCGTACTTTACTGAAATGGGATTGAAGCAAGTGCCGTTTATGGAGCAGGGAACGATAGATATATACCGCTTTGGCGAACACGGTGCAATAGTGGCAGTTGAGTATTGCAGCACGATAGTACAACACAAAGCCAGCAACAAGTATTTTTGTTTCGATAATCAAAACTTGCAGATGATAACGGGCGGTAAATGGGAACTTGCAGTATATCCGCATTTGCCGTGCAAGTACAAGCCGCAAGACGTGTTGTTTGTGTACTATATCAAGTTTAACGATGTTGTTTTGCAAGGCAACATTATACAAGTAGGCAACGAATGTTTCACGTACATACACGCAAAGACAACCCCGATAAAAGATGAGGAAAACAGCCTTATTTATTCGCTGGAAATGAACGGCAAACCGAACTACAAACGCAAGTTGTTAAGTACGGCAAGTTACGTGGAACAACAAGTCGCACGGTTTTTCGCAATAGACAAAGTTTTCTACCAAGATAACGAAGTCGGCGAAATAGTACGCAATTATTTAATTACGAGTGCAAAGACAAACATTGTTTCGCTTAAATGAAAATAACGGCGGTTTGGTGCAAATTTCGTGCCGAACCGCACGTTTTACGAAATAAATAACTACCTTTGCAATAGGAACTAAAAATTTATTGATATGGACGCAAATACTATTATTCAAATCATTTCAAGTTTGGGTTTTCCGATTGTGATGTGTGGCGCATTGTTTTGGTATATGGTGAAACAAAGGCAGGCGCACCAAGAAGAAACGGAACACCTAAAAGATACGATTGCGGAAAATACGAAAGTGTTAGCCGAATTAACAACGCTTATTAAAGTTTTGACAGATGAAAAGGAAAGATAACATTTACAAGTTGTACCAGCAACAAGTAAGGGACAAAGACACCGCCGTAACCGAATTTATGGCGAACACGTTGGCGAAAACTCAAAGTATGTTTGAGTATGAGGGTTTGCCCGACAGCATACCGCAAAAGGAATTGGAACGGCTTTTGCAGACCACGGGCAACGCCTTTGTTACCAGCGTGGACGGCGTTTTGTATGCGCTTTCGGGCGGCAAAGGCGGCGAACCCGATGTTTACGGACGGGCAACGCTTTACACCGTGGCGAACCCTGCATTAAAGTTAAACAAAACCTACGATATACAGAAAGACGGGGTTTTGATTGAGAATGACAGCAACGGCGAAAGCCTTTTGCCGCTTATTGGGCGTTATGCCGTTTTGCATACTGACGGGCTTATTTCGTTGAACACGGCAAGCATTTTGACCCGTATCACGATGCTTATAAGTGCCAGCGATGACAAGACAAAACAAAGTGCCGATGAGTTTTTGCGCAAGATACAGGACGGCGAATTTTCAATTATCGGGGAAAACGCTTTTTTCAAAGGCGTAAATATGCAGACAGCCCCTACCACAAACAGCGTGTATATTACACAACTTATTGAACTGATACAATATTACAAAGCCAGTATGTACAACGAATTGGGGTTAAACGCAAATTATAATATGAAGCGTGAACGCCTTAATTTGGGCGAGGTATCTATGAATGTGGACGTACTTTTGCCGTATGTGGATAATATGCTAAAAGAAAGACAAAATGCAGTTGAGAAAATTAACGAAATGTTCGATACCGAAATTTCGGTTAAACTTGCTTCAAGTTGGGGTTTGGAAAGGGATAATTACAACGCTTTGGCGGCTGATTTGGAAACGGCAAAGGAAAACCCCGACCCGACAGAAGAACCCGACCCGACAGAGGAAACAACCGAAACAGACGGAAACGACACCGAAACAGACGGAAACGACACGGAAACAGAGGAAACAGAGGAAACGAAAGAAACGGAAACGGAAACGGACGGTAACGACACCGAAACAGAGGAAACAGAGGAAACAGAGGAAACAGACGAAAACAAAGATAAACAATGAAATACAGCGAACTATTTACAAAGGGTAACGGGATATTCGCAACGGTTTTCAAGACCGAATATCCGACAGAGTACGCCGCAATTTTCGGCGATACCGACCCGACCAAGTTAGACGCTTACGCCTTACTGATGTACGGCGGCAAGACCGTTGTAAGCAGCATAACCAGCGACAACGCAAGCGATGTTGTTTCGGCGGTGATTGCGGTAAACGTGCAAGGTTGGGAACGTGAAGCGGCGGCGATGTTAGCCGATTACGATGTACTGACACCCGTAACGGGAAGCGTGGAACGGACGGAAACCGTAACTTTGCAGGAAAGCACCGACAACACCGAAACGGGCGCAAACAAGGCGTTCAACGATACCGATTTTTCAGACAGCGACCGAAAGACCGCAAACGATGAGAGAAACCGCACAGAGGAACGCCAAACAACCGAAACCAGCAAAGGAACGGGCGCAAGCAAATCAATTTCGACCGAAATTGCAAAAGAATTGCAGTTAAGGCGTGATAATTGGAGAAAAAACATTATCTTTGCACTTGTAAGAGAATTAACAACGAGTATTTACGAATAACTAATTTTAATTTTTAACAATATGGAAGTAAAACAGATTTACACGCTTATTAACAGCGTATCGGGTGAAGTGTTGGGGCGTACTGACATTGTAACCGAGGATTTGACGGGCATTGTGGATTTAGGCACGGAAGTGTTTAACCAAAATGCAGTGGATAATTACGTTAAATCACTTGTAAACCATATCGGCAAGGTGATTTTCGTAAACCGACCTTATGCGGGCAAAGTGCCGAGCGTTTTAATGGATGCGTGGGAGTTTGGCAGCGTGCTGGAAAAAATAAGTGCCGATGTTCCCGAAGCCGAGGAAAACGATAGCTGGAATTTGACAGACGGCACAAGCTATGACCAAGACGTGTTCCACAAACCGACCGTTACCGCAAAGTTTTTCAACTCAAAGGTTACGTTTGAAGTACCCGTATCAATCACCGAAAGGCAGGTTAAGGAAAGTTTCAGCAACGCCGCACAACTAAACGGATTTATTTCGATGATTTATGCAGCCGTTGAAAAGTCTATGACTATCAAAGCAGACGCTTTGATTATGCGCACAATTAACAATATGATTGCGGAAACGGTTTTGGCTGATGCGCAAGCGTTTGGAGCAACGGCGGCAGGTGATATGACAGGGGCAGACCTTGCAAGTGCCAGCACTGCAAGATGTGTAAACCTTTTGAAGTTGTACAACGACAAGACAGGCGAAAGCACAAAATTAACCGCTGCAAAGGCGATAACCGACCCCGATTTCATACGCTTTGCGTCTTATGTTATGGGTACGTATGCCGACCGCCTGCAAAGCATTTCGACCGTGTTCAATGTTGGCGGCAAGGAAAGATTTACGCCGAAAGATATGTTACACGTTGTACTTTTGTCCGACTTTGCAAAGGCAGCGCAAACCTATCTTTATTCCGACACGTTCAACCGTGGCGATGTGCTTTTGCCGCAAGCCGAAACCGTACCTTTTTGGCAGGGCAGCGGAAAGAACTACGACTTTGCCAACACGGGACACATTAACGTCAAGGAAAGCGGCGGCAAAGCCGTTGAAATTTCGGGCGTGTTGGGCGTAATGTTCGACCGTGATGCGTTGGGCGTTTGCAATCTTGACAGACGGGTAACAACCAACTACAACGCAAAGGCAGAGTTTTTCAACAACTATTACAAGTTTGATGCAGGGTATTTCAACGATACAAACGAAAACTTTGTAGTATTCTTTATTGAGTAACTCAATAGGTATTAGATTGTTTAACTTTGGCGGTGTGGGTGCAGGTGAAAGCGCACCGCACCGCCTTTTTTCTTACCGATATGACAACGATAAACTTTTATTCATACAACGGACACCCGAACACGGTAAACAAGCAGTTGGGCGAGTTTACGGCGATTGAGGGCGATTTGCGGCAAACTTTCGATGTGTTGCGCCCGACCGTAACACTACGAAAGCAACCCCGACCGACTTTCAATTATTGTTATATACCCGATTTGGGGCGTTATTATTTCGTGGAAAGGGTGAGTTTTGAGGGAAACAACGCCTACGAACTTTCGTTGCGTGTTGATGTACTCAAAACCTACGAAAGCGAGATTTTGGCGGCAACGGGGCGTGTATCTGAAAGCGACAACCCCGACCCGTATATTTCCAATCGTGAAACGGTGTACAAGCGCACCCCGAATTTCGAGAAAGTGCCGTTTGCAAATACGGGCTTACTCAATGAAACGGGCGGTATTATTATGGTAACATTAAAAGGAACTGAAAATTAAAAGGATATGGCAGTAACAAACAAAGTACCGCATAGCACGGATAACAGCGCGTGGCAGGGTGATAGCGGTTACGGCGATTATTGGTATTTGAAGCTAAACGCCGAAAAGGGCTACAAGTTTGACGGCGATATTACAGCCACGTACAACGATACCAGCGGACAACCTCAAACACTTGTATTGACACCCCGAAACAGCCGTAATTTGGAAGTGTGGGCGTATGTTTACAACACGGACGCAAACACGGCTTTCGAGATTACGGGCAAAACCCGTTTGGATAATGAGGTAGAGATAACCAACAACGTACCGAACACAACCGCAACGGGCGAAAAGTCGGGAAGTTGGGCGGCAAGTGTAACATTAACCGCAAATGAGGGTTTTAAGATAACCAGCGCAAAAGTTGCGTTTAGCAACGGTTACGGCGACCCTGCAAGCGAGGATATGACAATAAGCGAGGGCGGCAAATCTGCAACGTGGCAAAACGATGATTGCGAACCCGACAAAGGTGTAACAATAAGCGGCGAAACGGTAAGCGAGGGAACGCCCGAAATAACCGTTGTGAACAACATAACCAACACGCTAAAAGAAGAACATACGTATGACGGCGATGTAGCAACTATCACCGTGGAAAGCGAACATTATCCAAGATACCGTTTTATAGACCCGAAAGCGACCTACCAAAGCACGGACGGCGGACAAAAAACGGTAGATATGGAAGTCGAGGTTTTGAGTTATTACAGCCTTGCAAAAGTAACGATAACCGATTTAGACCCGACCGAACCCGTAACACTTACGGGCAAGTTTATATATGTGGTAAACATTGAAACAAACTTTTCAAATTGTTATGCCGACCCACCGTTACCCGAATTTTTGCAATTTGGTGAAACGCTAAATGTAACTATAAAAGCGAACGAAAACACGGCGTTTGATACGGAACAAAGTACACCCAACATTTTCTATTATGACGAACACGGCAACCCAACCAGCAAAGATTTAACCGTTTCAGAGGATAAACAGACAGCAACGGGCAGCCTTGTTTTACAAAACGATTGGGGCAACCTTTCTGTAAATGCGCAAGCGTACCCCGTTACCGTTGTGGGCGAGCAGTACGGCGCAATAAACGTGTATTTGGTAACACTTGATGAGTTGGCAGAATTTAGCGCAAAGCGGTTTTTCAAGGCAACGGACACCGACCCCGAAACGGGTATGACGATTTACGAAAACATAGATTTGGGCGCATACGTGAACAAGATACGCCGTGTTTACACCAACATAGGCGCAAGCAGCACCGATGTAATACGATGCGGCAACTACAATACGGGCGTATCTTGCCACCAGCCAGCACAAGACAAAATAACACTTGATTTCGGTACGGCGGTAGTACCAGCGCACAATGAGGACAACACCGACTACGAAAGCGAAATACAACTATTTTTGCCGTTTGCAGGCTTTGTAAACCTCAATAATGATTATGCAGGTAAAACGATAGGTTTGCAGTATGTTATAAACGTGGTAACGGGCAACGGGGTTGCGCTTTTGTCCTGCAATGGCGTTGTATTTCAAGTTGAGGAAACCGAACCGAGCAGCGAAATAATATACCTTTCACCAAGCACCCAAGTTAAAACCGTGGGCGGCGATGATTGGAACGAAATGTTATATTACGGTTTAGAACCTTACATTTACTGCAAGTGGTACGAGAGCGCAAGCAACGGGCGAAACAATGACAGACAAACGGGCATTTTAGGCGATTTCAGAGGGTTTAACGTGTTCGATGATGTTACACCCATACACACCGCCGAAATGCTGACAGAGGAACAAGAAATGATATATGCGGCTTTGTCTGACGGCGTTTATATTGAGTAACTGCAAGGCAGGATAAAAAGAAAGGCGGCAACTTGATTGTTACCGCCTTTTCTTTGTGCTTGCTGATTGTTATTTGTCTTTCATTATATCCACGCCCGTTAAACCGATGTACAAGTTTGTCGGGTAACATTCGCAAAAGGTTTTGAACCGACCGACCAACTTTTCAGCCGCTATAAAGTCGTATGCTTGATTTTTGCAGGCGACTTCTTTTGCAAACTTGTTGCGTGTATCACGGTTAAACACGATTTGATTTTCCAAAATATCAACACCCGTTTGCAGGCTTTCGGCGATGCTTTCCAAACTTGCACGAATTTCGGGCGCATTTGCCGCCAAAAAATCAATGTGTTTCTTACTTTGCAATAACAGTTCTTGTAATGCGTTTAACACTTTCTGATTTTGATAAATTAAATCTGTTGTTTTCATTTTATAAAGTATTTAATTGTTTAACACGCTGCAAAGTTAAGCATTTTATTTAACCTGCAAGCGGTTGGCGTGTTATTTTGTGTTAAATTATTCTTTTAACTTTGTTTAACAGTGTTCCACGTGAAACATTTTATTTTGTGCATCGGTGTGGC
>UMJU01022009.1_pt1 | contig 11265 bp, 12 predicted proteins | sample 1966161 | NCBI WGS metagenome assembly UMJU01 (sample SAMEA4836156, study PRJEB28245) | human gut metagenome | biome: gut microbiome; material: fecal sample | place: Denmark | collected 2008 | reverse complement strand
GGCTAAGGACGTCAGCGTTCTGACCTACGTGATCTCCGCTCTGTTCCTTGTCAAGTTCTTCGCCGTCGTGTAAGTGTGTGAAAAAACCTTAAAAAGAGCGTCCCGTACGGGACGCTCTTTTTTTCTGCGCCGTGGTATGATATCATGACGAAGATACATAGGGTAATAGGAGTGCACGGCGAAAAAACCTTGAAAAATCAAGGATTGCAACTGCCGGTTGACAAATTTGACAGTGCGCTTTCTTTCCCGCAACCGCGAAATAGGCTATGATAACGCCATCCAGACGGCGCGGGACCGCGCCTTAGAATTTAGGAGGAAGACGATATGATCTTAGCGGATAAAATCATCACGCTGCGCAAAAAGGCGGGCTGGTCGCAGGAGGAGCTGGCAAGTCAGCTCGGGGTGACGCGCCAGTCGGTATCCAAGTGGGAGGGCGTGCAGTCCGTGCCCGACCTTGACAAGGTGGTGCAGATGAGCCGGCTGTTTGGCGTGAGCACCGACTATTTATTGAAGGACGAACTCGAAGAAGAGGAGTTCGTCGAATCCGAGGCGGACGAAACGCCGCTGCGGAGAGTGACGATGGAGCAGGCGGCGCGATACCTTGCGCTGCGCAAGGCCTGCGCGCCGAAGATCGCACTGGCGGTGGCGATGTGCATCATCTCGCCGGTCGTGATCATTTTTCTCTCTGCCATGGCGGACGCGGGCCTGGGCGGTATTTCGGAGGATCTGGCCGCAGGTCTCGGCGTGAGCGTCATTTTGGTGCTGGTCGCCATTGCGGTGGGGATGTTCCTCTCGTGCGGGGCGAAGACGAAGGAATTCGACTTTCTTGAAAAAGAGCCGTTTGAGACCGAGTACGGCGTGAGCGGCATGGTGCGCGAGCGGCGCAAGGCCTATGAGCCGACCGCCTCGCGCTGTACGATCCTCGGCGTGGTGCTGTGCATCCTTGCTGTCGTGCCGCTGATGCTCGGGGTCGGTCTCGCGTCGTCCGATGTCGCCGCGCTGCTCGTGCGCGTCGCTCCGGCGGATGTTTACGCCGCGGCGGCGGTGGATGCGCTGCTGCTTCTGGTCGCCTGCGGCGTGGGCGTGCTCGTCTGGAGCGGAACGTACACCGGCGCGATGGACCAGCTGCTCGAGGAGGGCGACTACACGCGCAAAAAGAAGGCGCGCAGCGGCGTAATGAGCACAGTGTCGCTCATCTACTGGCTGAGCGTGACGGCGATCTTCCTGTTCTACACTTTCGGACCCAAGGGGAACGGCCAGCCGCAGTATAGCTGGTTTATCTGGGCCGTTGGCGGCGTACTGTATGCGGCGGTGATGGGTATTGTGTCGCTCGTGCTGTATCACAAAGATAAAATGTAAAGCAGACTTGACAAATGAGAACGACAGTGATATCCTACAAGTAAAGCAAACTTGACATTTGCAAAATGGCTCTTGACAGTTGGAAATCACATGATATTATTTTGATATCACAAAGATATTTGAAACGGCTGCAAGAAGAAAAGAGGGAGAACCTTATGCTCTATATTGAACACCTGACCAAGACCTTCGGCGAAAAGAAAGCCGTGGATGATCTGTCGCTCCACATCGCGCCGGGGGAGATCTACGGCTTCATCGGTCACAACGGCGCAGGCAAGACCACGACGCTCAAGTCGGTCGTCGGCATCCAGCAGTTCGATTCCGGCAGGATCACGATCGGCGGGCACTCCATTCAGGACGATCCCATCGCCTGCAAGAAGATGCTCGCCTACATCCCGGATAACCCCGACCTCTACGAGTTTATGACGGGCATCCAGTACCTCAATTTTATCGCCGACATCTTCGGTGTGGAGGAAAGCGCGCGGCAGGAGCGCATCCGCAAGTATGCAGACCTCTTCGAGCTGACGACCGACCTGGCCCAGCCCGTCGCGGCCTATTCCCACGGCATGAAGCAGAAGCTTGCCATCATTTCGGCGTGGCTGCACGAGCCGAAGCTCATTTTGATGGATGAGCCGTTCGTCGGCCTCGACCCGAAGGCTTCACATATCTTAAAGGGCATGATGCGCGAGGTGTGCGACGCGGGCGGCGCGATCTTCTTCTCGACCCATGTGCTCGAGGTGGCCGAAAAACTCTGCGACAAGGTCGCCATCATCAAGGGCGGCAAGCTCATCCGCTCCGGCACGATGGAGGAGGTCAAGGGCGACGACTCGCTCGAGGAGGTCTTCCTTGAGCTGGAGGGCGAATCATGCTGAAAACGCTCGTCAAGAAGCAGCTGATGGAAATTTTCCGCAGCTATTTTTATAATGCCAAAACCAATAAAAAACGTTCGACGGCGGGGATTGTCGCTTATATCCTGCTCTTTGCCGCGTTGATGATCGGCCTGATCGGCGGGATGTTCACGGGGCTTTCCGTTTCGCTCTGTGCGCCGCTTGCGCAGGCGGGGATGGGCTGGCTCTATTTTGCACTCATGTCGCTGCTTGCCATCTTTCTCGGCGCGTTCGGCAGCGTGTTCAACACGTATTCGGGCCTGTACTTCGCTAAGGACAACGACCTGCTGCTGTCTCTACCCATCCCGGTGCGGACGCTGATGGCCTCGCGGCTGCTGACGGTCTATCTCATGGGCCTCATGTACTCCGCGGTCGTCATCCTGCCCGCGGTCATCGTCTACTGGGTCACGGTCTCGACGGCGCCGATGGTGCTCCTCGGCGGCGTGCTGCTGACGGCGCTCATCTCAATCTTCGTGCTCACGCTCTCGTGCGCGCTGGGCTGGGTCGTGGCGAAGGTGAGCCGTAAGCTCAAGCACAAGAGCTTCATCACGGTCATCGTCTCGCTCGCGGGGCTTGCCATCTACTATTTCTTCGTCTTCAAGGCGCAGACGGCCATCGAGCAGCTCGTCGCCAACGCCGCGGTCTACGGTGAGAAGATCAAGGGTGCGGCGCACCCGCTCTACGTCTTTGGCCTGACCGGTACGGGCGATGTGACAGCGATGCTGCTGAGCGCGGCGGTCATCCTCGCGCTGTTTGCGCTGACGTGGACGCTGCTCTCGCGCAGCTTTTTGCAGATCACGACTGCGTCGGGCGCATCGGGCAAGGCTGTGTACCGCGAAAAGGCCGTCAAGCGCCGGAGCATCGATGGGGCACTTTTCGGCAAGGAGCTCGCGCGCTTCACCGCGAGCCCGAACTACATGCTCAACAGCGGCCTCGGTATCCTGCTGCTGCCGATCTCGGGCATCCTGCTTTTGTGGAAGGGCGGAACGGTCGTGTCGCTGCTGAACGAGGCCTTCACCTCGCAGAGCAGCTGCGCGGAGGTGCTGCTCTGCACCGGCGTGTGCGCCATTGCGTCGATGAACGACATGGCGACGCCGTCGGTCTCGCTCGAGGGAAAGTCCCTCTGGCTCGCGCAATCGCTGCCCGTCAAGCCCTGGCAGGTGCTTCGCGCAAAGCTCAAGGTACAGCTTGCGCTCACGGCCCTTCCAGCACTCGTGCCGCTTGCCTGCATGGCGTTTATCCTGCCTGTGACGGCGGCGCTGCCGCTCGTTTTTGCCGAGGCACTCGCGTACATCGCGTTTTCCGCGTGCCTGGGGCTGACGCTCGGCGTCGCGCGGGCAAACCTGACGTGGACGAGCGAGCTCATGCCCATCAAGCAAAGTCTGGCCGTGACGATCGCGCTGTTCGGCGGCTGGCTCTACGCCATCGTGTTCGCGGGGCTCTACCTCTGGCAGGGGTGGAAGCTCGGCGCGGCTGCGTATCTCGCCATCGCAGCAGCGGTGACGCTCGCAGTGACAGCGCTGCTTCTTCGCTGGCTCAAAACGAAGGGCGCACAGCGCTTTGCGATGCTGTAAAGGAAAATAAAATGAGAGAGTGCGGCGGTCGAAGGACCGCCGCACTTCTTTTATATCGGCAGGGGCAAAAATTTACACAGTTCGTTCTTGTGGAAAGCGGCGGACCATGCTGTTATGTGACTACACTCACAAGTAAACTTTGAGGAGTGTGATCGATATGCTGCTGCGCGGCAAGCAGGCGAGCGGACTTTTGACGCAGCAGAAGATGCTGCGCGCCGCCGTAAAGCTGTTTTTGAAAAAGAGATATGAGGGCACGACGACCGCGGAGATCGCCTGCGCCGCGGGCATGCCGCCAAGCTCGTTTTTCCGGGCCTTTCCCAGTAAGGAGGCGCTGCTGCTCGAGCTTGACAAGCGGATGTTCAGCGGGCAGTTCACGCTGGCCGAGCAGCACAGCGCGGCACGTGCTCTACGCGGTGGAGACGGCTATCCAGCTCCACATCGCCGAGCTGACCGAGCCACTGCGCAAGCTGTACGTGACGGCCTACACGCTGCCGTCAACCTCGGCATACCTGTATCGCAGCACGGCGAAGCGGCTGGAGGGCATCTTCGGGGACTATCTTCCGGACGCGGAGGCCAAGGACTTTTACGAGATGGAGATCGCCTCGACGGGCATGATGCGCTCGTTCATGGCTGTGCCGTGCGACGTGTATTTTACCGTGGAGCGCAAGATCGCACGCTTTTTGGAGTGCGCGCTCAAGCTCTACAATGTGCCGCCAGAGCGGCGGCGGGGGTCAGCGCGGCCGTTTTGCAGCTCGACCTGCACGCCATGGCGGCGGGCATCATCCGAACGACCGTCCAGCAGGTGGAAAAGGGCTTTGAAGCCCTGACAGAACGGTAAATTTCGGCAAGGGGATATCCCCTTGGTGCATCCGATGGATGCACCAATCGCTTTGATGGAGGAATGATATGAAAAAACGTATTTTCAGCTTTTTGACGGCCCTGTGCCTGTGCCTGACGCTGTTGCCGACGGCGGTGCGGGCGGAGAACAATTGGGAGAGTTGGACGATATTTGATGGCACCAATTTGAACCTGTCGGACGGTAGTTACTATTTAGGTGGCAATGTTACTATTAGCGGCGAAATTACAATCAGCGGAGCCGTCACATTTGATTTGAATGGGTATACAGAAGCTCTGACAAAACAGCCGGATCAGCCATGGCGGGCGGATAAAAGGACACCCGTAATTCTTCTGTCCAATCAACCAGAATCAGAAATAACGATTGAAAAGAATACGGGTAAATTGACTGTCTTGCCCTTGCCTGTTCTACCGGAAACTCTCCGTAATGCAGTTAAGGCTTATCTTTTGACAAAGGAGGACAAGAACTAAGAATGATTATTATTATTATTATTATTTCACTCATCCTGTTGCTTCTTGCTTATTTCCTCTATGTCCAAAAGAAAAAAGTGATATCACTTCAACAGCAGATTAGTGATCTCCGGAGTAAAATTAGTATACTTGAGAAGCAAAATCTTGCCGCTGAACAGTATAACGATTCTCTCCGGCTGGAAGCAAACACAGTTCATTTATATGCTGCTCTCTCGCTGGAGGAGACACGAAAAGCATCCATAAAAGAAAAGCAGTCTCAAATCATCCGTTCCAGTGAACATATCCTCGAATTGCTAAATAACGAAAAAGCTTAGTGCGGCAGCAATGCCGCACTTTTTTATGTGATCTCATCACCGAAATGTTATTTTAGATTGGCTATACTATAACCAAACAAGGGAAAGGAGCTGGCAATATGGCAGTTATCAATATTAATAGAAATCAATTTGAAGAAATGGTGCATAGCGGAAAGACTGTTCTGGTGGAATTTTCAGCCCCTTGGTGCGTATATTGCCGCCGTCTGGCTCCGGCATTGGAAAGCGTGGCTGAGGAATATAAGGATACACTGGTATTCACTGCGGTCAACATTGATGATGAGCCGGAATTGGCTGAGGCCGAGGCTATAGAAGTTGTCCCTACTCTGCTGATTTATCAAAGCGGACAGGCTCTTGGCTCTATCGTCGCTCCGGAATCTAGGGCGCAGTTGGTGGCGTTCATTGAAGAAACTTTACAGCACCAGACGCAGGAAGCAACTACTGTGCAGCATATTTACGACATGATCGTGGTAGGAGGCGGTCCCGGTGGCTATACCGCAGCCCTTTATGCCGCCAGAGCAGGTATGAACACCGTGGTTTTAGAGAAGTTGTCCGCTGGTGGGCAGATGGCTCTGACCGAGCAAATCGACAACTATCCCGGCTTCGAGGATGGTATCGACGGCTTTTCCCTGGGAGAAAAGATGAGGCGAGGAACGGAACGATTTGGAGTGGAAACCAAGCTGACTGAGGTGCTGTCCCTGGAACTGTCCGGATCTATAAAGAAAGCGGTGACCAGCGAAGGTCCTATGTACGCAAAGACCATTGTGCTCGCTACCGGAGCTGGCCCCAGAGAGCTGGGTGTTGATGGTGAACAGGAGTTAATCGGTAAAGGTGTCCACTACTGTGCAGCCTGTGACGGAATGTTCTATCGGAACAAAACGGTTGTCATTGCAGGAGGTGGCAATACCGCTGCGGCGGATGCCCTTATCCTCTCCCGTATCTGCAAAAAAGTCATCGTCGTTCACCGGAGAGATACCTTAAAAGCAACAAAAATCTACCATGAGCCTTTGATGAAAACGGAAAATGTAGAATTCCTCTGGGACAGTGAGATTGTCACACTGCTCCATAACGAAAAGCTGACCGGTATCCGGACTCGGAATGTGAAAACCGGAGAGGAAAGCACGCTTGCTTGCGACGGTGTGTTTGTCAGCGTCGGAAGAAAACCTTCCACCGAATTGGTGAAAGATCAGATTACGATTGATTCGGCTGGATACATTATCGCAGATGAGAGTACCCGCACCAACATCCCCGGTGTGTTCGCCGTTGGGGATGTCCGCACAAAGGCATTACGGCAGGTCGTAACTGCTGTAGCCGATGGGGCAACTGCTGTTCACTATGCAGAGGAATATTTAGCAGGAGGAATGTGAGATGAAAGAAAAAATTAAAAAATGGCTGAAGCCAGTTCTTTTTACCGCAGGCGGCGCTCTGGTCGGTCTTGCATATTACTACTTTGTGGGATGCTCCACAGGAGCGTGTCCGCTGACTTCTAACCCGTTCATCACGATGGCCTATATGGGCTTTATCGGCTGGCTGTTTTCCGGTATTTTCGGAAAGGGGTGCAGCGGCTCATGCAATACGCAGTAGCTTTTCTGGAGGGCATTATCACCTTCATATCACCTTGCCTGCTTCCCATGCTGCCCATCTATAGTCAAAGCTCTTTTCGTATCCGCCGGTTACGGAATACTGATACACGGTCTGAACCGCATCCTTCAATGCCATACAGACTTCCGGCAGGCACAGCCCACCGGCATAGCCGATTTCTTCCTCGTCAAAAGCCTCGTAATCGGACGGGGAAAACAACTCAAATAATTTTGCGAGCGCAAGGCTCATTTCTCTTTCGTTGAACAACAATGGTTCACCTTACCTTTCCATAGATTTTTCTCTTTTTTTCTGCCACTGTTCCAAAAGCTGAATGATTTTATCCTCCATCTGCTTGTTGGTATAGGACTTCGGGAAGTATTTTCGCAACGAATCCGTTTTGAAGGTTACTCTGTCCAGCTCTCCCTTCTTGATTTCATTCATAATCTCGCACATTGCATCCAGCGTACACTCACCCTCCTGTGCAAGTTTTTTGATTCGCTGTGCTTGCGAAAGGGAAGGAGCTGCTTGTGCATAATCCATTGCGGAAAGAAAATCCCGCTGTTCTTCGCTTGCCAGATAGGAAAGCTCCACCGCAGGATTGAATTTGATCTGCCCCGTATCCACCATATCCAGCAGTTCAGGGATAAGTTCGGTCAGACGAATATAGCGGAAAATCTGGTTTTTACTCGTCCCAAGTTCTTCTGCCATTTCTTCACTTGATGTCCTCCCTAAATTATTCCCAACTTGGGAATAATTTTTTTCTGATGGTCTGCCAGCTTGATGTCGCATAGCATCCAACTTCATCTTGTAGGCAAATGCTCGTTCGCTCGGAAGAATGGTTTCTCTCTGCAAATTCGCATCGACCATCAAAATAATGGCGGCATCATCATCCAGGTCACGAACAATCGCAGGCATAGTTTCCTTGCCCGCAAGCTCCGATGCCCGATGCCGCCTGTGACCAGAAACGATTTCATAACCACCGTCGGGGTCAGGACGGACAATCGCCGGAGTGAGAACACCAAAATCTCGGACACTCTCCGCCGTTTTCATCATTTCCTCATCGTCTACCACTCGGAACGGATGTCCCTCAAAGGGGTGTAACTCAGAAAGCGGAATTTCCTGCACTCGCTCCTGCTGGGCTTCAGCTCTGGATTGATCGGTGGAGAAAATATCATCGTACCCCTTCAAGCTGATGTTTGCGCCTTTTTTCTGCATTGTTTAACACCTCCTTCGTCAGAACTTTATAGGCTTCGGCAACTTTGCCTTTGGGATCATGCTTAAAGATGCTGGTTCCCTCAGCGCTGATTTCCTCTGCACGGACAGAACGGGGAATGTCGGTCTTGTAAACCTTCAGCTTTCCTCCATAGCTCTCCCGAATCAGATTGCTGATGTCCTTGGAGTAGTTGGTTCGGCTGTCCACCATCGTCAGAAGAATCCCTTCGATTTTCAGTTTGGGGTTGATTTGCCTCTTGACCTTGTTGATGGTTTCCAACAGCTGTTCCAAGCCCTTTGCCGGAAGATATGCCGCCTGAACAGGTATCACCACATTGTCGGCAGCTGCCAACGCATTGACTGTCAGCATACCCAAAGAGGGCATACAATCCAGAAGAATGTAGTCATAGTTTTGCTTGACTGTATCCAGGTACTGACGGAGAATGGTTTCCCGGCTCATTGCATTGACCAGAGAAACCTCCAAACCTGACAGCTCAATATTGGCAGGCATCAAGTCCACACCTTCCGGGTGATGAAGAATGCCTTCGCCGGGAGCAATCGGCTTTTCCGTCATAATCTTTCCCATCATGTCGGAAAGAGTGGGAGACAAGGTATCCGGGTACGGATTTCCCAGACTGACAGTTAAGGAAGCCTGCGGGTCTGTGTCTACCAGCAGAACCTTTTTGCCCTCCATTGCAAGTCCTACACCCAGATTTTCTGTGGTTGTGGTCTTGCCCGTTCCGCCTTTCTGATTGACTACGGCAATGACGGTTGCTTTTTTCGACAAATATCTTCACCTCGCTTTCTATTCTGTGTATGCTGCATTGATTACCACCTCCCTCCAAGTTTCCCCGAAGCCATATCGTGCCTGACCTTTGCGTCATAGTGGGCGCTTATGGTGTAGGGGGCATTGTATATCGAAGCAAGTAGATACTGCTTGATATTGCGAACATCGGTTGTATTTTCCTTGAAAGAACTCATTACAAACCTAATATGCTCAGAATCCAGTTTCATAAAACTGCTTCTGACAATTCCAATCGGTTTATCATCGCTCGCAATCCGAATTTGCTTACGGTTGCTGCACATGACCTCAACAATCAGATGCAGTATCAGATCGAGTATCTCATGGTCATACGGATAATCCTGTTTGAGATAATCCATGGAAAGGTGTTCATAGAAATACTGGTAGTATCGTGCGAACTCATCTGTCCCGTCGACTTCCTTTCCACTAAAACCGGAAGAAAAGAAAGGATCAGTATCACTCAAATCAGTATAATTAGTATCAGTATTATTACCTTGTGCTTTTGACAGTTCCTGAATTGTGTTTTTGACAACTCCAGAATTGTCCTTTTGACAATTCAAGAATTGTCTTTCCACAGAACCGGAAATGAAGTTCTTTACATAGATCAGGTTCGGTTTCCCAAGTCCCTGTCGCTTGCGTTCTATCAGACCGCATTTCTTTTCCAGCTCATCCAGCAGCTTTACCGCTTTCTTTTCGGCACAGCCTAACGCACCTTTGATTTCTTCAATGGTGAAGATGATATAAACACGGCCTTCCTCGTCCAGCCAACCGTTCCTGGCTGACAGGTTCATGCGGTCAAGCAGAATCCCATAAAGCAACTTGGCATCGGTTGATACATTCCAAAAGCAATCCTCAGTGAACAATACCTTTGGCACACGGTAGAATGCGAACATCTCCGCCTGCTGCCCATAGAAATAATCATACGTCACGCATCCTCACCACCTCTTTCTGCGGAAAATGCTCTTTTTTCAGAGGGGTTCTGCGGAAAGTCGTATCCTTCAGTCTGTATGGGCAGCGGACAAAAGAACAGGAACGGTATCTCCATCGTGGCTGATAATTCTCACAGTCTTTGCAGCACTTCGGCTTATCACGGCGATTGTATTCATAATCACGCATATCAGCGAACCCCCACATCTCTCATAATCTTCTTGGTACACCAGCCAATGCAAGGATGATCTCGTCCATACGGACAGCCATCACATTCCGTCTTGGGTTTCGGGGGTACAGAGATTAAGTAGTAGCAATTTTCTTTTCCCAGACGACAGCCCTGCTTTCGATTCTTCCAGAAGTAGCAGAAGCGGCAATCGTCCGGCTTATCTGCGGCATAAACAGTTTTGCTCAAAATAGAACCCTCCAATCATTCTGACTTGCCCTGAAATTTGGGCATAAAAAAGAGCGTCTACCCAACCCCGAATTATGGGGCGAATAAACGCTCTAAGTAGTTTTATTTGACTGTTGATGTACACCGGCAGTTACTCCAGACGAACCCGCAATCCCACAAGGGAAGGGGTGGGAACCCCAACCAGATACCATCCTCTTTCATCCCAGCCGTACTCGATTCGAGTCGGTTTCCATCGGTTGTTTACAAAAACATCCATGCAGGTGCCGCAATGCAACCCGCCGTAATAATCCTCCAGACCGAACCGCACATCCATGCGCTCGGACTTCTGATCGTAGACCAAAACACCTTGCTTCATTCTGAGACCTCCTTACACTTTGAGTTTCGCCAGTTTTCTGGCATCATATACAAGGTATGTTTTGAAGTAAAAAGTCCGTGCCTTTCTGTTTACTCCGGAGATATTTCAGTCTGAAAGTTTGGACAAAATCAGCGAAAACCCGGTGTTTTCAAGGCTTCTGAACTTTTGTCCTATTATAACTCAATCATCGATCCGTCTGACAATTCCGGTTGCTTTCATCTATCAAAACTCCTTTTATACTCGATAAACTGCACTTAGTCTTTGGAAAAGCCGCCAATTTATCCAAAGCCGCGGCTGGAAGATTTTGCAGCGCGCTGAGGATGATGTTTTTTAACAAAATAAGGTGAAAGAGGAGCGAATGTGGACATTGTGCACAGCTAAGGCCGGATTTTAGATGATGAAACTGAAAGAAGTGACAGACCGAAAAAACTTTGAAAAATACGCTTGACATTTCCTGGGATGCGTGTATAATAACGTACTGTTCCGCGAATGGAGCGTGCACCTTGTAAATTAAACAAC
>UMJU01064971.1_pt1 | contig 11338 bp, 10 predicted proteins | sample 1966161 | NCBI WGS metagenome assembly UMJU01 (sample SAMEA4836156, study PRJEB28245) | human gut metagenome | biome: gut microbiome; material: fecal sample | place: Denmark | collected 2008 | reverse complement strand
TGTAAATCCTTTGATACCTTCTGTCCCTTGGGACCGTGGCTGGAAACGGAGCTGGATCCCAGCGATTTATCCATCCGCTCTTATGTCAACGGTGTGCTTAAGCAGGATGCGCGCACGAGCAATATGATTTATAATCCCTACGAAATTCTGAGCTACATCTCTCAGAGCTTTACATTGGATGCCGGTGATCTGATTTTGACAGGTACTCCGGTTGGTGCCGGGCTCTTAAATGAGGGTGATGAAATCACCGTTGAAATCGAGGGAATCGGTAAAATTACCAACAGAGTTGTTATGGAATAAGATTTTACAAGACGTGTGTTGCTGCACGTCTTGTATTTTTTTCCTGATTGTGCTATATTTTAACTGATAAGTCAGTGATATATATTGTAATACCGGACTGATACTGCTGCTTGGGAGAGAGCAGCTAAAGGAGGTTCTTTTTTTATGCTTCAGAATATGACTGAAGGCGCACCATTAAAGCTGATTATTCCCTTTATGGTGCCGCTTCTGATAGGAAATGTTTTTCAGCAGCTGTATAATATTGCCGATATTATTATTGTCGGGCGGACGATTGGCGTTAACGCCTTGGCTGCCGTAGGTGCGGTATCACCGCTGTTTATGCTGACGATGGTGCTGACGATTGGTCTCAGCAACGGCTTTACTGTTGTTACGGGACAGCGTTACGGTGCGCAGGATATGCAGGGAATGCGCCGCAGCATTGCTACCTGCGTTGTGTTGAGCTTATTTTTCGTTTTGCTAATTATAGGGATTATGCATTTGGTTATCGACCCGATGCTGGTGATGATGAATATTCCGCCGGAGCTGATGGAGGATGCCTATGCCTATGTAATGATTATCGTCGACGGTCTGCTGGCGATGATGGCGTATAATCTTTTGTCGGGTATTATGCGCTCCTTGGGGGACAGTAAAACACCGCTGTACTTTCTCATTATTTCTTCGATAGTGAATATTATTTTAGCGCTTGTTTTCATCATCATCTTTGGCTGGGGTGTACCGGGAAGCGCCTTTGCCTTGGTTATTGCCCAGGCCTTTTCCGCAGTGCTGTGCGTAATTTATATTTACAAGCGCTTTCCACAGCTGCATATTCATCGCAGCGACTTTCAATTGGATTGGCCGGAGCTGTGGGCGCATCTGCGTATGGGCCTGCCGATGGCGGTGCAGTTCTCCGTTTTGGGACTTGGTATTATTATCCTGCAGTCAGTTTGCAACAAGTTTGGCAGTGATCAGATTGCCGGCTTTACTACGGCAATGCGCGTAGAGCAGCTGGCGCTGCAGCCGATGATTTCCTTCGGTATTGCTATGGCTGTGTTTACGGCGCAGAATTTCGGTGCTCGCCGCTTTGACCGCATCCGTGATGCGGTGCACCGCTGCTCGCTGCTGACGCTGGCCTTCAGCTTGTTTGCTGCGGTTGTGGTCTTTGCTTTCGGCGAAGAGGTAATCGGAATCTTCCTGGATAATCCGTCACCGACGGTTATGGAGGCCGCACATCTTTATATCTTGTATACCGTGCCTGTTTACTTCTTCCTCTGCCAGATTTGTATTTACCGTAATGCCTGTCAGGGCATGGGCGTAAGCATGATTCCTATGCTTTCGGGTATGGTTGAACTGATAATGCGTTCTATCGCGGCAATATATCTCAGTGTGCCCTTTGGCTATGAGGGCATCTGTATGGCGGAGCCGATTGCATGGATCAGTTGTGCGGTATTTGTTTTTGCAGCCTATCATTATTTTGTGCGTCTGCTGGAAAAGAAATATACACCTGTTAACTGAATACTGAGCAGAAAAAGTCAATTTTTAGAAAATTAAGCTCGACAAAAAATCTTTGGCAAGTTACAATTAAAGTGCAGAGAATACATTTAAGGATGGTGAATGCTATGAAAAAAATCTTGCTGCTTCTGTCGATGCTGATGTTTATTTTTACTGCTACCGTATCGGCGGCCAGCGCTGTTTTTTTGAAAAACCAATGGTATGAACCCAGCGAAGGAACAGCAGAGTACGTCAGAGTATTTACAACGGATAATCCCGATTATTATCGCTATATCAATGACAGATTTGCTTTTGCGATTAATCTCCCGGCAAACTTCAATCAGGCCTTCGAAAGCACTAATGGCGACGGCTGCATTTTTAAGGATGAATACGGCTCCAGCTTTACTGTCAGCGGCGGTCATAATATGGGCATGACGCTGGCCGATGAATATGATATGGATATCCAAAATCATCCGTCTGCTGCCTATAAGGCTAAGGGTGATGACTGGTATGTTATTTCCTATCTGGAAAATGACAGGATTTATTACAAAAAGTGCTTTATCAACGGGGAATATTGGAATACCTGGTATTTTGATTATCCTTCCTGGCTGGCAGACAGCTATAATAATAAATGCGCTGCTATCGAGTCTACATTTACACCCGGTTGGAAATCCGGCCGAGCTCTTTACTGATAAGCTGAACGCGTAACGAAAGTTACGCGTTTTTTCTTTATTTATCACGCCTTGTGTGATAAAATTAATATATTATGGGTTAGTATGTACTGCACCTGCTGACCACCGTTAAATGATAGGAGGCGGAGCTGTGACAGCAGAGCAAAATAATATATATGGAACACTTTATTTATGCGCTACACCTATCGGTAATCTTGAGGATATGACACCGCGCGCTTTGCGGATGCTGCAGGAAGCAGATTTGATTGCGGCGGAGGATACACGTCATACGCTGCAGCTTTTAAATCACTTCAACATCAAAGGACGCCTGGTGCGTTATGATGAGCATAGCAAGGATAAGCAGGGAGAATATCTTTTAGGCCAGCTGCTGGAGGGCAAAAATGTTGCGCTTGTAAGCGACGCAGGCTTTCCGGGAATTGCTGACCCCGGTGAGGCCTTGGCGCATGATGCGATTGCTCATGGTATCAGAGTGGTGCCTGTACCAGGTGCCAACGCTGCTTTATGTGCTTTGATTGCCAGCGGTCTGCCGACGTATCCGTTTTTCTTCGGTGGTTTTTTGCCTAAGAGCAAGCGTAACAGACGCGAGCAGCTGGAGAAATGGCAGCATATTCCTGCGACGATTATTCTTTACGAAGCGCCGCACAGGATTGTGGAGGTGTTGAAGGATATTCTGAATGCCTGGGGAGACCGTCCTTTGGCGGCAGCACGCGAGCTGACGAAGCTGCATGAGGAATTCTACCGTGGCACGGTCAGCGGCTGTCTGGAATGGCTGGAGGTCAATTCACCGCGCGGAGAGTTCTGCCTGGTGCTTGGTGCCGGCGACGGTGCTTTCACTGCAGCCGAGGAGGAGCTTGAACCTCTTGACGAGGTGAGCAAGCTGATGGCTGAAGGCGTAGATAAAAAAGCTGCCTTGGCGCAGGTAGCAAAAAAACGTAAAATCCCCAAACGGGAGCTATATAATCAACTAATTTCTGAAGGAGATGGGTCTGACAATGACTAAACCGAGTTATTATATTACAACACCAATTTATTATCCGAGTGACAATCTGCATATAGGCCATGCCTATTGCACAACTATCGCTGACAGCCTGGCACGCTTCCACCGCCTGAAGGGTGAGGATGTATTCTTCCTGACCGGCAGTGATGAGCATGGTCTGAAAATCCAACGTAAAGCTAAGGAAAAGGGTGTAACCCCGATTCAGTATGTAGATGCGATTATTGCCAACTTCAAGCTGCTGTGGAAAGAGCTGAATATCTCCAACAATGACTTTATCCGCACCAGTCAGGAGCGTCATCACAAGGTAGTTCAGGATGCACTGCAAAAAATTTATGAGCAGGGCGATATCTATAAGAAAAACTACAAGGGCCTGTACTGCGTGCCCTGCGAATCCTATTGGCTGGAGCGTCAGCTTGATGAAAACCATTGCTGCCCCGACTGCCATCGTCCGGTAGAGGAGATGGAAGAGGAAAGCTACTTCTTTAAAATGAGCAAATACCAAGATTGGTGGCTGCAATTTATCGAAGAACATCCTGATTTCATCCAACCGGCAAGCCGCCGCAACGAAATGATCAATTTCGTTAAGCAAGGTCTGGAGGATTTGTGCATTACCCGTACCACCTTTGACTGGGGCATTCCTGTTCCTTTTGACAAAAAACATGTTGTTTATGTATGGTTCGACGCGCTGCTGAACTATCTGACCGGCATTAAATACGGCACCGATGATGCCTTCTTCCACAAATACTGGCCGGCAAGCCTGCACCTGGTAGGCAAGGAAATCGTGCGCTTCCACACCATTATCTGGCCGATTATGCTGCACGCTATGGGTCTGGAAATGCCGCAAGAGGTTTACGGTCATGGCTGGCTCGTAGTTGACGGCGATAAAATGTCCAAATCTAAGGGCAACGTTATCGACCCGCTGGGCCTGATTGATGAGTTCGGCGCTGATGCTATCCGCTACTTCCTGCTGCGCGAAATCAACCTGGGCAGTGACGGCAACTTCTCCCGTGATGCACTGATTACCCGTGTAAATGCAGATTTGGCTAATGACCTGGGCAACCTGCTGCACAGAACCGTAAGCATGATTGAAAAATATCATGGCGGCATTGTTGCTGATACCGGTGCTAGCGAACCGATTGATGATGAGCTGAAGGCTCTCGTTAAAGAAACCGTAGCTAACTATGTTAAGGCTATGGACAACATGGAAATCAATACTGCAATTAAAGGTGTATGGGCTTTGATCAGCCGCGCCAACAAATATATCGACGAAACCGCTCCGTGGATTCTGGCTAAGGACGAGGCTAAGGCTGACCGTCTGAAGACTGTTATGTATAACCTGGCTGAAACCCTGCGTATCGTAGCTATTTTAATCAGCCCGTATATTCCGACCACCAGCCCGAAAATTTACACTCAGCTTGGCCTGGCTGTGCCTGAGCAGTTCCTGTTGGCTGACGCTGAGTGGGGCGGTCTGGCAAACGGTACTAAGGTTTGCAAAGGCGAGCCTCTGTATCCGCGTATCGAGGTTACCGAAGACGGCGCAACCATCATCGGCGGCAAACGCTATGAGCATAAGGCTGCAGCTCCCGCACCTGCTCCGGCAAAAGAAGCAAAGCCTGCTATGGAACCGATTAAACCGGAAATTGCTTCCCCTGACTTTGAGAAGATTGACCTGCGCGTAGGCAAGGTTCTGGAAGCAGAAAAGGTTAAAAAATCCAAAAAGCTGCTCAAGCTGCAGGTAGAAATCGGTGATGAGGTACGCACTATTGTCAGCGGTATCTCCCAATACTATGAGCCTGAACAGATGGTAGGCAAAAACGTTGTTGTTGTAGCAAACCTGGCACCGGCTAAGCTGATGGGTATCGAATCCTTCGGCATGCTGCTGTGTGCTTCCGACGGACAGGGCAATCTGGCTCTTGTTGACCCGCAAAATCTTGCTTCCGGCAGTCGTGTAAAATAAAAAAAGTGCTTGACGCACTCTGAGATTTAGAGCAGTCACTCTGATACGTTTTGGCGGATGAGGAGTGCCTGCTCTTCGTCTATTAACATATTGTCTTTTGTTTTGGAAGGGGGACTTATCAGTGTCTGAAAAGCTATTTTCGCGCTTGTTTTGGCGACCGTATCTTTGTATAGGCATCAGCATGATCTTAGTGTTGCTCAGCAGCATGGTGCCCTATATCCTGCCGCATGCATGGCTGGGAGAGCATTATCCCGGTTACGATTTTTACATGTTTAAGGGCATGGCCTGGACGCTGAAGTTGGCGCTGCTGATTTATTTATATGGCATCGTCTGCATCTTTACGAAGAATTATTTCCCTAAGCTGAGCAGCCTGTGTACTGAAGAGGTGCGCGCGGTGATTACCGGCTACAAGAGCAGCTGGAGCCGTGGCAAGCAGCTGTGCCCGGTTTTTACCTATAAAGTAGGCGACAAAGAATACAGTGAAGCCTTGAATGAAGCCAAGGGAACCAAGGAAAAGAGCGGTGATGTGCCGGAGCGTGGCTTTACATTGAAGCTGCCGCGTAAAATTATTTATAATCCGCAAAATCCCAAGGAATTTTACCTGCCTGGCTGCGAATATTATTCGCGTAAGGCGGCGGTTTTCCGTTATATTTTGTTCAGCATGCTGCTGTTTTTGCAGCTGTATCTGAACTTTTTTGTGAATGTGAGGTAGATTATGAGCAGAACAGGCTTATGGGATTCGCATGCCCATTTAGATGATGAAGCGTTTAATGAGGACAGAGAGCAGCTGATTGCACAGCTGGAGCAGGATATGGACGGCATCGTCAATCCCGGCTGCGATGCTGCCAGCAGTGCTGTTGCGGTGGAACTGGCGAAAAAATATCCGTTTATTTATGCAGCGGTTGGCTGGCACCCCGAGAATTTAAAGGGCATTCCTGCCGACTATCTGCAGCAGCTGGCAGAGTGGGCGCAACATCCGAAGGTAGTGGCAATTGGTGAAATCGGTCTTGATTATTACTGGAAGGAAAACGAACCTAAGGAGGTACAGAAGCGTATTTTCTTAGAGCAGGTTGACCTAGCTAAGCAGTTTGATTTGCCGGTGATTATTCATGACAGAGATGCGCACGGCGATATGCTAGAGCTGTTCCAAAAGGAAGTACACGGCGTACAGGCAGTGTTCCACTGCTTCAGCGGGTCGCTGGAAATGGCGAAGGAGCTGGCTAAGCGTGGCTATTACTTTGGCTTCGGCGGTACGTCTACCTATAAGAATGCGAAGAAAGTGCGTGAGGTTATGCAGTATATTCCTAAGGAGCTGCTGCTGTTTGAAACCGACAGCCCTTATCTGACGCCGGTGCCTTTCCGCGGCAAGCGTAATAATCCGGGCTATACGGAATATACGGCGCGTAATGCGGCGCAGGTGCTGGGAATGGAATTTGAAGAGCTGGCGGCAATTGCTACGGCAAATACCAAAAGGTTATTCAAAAAGATAAAATAAGTATAGAGTTGCTTTCAGCAAAAATCAGAGAGGTCTTGTGATGCACGGGCCTCTCTTTTTTGTGCAGGCGTGCGCAGCGTAAAGAATAAATTTGTGCGGATAGCTGCTTTAAAGCTATATCTGCAGTGCTAAATATGTTAAAATATAATAATGTACTAAATTTGTTTAGCTTTGCCGGAGGGAGCAAATAATGAAAGATAAAATTAGCATGCCTTTAATAGAGGCGATGCTGCAATATAAAAGTGAGGACGTCTATCCTCTGCATACTCCTGGACATAAGGGAGGACGCGGCATGCAGCGCTTGCTGCGTCAGGAGCTGGGTGCCAGCGTGCAGATGGACGTGTCGCTGATGAGCGAGCTGGACGATATCCACGAGCCGGAAACCTATATTAAGGAGGCACAGGAGCTGGCGGCGCAAACCTATGGCAGTGATGCCTGCTTTTGGGCAGTCAACGGCACAAGTCAGGCAATTCATGCTATGCTGCTGATAGCACTGAACCCGGGGGAGAAGCTGCTGTTGCCGCGCAATGCGCACCGCAGTGTTGCCGGCGGACTTGTTTTGGGTGGTATAGAGGCAGTTTATCTGCAGCCGGAGGATCAGCCGGAATTCGGCATTCAGATGCAGGTTACTGTGCAGCAGATAGAGGCGGCGCTGGCGCAGGACAGCAAAATTAAGGCGGTACTGCTGACAAGCCCCAATTATTACGGTGTGGCGGCAGATGTGCGGGCGATTGCTGATTGCTGCCATGCGCATAATGCAGTGCTGCTGGTGGATGAGGCGCATGGACCGCATCTTGGCTTCAGTGAACTGTTGCCGCCATCCGCTCTGCAGTGCGGTGCTGATGCCTGTGCTCAGAGTACGCATAAAATTTTGGGCGCGATGACGCAATGCAGTATGCTGCATGTGCAGGGAGCACGTCTTGATTTGCAGCGTGCGGCGGATGTGATGAGCCTTTTGACGACGACAAGTCCCAACTATCTGCTGATGGCATCACTGGATGCTGCCAGAGCGCAGGTGCAGGTCTACGGCAAGGAGATGGCAGCGGCGGCTGTACAGGCTGCTGCCAAGCTGCGCAGCCTGTGTGCCGCCTATAGCGGCCTGCGTGTAATGGAGACGGCAGATTGCGGCGGACTGCAGATGGACAGCACGAAGGTGACAGTCAACTTTGCAGCCTGGGGCTATACCGGCGTAGAGGTTGGTGAGCTTTTCCGTGAGGCAAGAGTTGCTGTTGAGCTTGTAGATGCCTATAATGTACTCTTTTTGGTGACCTATGCAGATGTTACTACGGATTATGACGAGGCGTTGGCAAGAATTGCCGCTGTACTGAATAAAATGCAGGCGCAGAAGCGTGCGCCGCTGCAGTTGGCAGCGGCAGCGAAGGTGCCGCAGACGCAGGCAGTTCTGCCATTGCGCGACGTATTCTATCGTGCGAAAAAAGCGGTACCTTTGGCAGAGGCTGTAGGCAAAATCTGCGGCGAGCAGGTGAGCTTTTATCCGCCGGGAATACCGGTGCTGCTGCCGGGTGAGCTGGTAACGGAAGAGATTATTGCCTACTGCCGCGCGCAGAAGGAGCTGGGGTTGCCGGTAAGCGGACCTGCGGACAGCAGCTTACAAACGATACGTGTTATTGCGGATTGAGGTAAAAAGATGCGAGGATTGTTTATTACATTCGAAGGAATAGACGGAGCGGGTAAAACTACCCAACAGCATTTGGCAGCGCAGGCCTTGCGCGAACAGGGCTATGATGTGCTGGAAAGCCGCGAACCGGGCGGTACACAGCTGGCTGAAAAGGTGCGTGCTTTGGTGCTGGACCCGGAGCTGCCGCTGACAACGGCAACGCAGACACTGCTGTATCTGGCAGCGCGCAGCGAGCATGTCGACAAGCTGCTGCGTCCGGCGTTGGAAGCAGGTAAGATTATTATCTGTGATCGCTTCAATGATTCAACGCTGGTTTATCAGGGACTGGCGCAGGGCAAGGCTCCGGAGGAGATTGCACAGCTGCGCCGGCTGGGAGCCTTTGCTACCGGTGGCTTGGAGCCTGATTTGACACTTGTTTTTGATGCCGACCCGGCAGAATTATTGGCACGTCGGCAGCAGCGCGGTGTGCAGGACCGTTATGAGCAGCAGGGACTGGAATTTCAGCAGCGCCTGCGTGCAGGCTTTCTGCAGCTTGCCGAGGCAGAGCCGCAGCGCCTGCAGGTGATTGATGCCTTAGGCACGCAGCAGGAGGTTACTGCTAAGGTGCTGCAGGTAATCGGCAGAGTAATCAGCGGAGAGAAATAAAATGTGGGAGCATATTATCGGCCACACAGAACAGAAAAAATTTCTGCAGAACTATCTGCAGGCCAAGGAGCGTCCGCATGCATTGCTGTTCAGCGGTGCTGCCGGCTTGGGCAAGCGCACGCTGGCTCTGGAATTTGCCAAGGCACTGCTGTGCTTTCAACATAACGGCACAGACGGCTGCGAGGCCTGCAGGCTGATGAATCTGCAGGACGGCAATCTGAGCCATCCGGATTTCGTACTGGTGCAGCACGAATGGGATGATAAAAAAGACCGTTTAAGAGATACGATTATTATCGACCAGATCAGGGAGCTGACGGCCAAAACGGCGCTGGCACCGGTGATGTCACCGACGCGTGTGTGCATTGTTGAGGATGCGGATACCATGGTTCCCGCCGCAGCCAATGCTTTTTTGAAGCTGTTGGAGGAGCCGCCGGCCGGCTGGGTGATTATTTTGCTGGCAGCCAATGTCAACAGGCTGTTGCCGACTATTATGTCGCGCGTGGTGCAGCTGCGCTTTCAGGCAATCGAGCCGCAGTTGGTGGAACAGGCGTTGCAGGCAAGGCAGATAGAGCCTGCCAAGGCTGCAGTGTTGGCACGTATCAGTGAAGGCTCAATCGGCTTGGCGCTGAATTTAGCTGCAGCCAAGGGGCAACTGGATGTATTTGAATGCCGTAAGCAGGCGGCAACCTTTTTGGAGGCCTTGCCCTTGGCGATGCCGATGAATTATCTGGCCGGACGCAGTTGGCTGGACAAAAAGGTGCAGCGCGAGCAGGCACTGCTGCTTGTGCAGCTGTGGCAGCTGCTGCTGCGCGATTTAATGATGTGCAATTTGCAGCTTTATGATAGAATATATAATATAGATTTACTGGATGAACTTAAAAGCCAGAGCAGCGGCTGGCAGCTGTCGGCGCTGAAGCAGGCTTTAGTGATTGTACAGGAAGCATATGACGCATTGGTGAGCAGTGTCGGTATGAAAACGGCATTGGAAACCATGGCGCTTAAAATAGATAAAATTTATAAGGAGTGATATTTTATGCCGACAGTAGTAGGCATTCGCTTTAAAAAAGCGTGCAAGATATATTATTTTGACCCGGCGGAAACAGGTGTAGCAAAGGGTGATTTCGCTATTGTAGAAACAGCTCGCGGTGTGGAATACGGCGAAGTTGTTATCGGACCGCGTGAGGTTGATGACAAGCAGATTGTTTCCCCGCTCAAGCCGGTTATGCGTAAAGCAACAGCCGATGATGACATGAAACTGGCAGAAAACAAAATCCGTGAAAAGGAAGCGTTCAATATCTGCCTGCGCAAAATCAAAAATCATGCTCTGCCCATGCGTCTGATTGACGTAGAGTTTACCTTTGATGTGAATAAGATTATTTTCTACTTCACTGCTGACGGACGCATTGACTTCCGTGAGCTGGTTAAGGACCTGGCGGCAGTTTTTCGTACCCGTATCGAGTTGCGCCAGATCGGTGTGCGCGATGAGGCCAAGATGCTGGGCGGTATCGGCAGCTGTGGCCGTCCGCTGTGCTGTGCAACCTTTTTAGGCGACTTTGAGCCTGTATCTATCCGCATGGCCAAGGACCAGAGCCTGTCCCTGAACCCGACGAAGATTTCCGGCATCTGCGGCCGTCTGATGTGTTGCCTGAAGTATGAAAACCATATGTACTGCAAGCACGGTTGCAACGGCTGCGGTCGTAGCGAGCGTATTGAAATTCCCAAGATGGGCAGCAAGGTAGTGACTACTATGGGCGAAGGCAAGGTAGTAGGCATCAATCGCAAGGAGCGTACCGCTGCCGTACAGCTTTCTCCGGATAATACTATTCAGGTGGAGTGGGAAGAGCTTGTAGATGCTTCCCAGGCTGACAATGTCTGAGCAGGAAAACAGCCTGCGCTGTGATTATGTGCCGGGCTGCGGCTATAAAATCTGGCAGGATGCCAAGGAATTCTGCTATACTACGGATGCCATATTTTTAGGCAACTTTCCGCATGTTGTGCGTAAGGCAAAAGTGTTGGAGCTGGGCTGCGGCACCGGTGCAATCAGTATGCTGCTGGAAAGCAGAGGCGCCGCAGAGGTGACGGCGCTGGACTGCAATCCGCAGGTAACCAGATTGGTACGCCAAAGCGTTGCGGATAATTCCCTGCA
>UMJU01028328.1_pt1 | contig 11339 bp, 10 predicted proteins | sample 1966161 | NCBI WGS metagenome assembly UMJU01 (sample SAMEA4836156, study PRJEB28245) | human gut metagenome | biome: gut microbiome; material: fecal sample | place: Denmark | collected 2008 | reverse complement strand
CAGGACTGCTGGAAGGCATGGGCGGCAACACCAAGAACGCGGCGGTAAAGCTGATCGGAAACGATGCGCTGACGAAACAGAATGATGCGATACAGGCACTCTTTCAGCAGACACAGAACAACCACAAGGGCATGGCAACAGCAGGCAAGCTGACAGGAGAATTTGCCAAGGCAGGCGCAGGCTATATGACCATCGGCAAGGCGGCAGAGGAGGCAACCCTCAAGGGGGCAAGCGCGCTTGGCAGAAAGATGACGGCAAGCACAGCACCGGACATTGCGCAGAAGGCGGCGGCCAAAATTCTACTGAACCCGAAAAACGCTAAGGCGGCGAGAGTGGCGGCAGGGCTGCTGGGACAGCAGGCGGCGGACACAATGGTGAACACGCCGATGACGATTGCGGCCGGCATGGCAGACGGAAAGAGCCGCAGGGAGATTGCGAAGGATGTTGGCAAGCAGGAGGCAACAGATGCGGCGTTTAACGTGGGGCTTGCGGCACTGGGAGCCGGGGCGAAGAAGGTTGGAGAGGTGCTTGAGCCAAGGCTTGCCACAAAACGGATTCCAAAGCAGATTGAAAAAAGCATGACGGGAAAGATGTTATCCAGTGAGCATATTAAACTTGGGAAAACACCGGAAATTCTGAAAAAATACGGCATGATTGAAGGGGAAATGCTGATGCCCCAGAGCGTTGTGCCTAAGGTTGCATATCCTGCAGGATACCGACAGGCACTTGCAAAGGGAACGGGCATGAGTGAGAACCAGATAAAAAAGCTGCAGGGGCATGACCTTGGATTTGAGGTGATTCGCCAGATTCCGGAAAAAATGAGAAACCCGATGGCAATTTTAAAATCGAACACACAGGAGGGCAGTATTGTTGTATTAACAGATATGGTTGATAAATACAATCAGCCTATTATTGTTCCGATTAAGGTTGCTAAAGATGGTACAACAGAGATAGGGAATATGATTCCTTCTATGTATGGGAGAAAGGGATTCCGTTCTTTTATGGAAGAACAGGAAAAGAAAGGAAATATTCTTTTTATGGACAAAGAAAGGATCCGCAACAGCTCCCTAAGCACCGGGGTACAATTCCCCGAGCCGTTCAACACTGATGCAGATCCTATGCTTAGGATAGCACAGCGGAAGGGGATTGTCAATGCGGAGGAATTGAAAAACATTCAGAAAGGGCATAAGCTGCAGGCGGCGGAGGGTGTCAAGGAAGCGGATGCGGCAGGAAAGACGATGAACACTGCCAGAGAGGAGACAATTCAGGCGGCGGCAGAGAGCATGGCGGAGAACCGAAACGTGCTGGCGGAGAGGATGACAAAGGCGGAGCGGCAGAAGATGGAGGCAGAGCTTGCACAGCTGAACAGTGCAGAATACAGAAATGCGAAGCTGAAGGAAATCGACGAGAAAACGGGCGGCGACCCGAAGGCAATCCGCGAGGCAACAAGAGCCTTTGAGGAAAGAAAGCAGGAGCTTACCAAGCTGCTGACAACACAGGAGACGCTGCGGACAGAGAAGGGGATTTTGCGAGATGTGGCAGACGAGGTGAGCAGTATTTTCAATTTGCAGGGCAAGCGCAGCAGACAGCAGATTTCGGATGCACTGCAGCAGGTGATGCTTGAGGCAAAGGAAGGGAGTATCAGCGAAAAGACAAGAAATGAGCTTTTTGAACAGCTATTCCGGATTAGCGGAGAAAGCAAAACAGGGACATACGGACTGAAAAAGAAGCTGAGAGAGAAGAAACTCCTTCTTGGGGTGGACGCTGCGGCGGACATTGCGGACATTACGACATGGAACCACAAGATGAAGGGTGTGCTGGGGAAAATCAAGATTGGCAGAGACACCAACATTACGCCCTTTTACAACGAGCTGCGGCGAGATTTTCCCGCATACTTCCCCGAAGGGATTGACAACGAGGCAGAGCAGCTCTGGCAGATTCGCAAGATTGCAGAAAAGCTCAAGGGAAACATCGGACTGGAAAAGAGCGATTATCAGGCAAACTTTAACCGCGCATTGGACAGGCTGACAGACACGATGGCCGTAAAGAAGGCTTACGGGGAAAAGGTTGCCGCAAAGGCGGACGCAGTACATTCCAACCTTTTAGGAAAGATTGACTACGGCAAGGTGACAACAGACGAGGTGCAGGGCTGGCACAAGGAGAGATACCGCCTGCAGAAGGCAGCGGAGAGACAGAAAAACGCAGATCTGAGCGAGATGGAGAAAAACGTTCTGCGAGACATGCTGGACGGCAATGTGCCGGAGGTGCAGGCACAGAAATACCTTGGGCCGAGATATGCACTGGTAAAGCAGCAATACGATATTCAGAAGCCTTTGCACGATGTTGAGGAAAAAATCATTGAGCACAAAAGATTTGTTGCTGCCAAACGGCACAAGGAGGCGGCAGAGGTTATCGGCGATATTCACTTAAAGGAAGGCGCAGAGGAAGGCTGGAAGGACAAGGCGATTGCGCTTGGCTACGGCAGGGAGACACAGGAGCGAAACCTTTACGACATTGCCCCGAACGAGAAAAAGGCAAAAGAAATCATTGACTGGGCTTTCACCCCGATTCATGAAAACGAGAGAAAGCGCGTGCTGATGATTAACGATTCTGCACAGGCACTGGAAAAGCTTAAGATTGACACGAGGAACAATCTGGACATTCAGCTGCCGGAGGTGGACAAGAAGAAAATCAGCGAGAGCGCACTGGTGCAATATTTAGGGGAAAAGGAATTCGCCCTGCGGCAGGCGCAGGCAAGCGGTGCGCCTGCGGAAAGCTATGCTGAATTGCAGAAGGAGATTGCAAACATCAGAGAGCAGCTGCGGCCGGAGCAGCAGGAGAGAATTGACAAGGGGATCGTTTTTTTACAGAAAGCATACAAGAAGCTGCACGGGATGGTTAACGAGGTGCTGATTCGCAACGGCTTTGACCCGATTGGCTACATTGACGGCTACTTCCCACACATGAATTTTGACGACCCGAAGGATCCTCTGCTGCAGATGGCACAGGCGATGGGGATTGACGTTGCGGCAAAGGAGCTGCCGATGGACATTGCCGGAAGAACGGAAACCTTCCGACCGAGAAAAAGATGGAGCGGCAACCTACTGGAAAGAAAGGGAACACAGACAGACTATGACGCTTTGCGTGCCTTTGACCAATACATGGAGACGGTTTCTGATGTGATTTACCACACGGATGACATCGGACGGATACGGAGCATGGCAGAATATTTCCGATACAACCTTTCTGACGATGGGATTAAAAAGCAGATTGACGAGCTGCGGAAGAAAAAGCCGAAAACCGAGGAAGAGCTTGAGGAAATAAAAGACCAGATTGCAAAGAAATACGCAGACGGCGACAAAAATCGCAAGATGCAGAATTATGTGAACAACCTTGAGCTTTACGCAAATTTGCTGGCAGGGAAAAAGCATGACCTTGACAGGGCACTGGAAAAGCACGGAACAGGGCGTTCCTATTACAGGGTGATTGACAACATCAGCAATAAGGTTGCCGGAAACATGGTAGCCGGCAACATCGGCTCTGCACTGACGAACCTGATTCCTGCGACACAGAGCATGGCGCGAATGAGCATTGGCAGCAACCTGCGGGGGCTAAAGGAATCGCTTGTAAACATGGCGAAAAGCGACATGGACGAGCTGACGAGAAGGAGCGCCTTTCTTGCGACCAGAGGCGGCACAGAGCGCACCTACAAGAACTGGCTGCAGAAGCTGCAGGAAACGGGCGGCAATCTGAACCCTCTGCAATGGATGGAGGCGGCGGACAAATTCACCACGCAGGCAGTTTGGCGCAGCCGCTATTACGACAATCTGAAAAAGGGCATGACGGAGGATGCAGCTATTCAGGCTGCGGATGAATTTGCAAGAGGACTTTTTGCAGGCAGAAGCAAGGGCGCGATGCCTACGATTTTCCATTCAAAAGCAATATTCATCAAGCCGCTGACAATGTTTCAGCTTGAGGTAAACAATCAGCTTTCCCACATTATCAAGGACATTCCGAGAGAGGAACAGAAAAATGCCGTTGGGATGTTTCGGGCATACATGGGGATTGCGATAGGGGCTTACATCTACAATGACCTTTATGAAAAAATGACAGGCAGGAGAAGCGCATTAGACCCCATTGGAATCGCAAGAGAGGCTTACGGCGATGCAACGGGGGAAACCCTGCGGAACACGCTTGACATTCTGGGGGATGCCATAAGCGGAAACGGCGTGCAGCTGACGGAAAAGAGGGAGAAAAAAGCCCCCTCTGCCGTAATCGAAGGTACAGCGGAGGAAATTGGCGGAAATATTCCCTTTATCGGCGGGGTAGTATTCGGCGGCGGACGAACGCCTCTGCAATCGGCACAGCCGCACCCTCTTAGCTTTATCGGGCATATTGCGGATGCAGAAGCAGGAGAAGAAAGAAAGGAAAAGGCAACCGCAGAGATTTTGAGGGAAACGGCGATTCCTGTGGCTACTTACTTAAATCCCTTTGTCGGGGGCGGACAGGTGCGAAAAACCTTACAGGGCATCAACATGATGCGAAAGGGCGGCAGCTACACCCAGACGAACAAGGGGGAAAAGCTACAGTTTGCGGTTGACCAAGACAAGAAAACAAACTGGCTGCAGGCGGCACTTTTCGGGAAATGGGCAGTGCCGGAGGCACAGGCGCACATGGAGAAGAACCGGACATTGAGCGAAAAGAGTACGGAAACCTATGAAAAGCTGCGGCAGGCAGGGGCAAAGAATACCACAGCCTTTGAAAGCATTAACAAAATGAACCGAGAGGACAAGGGGAGAGACAAGCGCAGAGCGATTCGCAGCGCACCCCTGAGCGCGGAGCAGAAGGCAATCCTTTACAGAAGTATTCTGAAGGACGACCAGAAGGACAAGGAAATTCTGGACTACTTTAGCTGGACAAACAGCATGGGCGAGGTTGCGGACTACCTGATGCGGGCGGCGGACTATAAGGACAATGCGGCCAAGAAGGCTGCTTTGCAGGATGCGAAGATTTCGGACGATGAGAAGGAATACATCTACATGGAAAAGTTTGTGCAGGATGAAAGCAGGGAAAAAGAACAGAGCAGGATTCGAGCGTTGCGAGAGGCCGGCATTGGGATGAATGATTACCTGAAAATCCGAATGAAATATGGGCAGATATATGACTATAAGGATGCAGAAGCCAGAATGAGACAATGGTTGCAGGAGGAAGGCTTTAGCTGGCAGGAGCAGAGTGTAATCAAAGAGCAGTTTATTTTCTGGGGGATGCACCCGAAGAAATACAAGGGGTAATTTTCTACACCACCATTTTGTTGACCGCAACAAAATGATAAGAAAATTTGCAGAAAAGGGGGTTTTTCTTTACACCCCCTTCTGCGAAACATGCTATAATAGCAGTGCCGAGACAGAAAGCTGTCAGGTTTCTTTCTCATTACGCTGTGGAGCAGCATTTTTTTCCCCTTGCCGGGGCAACCCGGCACTAACGCAGCAAGAGAGTGGGCACGAGTGAGTGCGTCGGTTCGATTCCGGCAGCTGCGAAGAAACCCTATCTCCTTTAAATTGAATATGCCCCGATGCGGCATTGCGGGGCGAGAGATTGAAAACCGAAAGGTTTTGCAGGGAGTGGTGCATTTGATGCGCTGCTCCTCATTTTTTTGGGGAAGTTATCAGAAAATGCGAAGTGTAGTTGCAATTTTTCATGGGGAAAATGAAAATAAAAGCCCCATCAAGGATGGGGTTTTTATTTTCTGATTCTGCTGTATGAATGGAATAATTGATAGATGTAACATACATATTCCTCTGTAGCAATGTCATTCAGCGTTGCTTTTGCCTCGGGCGTTACCATCGTAAATTTCTGGCTGAGATACCGCAGGGATGCACCCAGCTCGCCATCTGCACCCCCATACTTCATTAGAGTATAGGCTTACTGATCAATTAAAAACAGCTCAAGGCTGCTATCATGTTTATGAAAGATTATCTTATCACAGATAGATTTAAACGCTTTTCGTTTATCTTCCATCTGGCGGGAATCATCACGCAGGATTTCAATAACGGATGCAATTTTTGTTGAAAAGGCGGCTTGGTCGAAGGGCATATTCTGCCGTTCTTCAATCTCTGCGATATGCTCCTTCAATTCTGCGATTTCCTTTTCGATATTCATTTTATTGGAGCGGTATTCCTCCAGAGTATCAATATCATTCAAGTAGGCATCCTTTGCCTTTTTCAATCTCTGCTGTGCTTTGGCAAGGAGCGGCACATAAACATCCAGTTCATCGGATGCAGGAAGTTCGCGGCGTACGGTGTAGCGGCAGCCTTCGGTATCCGGATGTGCGGCAATTTTTTCAAGTTCGGATAAAATAGCAGGAATCAGTCTGTTCGATGAAACGGCGTGAGAATCGTGGCACTGTCCGTGATTATAGCCGCCGCACTGAAACTGAACGGCACCGTTTTTATATTTTGTGCCGACAATCAGACTTCTACCACAGGAGGAGCATTTTACCATGCTGGAAAGCCAATGAATCCCTTCTGTATCGGGGCGTTTATGCTTATAGTGGGTTTTCTTCTCGGCGTGGAAACGGGAAGCGGCTGCCTCCCAAACATCCTCTGAAACAATAGGCTCCCAATTTCCTTTGGAGACGATAGAGGCGGGGTCAGAATAGTCACGGTTGTGCATACGTCCGGGTGTCCAGCGGGAATACCCCTTATACACGGGATTGTTAAGGATATATTGGATGGTGCGATTTTCAAAGACATTTCCTCTATGGGTGCGGTAGCCAATTTGGTTCATTTGACGAGAGAGGGCAAACATGGAGGTGCCTGCGATATACTGCTCAAAAATATAGCGAACCATCTTCGCCTCCTCCGGAACGATGGTGAGGCTTTTGTTTTCGTTCTTATATCCGAAGGGAGCGGTTGCCTGCCATTCGCCTGCCTGTGCCTTTTTAATCATGGTCTTATTCACTTCCTCTGCCAGGTTCAGAGAATAGTATTCTGCCATAGCTTCAAGCATGGACTCATAAATGACTGCGAATTTATCATCCTGCGGGATAGGCTCTTTTACGGAGATAACCTTCACGCCATCCTTTTTCAGCAGGGCTTTATACAGAACGGAATCCTCCTTATTTCTGGCGAAACGGTCAAATTTATGTACGATGATATATTGAATGTGATTGGATTTTTTTCGGGCCTGCCGAATCATGGCTTGAAATGCAGGACGCTTATCGGCACGCTTGCCGGAAATGCCTTCGTCCATAAAAATAAATTCTTCGGGAATGTGATACCCATTATTGCGGGCATATTCTTTAATATCCGCCAACTGAGCGGCGGGGGAATAATCGGTTTGCTCGTCCGTGGAAACGCGGACGTAAGCAGCTGCGATAATCATAAAAAAGACCTCCTTTATTTATAAAATGCATGAGAAGGGGTTTATTGGGGAGGGTTGCAATCTTTGCAAGGGGTATAGCCTTCGGAGATAGCAGCCTCTTTATTATAAATCCAGATAGGATAGTCCCAATGATAGCAGCTATATGTATGATAGCGAGAGCCTGTCTCGGTAACGATTACTGCTCCATTGTGATAAAAGTCGTATTCATCACGGATAGAGAAATATCTATCAGAAAGTTCTTTATAGTTTCTATCGCTGTATTCAGAGGATGCTTCGAGGGAAGAATACTCTTTTTTTAGAGTTGCATTTTGTGAATATTGATAGGCATTTCCTGCCAAGCTACACGCAAGTAAGGCGGCACATAGAATCAAAGGAACGACAAAGCATTTCTTTGGTTTATCTGTGGATGGCGTTACTGGTGCAGGAGCAACGGAAGGACAAATTTCATCAAGGGAAAGTTGTTGTTCCATAACTGCGTTATCGGTATTGCTTTGATTTTTAGTCTGTGCCGCTTTCAGTTCCTCGACCTGCTTTGCGTATGGGTCTGGATTCCTCTTTTCTTTATTAACAGGCTTTATCCCGAGTTTGGATTTAATAAAAACAGAAAGGCGAGACCAAAGAACAACCATAATACATATCATTGCACCTGAGAGAAGTCCGACGAAAGCTTTCTCCAATATGTTTTCTAACATAATATACCTCCTAAAATGCTTTCTATTTAGCGGTTTTTTATTAAATTTACAAAGCCATAGATGCAGATTGCAATATTAAGAGCGAGAAAACCATACTGTATAGTAGTGAAAACTCTATCAGACATACCATGAGTTTCTTTTTCTGATTGTTCAGTCTGAATATTTTGATTTGTTTCAGTAGGGGCAGTTCCGTGATAAGCATAATACCAGACTTCTTCTATTTCTGGATCATAATATTTTTCATAATCTTCATCATCATAAGAGGCTTCATCATTATAGCTTTCTTCAAATCTGATACAGTAGCCGAAACGGTATCCATCGCAATATCCATAAGCATAGGGGGATTCCTGTGGATAGTCATTATCTTCATATTCCGTCCATGGATTAAAGGAATCTGTGCCATTATGGTAATCGGAATAACCATCGTCTTCGCCATTCCATGCTCCAATATCATAGCCGCAATCAAAGCCATCGACATACTCATCCAGAAAGGGTTGGTACTCCCAAGGGTAGGCAGTGTCATAGGCTATTTCAGCTACATCGTAGGGACAAATACTGTGATAGTGCTGATGTGCAGGATAACCGTGGTGGTAATGATACCCATTAGGGCTATTATGTCCTCCTTTTTCATCCGTTCTGCCGGGGTGGGCGGCGGAGGCGGCGGGGAAGCACAAAAGCAGCAGGAGAAAGAGGGGGATAAACTTTCGCATGAATTTCTCCTTTCAGAAATCAATGAAAATGACATTGTTTATGCGAGTGATGCGCCGTTTTTTGTATTAACGGCGTATTTTTCTTGTTCCAAGAGAACAGACATGCGCTCTGTGATTTTAGCTTTATCTATATCATCTAATTTCATATAGAGTTGAAGGGCATCAGAGCAGTTCTTTCCGAAACAGGCTTCAATCTGATAAAGAATTTGTGCAGGACTGTGTTCGGGATAGGTTCTTTTTTCTTTCGGAACATCATAGCCAATTAACCATGCCTCATTAACATTCAGTGCATCAGCAATCACTTTAATAGTTGGGCGTTTAGGTTTTCTTGCTCCAGAAAGATACATAGAAATTGCTTGCTTTGATAAGCCAATCTGGTCTGCCAATATGGTTGCAGATAGAGAGCTATTATCATTTAAGCACTGTCTTAGTCTCTCGGGAAATGAGCTAATAATTTTAATGCTCAATTTAAATCACCTCTTTTGCTCAATTATTGCACGAAAAGTTCACAACGTCAACAAAGAAATGTGAAAAATGAAAAAATAGTTCACAAAATGATTGACAGAGTATTTATTTAATGATACTGTAATAGTACACAAAGTGAATTAAAGGGGGTGGAAACATGAACAAAGAAAGATTCAGAGGTGTTATTTTTGGAAAATATAAAACGATTAAGGAGTTTTCAGATGCAATCGGATGGAACAGAAGCAAAACATCAAGGTTTTTGAACGGAGTACAAGAACCTGATAGCGAAGAAATGAGAAGATTTGCAGAATTTTTCCAGTTATCTCCGAATGAATTTTTAGAAATTTTTTTTGAAAATCAGTTCACAAAGTGTACTGCTTAAGAGGGAGGGGGAGAAGGATGTCTTTAGAGAAAGCTTTGGAGCTTCTGGGATTTTTGCAGGAATGCAAGGAAGGACAGACGGCGGGATACATAAATGCAAATGAGGCGGCTTTTAGAGAAGCGGTTGAGGTGGCGGCCGGATGTATCAAAAAGCAATTACATTTTCAGAGGGTCATAAACGATGCCGTGTTCGAGTGCTTCATGTTGGCACATGAAGAATGAGCGGAGTTTTTCCTGACAGTGGGTGCAAACAGGCATACCATTAGAAAATTCGCATCCATTGAAAGGAGAATAGACCCAGTTTCCATTTTGAATTTGAACACCTCGAAGTTGAGAAGTTCGGATTTTACCGTAAATTTGCGGACAAGCAATTTTAATATCAAAAAAACGCATACTTCCTACCTTTCTTCCAGCCGCCAATAACAGGATATTGGAAGGAAAGTGGAAAGTCAATCAAAACGGAAGTGGTACAGATAAAAAGGAATAAGGAGTGGGAATACATAGGACAAAATTCCGTTGAAATATGATGAAAGGGGAGGTGTTGAAGATGGCAAAGAAGGAGCCGTTGAAAGTAATTACAAAGATTGTGCGTGCGGATGGGATTATCCCCTATGATTCCCTGAGCGAGCAGGAAAAGGCGGAATTTGGAAAGCGAATGAACCGGAGAGCCATTGAGGCGGTAGCGAAGGCACATGGATATACGGTGGATTTTCTGGACGATCCGCCAGAGGTGGTGACAGCATAGAGGGGCTTTGCCCCATGAGAAGGACAAGCTACGGAAAGGAGAAAGAAGATGGAGAAAGCAACGACAAACAGCCTGCGGCGGAGAAAGCGGAGCGGCGTTGTGGTGCGGTTATTTCAGCATTTCTTTCAATGCGACATGGGTGGATACAAGGAATGTTTCCGATACAACTCCTTACTGCGGACAGAAATGGGAGAGAAGGTGCGTTTGCGTGGATTTTGAAAAACTGGTTCTGATTTACATTATTCTTTTTACCGTGCTTGCGACGGGCTTTGCAGCGGCATTGCTTGAAAATGCGAAGCTGACAAGAGAAAATGAGCGGCTGAAAAAGATTCTTTATCGGAGGGGATACAAATGAAATTTGCGGACATTGCGAAGCGGGCGAAGGCAACGAAGATTGCCTGTGTGCTGACGGATGAAAACGGTGTGCAGTGGGTAAATGTGGGCGCGGCTGTGTACCGCTTGGAAGGACTGCCGAAGATGAGCTCGGAGGATTTCCTGCGGCTGGCAGGGGTATCCGAGGAAAAAATCGGGAGCTTTTATGTAGAAGGGAATAATATTCCGGAAACATCACTTCGGAACGAAACGGGGGATGAAATAGCGCTGACAAGTGACATGGCGGGGCTTGTGGTCGACATGGATGGATACAGGCTGATGCCGTTTTACACGGCGCTGCATGGCGTAATCTGGCTGGATGTAAAGAACATGGAGCCAATCATGAAGGGGGATACAAATTATCTGCGGTTCTTCCTGCGGAGGTTTGGGAACGGCTGGATGATTGCGGTGAAGGACGGGCTGGTGCTGATTGCCATTATTCCCGAGAAAAAGATGTCGGAGTTCCTTTATGAGCAGGTGCAGATATTATGGATGCGATGTGAACAGAGAGGCGTGGAAACGGAAAGAGAGGAGGAAGGACGAAACATGAAATATCAGGTATGCGAACACTGCGGGGCGCATTTAGACCAC
>UMJU01011682.1_pt1 | contig 11448 bp, 7 predicted proteins | sample 1966161 | NCBI WGS metagenome assembly UMJU01 (sample SAMEA4836156, study PRJEB28245) | human gut metagenome | biome: gut microbiome; material: fecal sample | place: Denmark | collected 2008 | reverse complement strand
AGTAAGGTTTCTTTATATACGTTATGAAATAAAATTTCTATCTCTTGAATAATCACAAAATGTTGCCATTTTGTTGCCAATCGCTAAACAAATTTGTTTGCAACCCGCATAAATACTGGATTCTTATGATTGTGTGGATTATTCAAACTCAATCGTTCCCGGTGGCTTACTCGTCAGATCATAGAATATTCTATTCACCCCACGAACTTCATTTATAACTCTGCTCATCACTTTATTCAGAACTTCATACGGAATCTCCGCCGCCTCTGCAGTCATGAAATCAATCGTATTAACGGCTCTAAGAGCTACAGCATAATCATAAGTTCTCTCATCACCCATAACACCAACGCTTCTCATATTCGTAAGTGCTGCAAAATACTGACCAATTGTCTTATCAAGTCCGGCATTTTCAATCTCTTCACGATAAATAGCATCTGCATCCTGAACGATACGAACTTTCTCAGCTGTTACTTCGCCGATGATACGTACTCCAAGTCCCGGTCCTGGGAATGGCTGACGGAATACGAGTCTTTCAGGAAGTCCAAGCTCAAGTCCTGCTTTACGAACTTCATCTTTGAAAAGATCACGAAGCGGCTCAATGATTTCTTTGAAATCTACAAAATCCGGAAGTCCTCCTACATTGTGGTGAGATTTGATCACAGCGGATTCTCCGCCAAGACCACTTTCTACCACATCCGGATAAATTGTTCCCTGTGCAAGGAATTCAACAGTACCGATCTTCTTTGCTTCTTCTTCGAAGATACGGATGAATTCTTCACCGATAATCTTACGTTTTGCTTCTGGCTCTGTAACGCCTGCAAGTTTGTTATAATATCTTTCCTGCGCATTTACGCGGATAAAGTTCAGATCAAACTGGCCTTCTGGTCCGAAGATTGCCTCAACTTCATCTCCTTCATTTTTACGAAGAAGTCCGTGATCTACGAATACACAAGTAAGCTGTTTTCCAATGGCTTTGGAAAGAAGTCCTGCTGCCACTGAAGAGTCAACCCCACCTGACAATGCAAGCAATACTCTTCCGTTTCCAACCTTCTCGCGGATCTCTGCAATTGTATTCTCAACAAAAGCATCCATCTTCCAGTCACCCGCACATTCACATACATTTTTTACAAAGTTGTTGATCATCTTTGTTCCTTCTACTGTATGAAGTACTTCTGGATGGAACTGGATTGCATACAGTTTCTCAGCTGCGTTCTCAGCTGCTGCAACCGGACAGTCAGCAGTGTGTGCTGTAATTTCAAATCCCGGAGCAATCTTTGAAATATAATCAAAATGGCTCATCCAACATGTTGTTGTCTCTGAAACACCCTCAAATACTTTGGAGTCTTTTTTATCAATAATAACTTCTGTCTTACCGTATTCTCTTACATCTGCACGCTCAACTTTTCCACCAAGTACATGAGACATCAGCTGTGCGCCATAGCAAAGTCCGAGAACCGGAATTCCAAGCTTGAACAGTTCTTCTGAATAAGTCGGTGAATCCGGCTCATAACAGCTGTTCGGTCCGCCTGTGAGAATGATTCCTTTTGGATTCATCTCTTTGATTTTTTCAATATCTGTCTTATATGAATAAATTTCACAATATACATTACACTCCCTGACACGTCTTGCGACCAGCTGGTTATACTGTCCACCAAAGTCAAGGACAATCACTAATTCTTTCTTCAAATCTTCCCTCCTGTAAAATCCAATCAAAACTACTTGCTTTATCTATATATCTTTTTCTGTTCTTCATTATAGTAGAGGAATCATTGATTTACAAGTATTTGTTTATGTAAAATAAAATCTTATCCATAATTTCTATTACTATACACGGTAATTATTCCCCTTCTGATCTATCCAGAACAAAGAATGTGCCTCGGCACCCTCTTACGCCTACGGTGGTCGCTTGCGACACTTACATCGTACACCACCGCAGTGCGCATTCTATGTATCCACTGTTATGGGTATAATATATCAAAAAAGATGCCGAACAAATGCCCGACATCCCATTTTTATGTTCCTTTTTATGCTGCAAATCTTTCTAGCTGTCTTTCAAGTTCTGTGCAATCGTCTGCATACATCTGCAGTTCAATCACGTTATTCAATCCCAGATTCATGATTCCAAGTAATGACTTCGCATCTACTACTGCCCGTCCTCTTCTCATGTCCATGTTAAAGTCAAATTTACATACTGTTTTCAAGAAATCAATGATCTCATCCGGGTGTTTGAAAGTAATGTTCATTGTGCTCATTCTTTTCACCTCTTTCTGCCTTAACGGCTATGAAATCCTTTTCACTTTTCGCATATATCATAGCACATTTTTTATATTTAAAAGGGCGAAATTTTTTATAAAAGTGTATTTTTTTAATTAAATATGCCTCTTATTCTCTACTTTTTTCTATAAGCAATATAAAATTACTCCTGATTATGAAATCCCATTGGAGTTACGTCTGTATTCCGTCGGTAAAATTCCTTCCTCCTCTTTAAACACCTTACTCATATATTTGGGATCAGAGTAACCGACAAGCCCCGCAATCTGATTCATCTTATATTTTGTTGTCCTGAGAAGCTCCTTTATTTTTTCTATCCTGTATTTCCTCACAGTTTCTGTAAAATTATATCCTGTCTCCTTCTTAAACTGAGAACTCAGGTATTCTTCTGATACATAAAGCTGGCTCGCTGCTTCTTCCAATGTAATACCACTGTCATATTCTTTTCTTATAATTTCCATTGCTTTTTGGATAAGCGTACTGTACTGCTCAAATTTATGCTCGTATGATATCATCCGTTCCAAGCCTTGAATCGCTTTCTCTATCTGTTTCCAGCTGATGGCATAGGTAATCTGCTGCATAAGACTCAGGATTTTTGTTTCGTCAATCTCCCCGCCATAATTTCTATAATTCAATCCAGCTGCCATGCAAAAACGAATGATACTGTATTTTATTTCTTTTGGAAAATATTTTTCTCTTTTCATTTCCTCACAAACAAGTTGAAATTGTCTGGCAATCCCTTTCTTGTTTTCATCGAAAATCATTTCTCGCATTCGTTGTTCTAATTCTACCGGATAACGCACCGGAACAGCTTCAAATTTCTCAACTGTCTGCTGACAGATTAAAACTCCTCGCGGCTGAAGAAGATTCCATTCCATGAGACTTCCTGCCTGAATCATTGCATCTACCAGCTTTGTCAGCTGTTTTGTCTCTATCCATACACAAATAATTGTCCCCGGAAAATTCCTACATAACCCAGTAACCACATTTTTTTTAAAATATTCTTTCCAATTCCTTGCTTCACGTACCCGGTAAATGATCAGATACACCTGTTTCCATCGATCCGAACATATAACAGATGCCGAAAATCCACACTCACGTCTACAGATTTCTTCAAGAAATCCACGTATATTTTCCTTCTGCTCCTCGTATTCGTCTGCCATTGAAACCGTAAATAAATATCCAGGATCATCCACTGTAAAACCATATTTCCGGATAGTCATTTCATTTAACTTCTGATTCGATATAATTTCTCCATACCTGCAGCTTAACAGAACATTTTCAACAGTAAAAGAAGCCTGCATCCAATATTCATTCCTGATTTTTTCATGAATACGGCTTAATGCCTTCTTAAGCTCCATCGGCCGGAACGGCTGTACTAAATATCCGTCCACCCCTAGATCGATTGCCTGCTTTGCCTGTTGAAAATCTTCATCCTTTGTTATAATAATCACACGGAACTCACGTCCTTCCGTGCGTAATTTTCTCAAAAGATTTAACCCATTCATCCGCGGAAGCCCAATGTCCATGATAACAAGATTTGGCTGCATAACTGTTATCATCTCATATGCAGACTGTCCATTCCCTGCAATCCCCGCCAACTCGTAATTCGGATCTACGCGTTTTAAACCTTTTTTCAGTTCTTCTAATACTTTTTCATCCCTTTCAACGATTGCCACCCGCATTTGAACAGTCTCCTCTCAATGTCCGTGTTTCTGATTGAATATCCTCTTTTATTGTAACATTAACTTCAATAATTGGAAGCATGCAAGTGTAAATATTTTTCTCTAGTAGCGAGCCCTCCCCGGATGTGACGTTCTGATTTGTTGGTGTCTAAAACCTTACGTGTTTCATGAGCCAATGATGGATTGATCTGAAGCAGACGTTCTGTAACATCCTTATGCACCGTACTCTTACTAATCCGAAACTGTTTTGCTGTCTGTCTCACTGTCGCATTATTTTCTATAATATAATTTGCAATTTCTACTGCACGCTCCTCAATATATTCTCTCATAGAAAAGCCCCTGCATAGTTTGTTTTTTACAATCTATGCAGGGGAAAATTAATGTATGTCTAATTCCTGTTCCATCTATTCGTGGAAAACATCATACTATACAACTTAATACTCAAATACTGCCACACCATATCCCGGAAGAGGATATGCAAAGGAATATTTCTGACCATCACATTCCTGTTTCTCTGGCTTGTAAACCAATGGGCGTTCTTCTCCTGATCCGCCGTATTTTGTCTCATCACTGTTAAGAACAAGCTTAAACTGCTTTCTTCTCGGAACACCAACACGGTAATCCGGTCTGTCTACCGGTGTAAAGTTGCATACAAAAAGTAGATTCTTCTTCCCATCCTTTGAATGTCTTGTGAAACTGAAAATACTCCGGAAGATATCATCCTTATTGATCCAGTCAAATCCCTTCGGATCATTATCCAACTCATACAATGCCTTATTCTTCTTATAAAGATGAAGCAAATCTTTATACCAGTTCTGAATCTGCTGATGTGGTTCTTCTGCAAGAAGGAACCAATCCAGTTCTCTCTCTTCACTCCACTCACGAAGCTGTGCGAACTCCTGTCCCATAAAGAGAAGCTTCTTTCCAGGATGTCCCATCATAAATGCATATGCCACCTTCAAGTTGCGGAACTTATCCCATCCTTCTCCCGGCATCTTATTCAACATGGAGCATTTCAGATGAACAACCTCATCATGAGAAAGTACAAGAATATAGTTCTCTGAATATGCATATTCCATAGAAAATGTCATCATATGATGTGCATTTTTTCTGAAATAAGGATCCAGTTTCATATATTCTGTAAAGTCATGCATCCATCCCATATTCCACTTCAAAGTAAATCCAAGTCCGTCATCCTCAGGAGATCCTGTCACCTTCGGCCATGCTGTAGACTCTTCTGCGATCATCATAATGCCTTTATTTCTTCCGCAAACTACAGAATTCAGATGTTTAAAGAATGCAATTGCCTCAAGATTCTCATTTCCACCAAATTTATTCGGAATCCACTGTCCATCTTCTCTTCCGTAGTCCAGATACAGCATAGATGCCACTGCATCTACACGAAGTCCGTCTACATGATAATGTTCAACCCAGAACAATGCATTCGCCAGAAGGAAGTTAGAAACTTCCGGTTTTTCATAATTGAAAACCTTCGTTCCCCAATCAGGATGCTCACCTTTTCTCGGATCTGGATATTCGAATGTCGGTGTTCCGTCAAAATCTGCCAGACCATGTGCATCTTTCGGGAAATGCGCCGGTACCCAGTCAAGAATAACACCGATATTATTCTTATGAAGATAATTTACCATATATGCAAAATCTTCCGGTGTTCCATAGCGTGAAGTTGGTGCATAATATCCGGTTACCTGATATCCCCAGGAACCGTCAAACGGATGCTCTGCGATTCCCATCAACTCGACATGAGTATATCCCATCTCTTTTACATACTTTGTAATTGCTTCTGCAAACTCACGATATGTATAGAATCCTTCATCTTCTCTTCCAGGATGTCTCATCCAGGAACCCATATGCACTTCGTAAATAGACACTGGTTCTTCTTTGTTATCCCACTTCTCACGAGCTGTCATCCACTTACTGTCTGACCAGTTCAGATTAGAAATATCTGTAATTCTGGATGCTGTTCCCGGTCGGAGTTCTGCATAATTAGCAAATGGATCTGCTTTATAGATCTTCTCCCCCGCCTGTGTCTCTATACAGAACTTATACAAATCCCCTTTCTTCGCCTCCGGAACGAAGCATGTGTATATTCCGAGAGGCTCTCCTCTCTTCATCTTATCTTTCGTCTCATCCCAGTCATTAAACTCTCCGATTACAGAAACGTTTACTGCATGAGGAGCCCATACCGCAAAATATACTCCTCTTTTTCCGTTCTTTGTCACCTCATGGGCACCCATCTTTTTATAAATCTCATAATGATTTCCCTGCCCAAAAAGATAATGGTCAAGTTCTCCGATCTCATAAGGCTGCACTTTCGTCTTCGTGCTGTTTTTCTTAACCATAAAGCCACCTCACTGCTCAAATATATTCCTGATTGTAATGATTTAAAAACCATACAATTTCTTATAGATCAAGGCACATTACCGAATCTTTCAATTGGTAATAAAGTTTCATTCTCCCCTTGAACACTATAGTTTTATTATACTTGATACTGTATAAAAAAGAAAGAGAAAATGTATTATTGCACAAAAATAGACAGTCGTTTTACTGACTGTCTATTAATTCTTAACAAATATATGTCATTAAATGTTGAAATCTTTCTCTGAAAGCAGAATTCTGTCGGAAGAATCTGTATTCTTTCCAAATACTCTCTTCACAAGCTTCTTTGCGGAAGCTTTCTGTGAATGAGCGATCGCATCATCCATCACTTCTTTCACTTCTGCTACTGTTACTGCATGATCTTCTCTCTGTAAAGAATCAATCTTACTGTACAGTGCAAGAATTCCCATCTCATCGATTCTGTAACCATTCTCCTGAGCATAAGTCTGTCCAAATGTTACAAGCTCATCATTAATAAAGATCGGCACTTCAAGTCTGGAAGTAAATTTTCTTCTGAATTCTCTGTTGGAAGAAAGAAGTCTGTCCAGTGGTTTTCTCTGCTCTTCAAGAACTACCAAAAGTTCTCCTGTATCCTGCTCCATTGCTTTGTTCAGCTTGGCGAGTGTTTTTTCGTTCATCTGTCCGGCTTTTTCAATGATCAGTGCACCGCCGTACAATTTACGGAAAATGTCTCCGATTCTCTTCTTATTCAGTGACTCACCTGTCACAATTGCAACCTTACCCTGACGGATATCACGCTGCTTCTGAATTGCCTTTACAACATCAACAGCAAGGACTGTCTTTCCATTTCCTTTATTTCCAATAATCAGAAGGTTTCCTGTTCTGGAAGTTCCTTTGCGGTTTGTACAGTTCTTATCCTGCTCAAGTACATCTACCAGCTGCTCACTCATACCACGTACAGGTACGAAATAAGAGAAGAGTTTCTTCTGTTCATCTGTAAGTCCTGCTCTTGTACCGATTCCGCTCTGTGTTTCAAGATCATAACGACCATGTACAATAAATCCTGTATCAGACATTGCATCTGCAATCTCATCTAATGGCAATGGTGATGTCTTACCTGTTGCGATCAATTTTGCAGTCTCTTTACGGCTCAATGGTGTCGTCGCAGACATGATATCAATTCCGTCATCTTCATCCGGAATCTCTCTGTCATCCGGTTCCTCACTATGCGCTGGATTCACGCTGAATTCATCTTCAAAATTTGGCACTTCTTCATAAGAATTCAGACCAAGAAGATCATCATCTGAAATCTTATCTTCTGCTGTGAAAAGATCTCTTGGATTAATTACTTCATCATCCTCATCATCTTCTTCATAACCATAGGCATCCAGATCATCATATCCTTCTTCCTCACCGAACAGATCATCATCAGCGTCTTCATAATCATCCGGCAGATCGTCATCAGACTCTTCATAATCATCCAACAAATCGTCATCTGACTCTTCATAATCATCTAAAATATCGTCTTCGTCAAACTCTTCTGCATCATCCCAGTCATACGCATCATAATCTTCGTACTCGTCCTCACCGAGTCTGAGATCATCCGCAAGCTCTCCCATATTTTCATGTGGTTCTTCTTCTACCTCAAGAACTTCTTCTGAACTTACTGTTGCATCTACTTCTTCCTCTTCCGGAATAACACCTTCAATCTCATCAATCAGTTTCTGTATCTCTGGTGATAAAATTGGTTCTTCATTATTTTTATTGTCCATAGTCTTTCTTACTGCTGCTCCTTCTGAATCATCTTCATCATTGACAACTTCAGTTTCTGAGATCAGTTCCTCCACCTCAGACAAATCTTCTGGTTCATCTGTCAGATCTTCTGACTCAGCTGCATCTATCTCAAAAATTTCTTCCTCTTCCGGTTCTGCTTCCCCTGCTTCAAGAATTTCTTTCTCTTCCGGTTCTGCTTCCCCTGCTTCAAGGATTTCTTCCTCTTCCGGTTCTGCTTCTTCTGCTTCAAGGATTTCTTCCTCTTCCGGTTCTGCTTCTTCTACTTCAAGAATTTCTTCCTCTTCCGGTTCTGCTTCTTCTACTTCAAGGATTTCTTCCTCTTCCGGTTCTGCTTCTCCTGCTTCAAGAACTTCTTCCTCTTCCGGTTCTGCCTCTTCTACTTCAAGAACTTCTTCCGATTCTGCTTCTCCTGCTTCTATAGCAACTGCATCTTCTGGGACATCTTCTGAAGTCTCCTCCACTGCCTGTTCTATAAGTTCTTCTTCTGTCTCCGGTTCCGGTATCAGTTCTTTCATCCCTGATGGAACTACTCGTTCTTTATTGGCTTCCTCAGCTTTCTTCTCTTCTGTCAGTTGATTCACGATCTCAAGATCTTCTACATCCTCAATTGCTGCAATATCCTCTTCCAGATCTGTTATATCCGGTTCGACTTCTTCTCCCGGTTCTGCCTGAACTTCCGGTTTCGGATTGAGTAATTGCTGCAGAGCTTCATCTAACCGCATCGTATCTCCAAGTTTCTTCTTGACTGGTTTTACCGGATTCTTACTGACAATCGGTATGGAAGCAGTATCTTTGCTAAGTGTTCTCTTATCTCCACTTGTCTCTACCGTTGCCGGCTGAACTTCTGACTCATCCTCGGAAACTTCTATAACTTCTGCTGTTTCTACTCCTGCTTCTTCCTGATTTTCTACTTCGGCATCCGGCTCTTCTGCCGCTTCCAAAGTAACCGCATTCGTGTCAATCACATCGGAAGTACTGTCGTTCTCCATCACCGGCTGCTCTGTCAGCCCGATTGATCTTGTATCTCCAAGTGCTTCGGCTCCTTCTGACGCAGAATCTTTTTCCTCGTCTTCTACTAAATAGGAAGCCAGATCCGGTATTTCTTCTGTCTCTGAAGAAAGCTTCTCATATCTGTGATCATATTTCTGCTGCTGCGATGGTGACAATGGCTTATACTGCATCTTCAGTTCCATTGCCTTATAAACATACTTACCCTCGCTGAACCAGAGGATCAGATCATCACACTCTTCCAGACATTCTGTCATCATACCTGCTTCGCGATAAAGCTTCGCCAGTTCATAAGCCCACTCTTCAATATATTCTGCCTTCTTAAATTCCTCCAGAGCCTCAATCTGCTGTTCGATCGGCGCTCTCTGCGCTCTTAAGATCTGATATCTAAGGATATGCCTGTTCGGATCTTTCGGTGCAATCTGGATAAATTCGTCATAATAGTCAATTGCTTCATCTATATTCTTTGTCTTAATTGCAAGAGAACATAACTTATAGATTACCTTGCGGCTTCCTTCAGAACGGCGATATGCAAGATTCATCACATCATAGCTCTTCTGATACTCTTTTGTTTTTTCATAAATATCACTGACATTCATCAGCATCCCTGCGTTACGGACACGCTTCCAGTCAATCAGATCTGCTGCTGCCGCTGCTTTTCTGTATTCTCCATCTTCCATAAGTTCCAGCATCTCTTCTGTCTTTAACTTATATTCATACTTATCCACTGTACTCACCTCATTGTCATTGAAATATTAGTTTTGGTCTGAATGTGTCCATTAGGCACTAGCCGATACTCTTTCATTATTCTACCATATGAGGTCTGTAATGTCAAAAAAATGCACCTTCAATTCCTTTTGAAAGTGCATTTTTAGTGTTATTTAATTGTATTATTATTATAATTTTATATTTTGTATCGGAGATTATTCGCGATTCTACGTTCCTGTGAGACCTTTGTCGTCTGTTATTTTATCACCTGAATGATTTTCATATCCATTCAATACTTTATGTATTAAATCTTCTGTCAAGTCATTCCTGCTTTTATAACAAATCTGAGATTATAACATGTCCTTTCAATGTTTCTTTACACATTTTTCATTCTATGTTATATGCGGTATTTTTATTCAATACATCTATGAGTGATTCATCTTTTTCTCTTTGCTTCCAGTTTCCGTACTCTCCGATCTTTGATCTTCTTTTCTTTCTACTGGACTTTTACGCTTGGCAAAGGTCTCTTTCTTCACAGGAACCTTCACTCATCATACCACTGACATATTGATAAAAATCTGAAACTATACTGTCCATGGGACTGACCTCCTGTTGAACTTGTATTTTTAATCTAATCAGGCATCTGTTACTTTTGCCTTCTTAGTTAAATATCTTTGGGAGATTTCTTTCTCTCTTTGATGGTTATATAATAACATTCGGCGTCTAATTTGTCAATATATTCATTTGATTTTTTTATATTTTTTATTTATTATCTGCTTTGGTTGTAATTGTCTGAATTTTCAAACATTTCAATTAACAGATTTCTGCTCCAGCCGGCATTTCTTTTTCCGGTGTCATCAGTGCAAGGTTACCTTCTGCATCTTCTGCACAAAGCAGCATTCCCTCTGAAAGTACACCTGCCAGCTTCGCAGGTTTCAGGTTTACAAGAACCATAACTTTCTTACCAACCATTTCTTCCGGTGTGTAATGTGCTTTGATTCCGGATACGATCTGTTTTACCTGGCTTCCAACTTTTACCTGAGAGCAGAGAAGCTTTTTGGATTTCTTTACAGCCTCACATGCAATGATCTCTCCAACCTGGAACTGCATTGCTCCGAACTGCTCAAATGTGATCTCATCTTTCGGCTCAATGTCGATAACAGCTTCTTCCTCTTTCTTTTCTTCTACCTTCGGATGAAGTTCTTCAACTTTCTTCATAACCTCTTCGAGATCCATTCGCTGGAACAGGATCTCCGGTTTCTCTGTTACATGTCCGTTACCAAGCTGCTCAAGGATCTTCTTACTTGTAGAAGGCATAAAAGATTCAAGAAGTCTTGCACCTTCAGAAATGCTCTGGATCAGATTCCAAAGTACTGTAGAAAGGCGATCCTTCTTGGATTCATCTTTTCCGAGTACCCAAGGAGTTGTCTCATCAATATATTTATTGCAGCGTTTGAACAGATTGAAGATTTCTGTAATCGCATCGGCAACGCGGAGGTCTGCCATCTTAGCATCAACTGCTTTAGAAGCATTCTCTACAACTGCTTTCAGTTCTGCATCTACATCTTCTACAACACCCTTATCTTCTACTGTTCCGCCGAAGTATTTGTTTGTCATAGAAACA
>UMJU01050841.1_pt1 | contig 11455 bp, 9 predicted proteins | sample 1966161 | NCBI WGS metagenome assembly UMJU01 (sample SAMEA4836156, study PRJEB28245) | human gut metagenome | biome: gut microbiome; material: fecal sample | place: Denmark | collected 2008 | reverse complement strand
GGGGAAGATTCTTCGGCGGCGAACGCCGCAGGAGAGGAAATAAAGAGAGCGAGGGAGAGAAGCGCCGCAACCGCCCCGACGCACCCCGCCGCGACGGCTTTGCGGCGTCGCGCAAGGATTTCGCAAAGGGAGAAATGGCGGAGACGGTTCATGACGGTGAAGAAAGGGAAAGTCTTGGAATCATGACAGGAAACGGCCCGCGACGCAAGGCTTTGACGGGCCATCCCCGACCTATCCCAAGGTATGTATACCGACCCATACCAAGGTATGTCGCCGAAAATTCGACGCGGCGCGAGAATGTTCCCAACCGAAAGGTTTCTCTCCTTTTGCACACTCTCAACACATCACCGAAGAGGATTCAAATGAGTGACATCAATCTTGCTCGTCGCAGCTTCCTGAAGTCCGGCGCCGCCGTCGCCGCCACGCTCATGGCCAGCGCCGCCGCCAATGCCGGCATTCCCGCCGCCAAGGTTCAGAAGTGGGACGAAGAATACGACGTCGTGATCATCGGCTCGGGCTTTGCCGGCATGGCTTGCGCCCTCAAGGCCAGTCGCGCCGGCCTCAAGGTTCTCATCCTTGAAAAGATGCCCGTCGTCGGCGGCAACTCCGCCATCTGCGGCGGCAACGTCGCCTGCCCGGTCAACCCCGTTCAGGCCGCCCAGGGCATCAAGGACAGCAAGGAACTCTTCATCGCCGACTGCCTGAAGGACGGCCTCGGCATCAACCACACCGAACTCCTCGCCACGATCGCCGACCGCTGCAACGACACGATCAAGATGGTCGTCGACTGCGGCTGCGAATTCGTGCCCAACAAGATGCTCTTCGAAGCCGGCCACTCGGTTCCGCGCTCCTATGAAATCAAGGCCGGTACGGGCTCGGGCTACATCCGTCCGATGGAAGCCGAATTGAAGAAGATCCCGACCGTCACGATCCGTACGCGCTGCAAGATGGACGACTTCGTCGTCGACGAAACGGGCGCCGTGGTCGGCATCACGGCCCGCACGGGTTACCGCTTCAACGCCAAGCTCGTCAACGACGACCGCGAAAACAAGACCGGCAAGGCCGTCACGATCCGCGCCAAGAAGGGCGTGATGCTCGCCGCCGGCGGCTTCTCCCGCGACATCGAATTCCGTCAGGCTCAGGACCCGCGCGTCGTTCCCTCGACCGACTCGACGAACCAGCCCGGCGCCACGGCCGGCGTGCTGATCAAGGCCATGGGCATCGGCGCTCTCCCGATCCAGCTTTGCTGGCTGCAGTTCCTCCCGTACTGCAACCCGCGTGAAAAGGGCTTCGGCGTTTCCGTGAACTTCACGAACCACGCCTGCATGGACTACGGCGTCGTCGTCGACCGCAAGACCGGCAAGCGCTTCATGGACGAACACGCCGGCCGCAAGATTAAGTCCGACGCCCTCTTCCAGGTCATCGGCACGGACGAAAACTACCCGATCGCCGTGTGCGACCAGGCCATCGTCGACGCGATCAACCCGTCCTTCGTGAAGCTGCCGCTCGAAATGGGCACCGTCAAGAAGTTCAACACCCTTGAAGAACTTGCCGACCACTTCAAGATCAACAAGGCTCCGTTCCTTGAAGAAGTCAAGAAGTTCAACGGCTACGTCGCCGCGGGCGAAGACAAGGACTTCCACCGCATCCTGAAGTTCAACAACGGTCTGAACGTCTCGAAGGCTCCGTTCTACGGCATCGAAGTTTCGCCGAAGATCCACCACACCATGGGCGGCGTGCTCATCAACACGAAGGCTCAGGTGATCTCCGCCACGACCGGCCAGCCCATCAAGGGCCTCTACGCTGGCGGCGAAATCACGGGCGGTGTGCACGGCGCTTCCCGCCTCGGCACGGTCGCCGTGATCGACGCCCTCACCTTCGGCATGATCGCCGGTGAAGAATTCGCCAAGATGGCCTAATTCTTAATCGACTCTCTCCTTCGCGAGCCGTCCGGAGACCGCTCCGGGCGGCTCGTTTGGTCTCCAACCCCTGTTCTCCAAGTCTCCCATCATGAAAAAGACCCCGATCCTCGCCGCGCTCGTCGCCGCGCTCTTTGCGGTTTCGTCGGCCTACGCCGCGGAAAACCTCGCCGACCGTCACGCCAAGCTCGGCTTTAAGTGCGAAACCTGCCACGCCGGCCAGGCCACGCCCTCCGAACCCCCGATGGAAGCCTGCACGGGCTGCCATCAGATCGAAGCCCTCGTGGAAAAGACGAAGAACGTCAAGCCCACGAACCCGCACGTTTCGCCCCACTACGGCAACACGCTCGAATGCGTCAATTGCCACATGATGCACGGCGAAAGCACGAACTTCTGCGACCAGTGCCATCAGTTCAACTTCAAGATGCCCTGATGGGCCGCAGGGAATTTTGACGGCCCCGCAGACCCAGACGCCGGTATTCTCCCGCCCGGCGACGTGAATTCGCGAGAAAATGAAATTCCTCCGCTACGCATCCCCGTCTTTCGACGCGCCGCACGGTCCTCTTCGGTGCGGTGCGTCCCCCTCGGACCGCAGACGTCTTCACGGCGTCTGCGGTCTCTTCTTGTCGGACGCCAACTCCGATAAACAAAAAGCGGCGCCTTCCGGCCGTCTCTTGCGCAAGACCGACCGTTCGGCAACCGCCATTCATGTTTCGCGGTGCGAAAAACTGAACTCAGTCCTTCTTCGCCGCCGCTTTCTTTTCCGCCCGGATCACGTCGACCGGGCGTCCGCCGATGCCCCAGTTCTCCATGGGGACTTCCTCGATCGTCACGACGGTCGTCGCGGGATTCTTCCCGAGGGTTTCCGCAAGCAACTTCGTGACGCCTTCGATGAGCTGCGCCTTTTGAGCGCGCGTAGGCGCTTCCCGCCCGCCGGTAAGCCGAATGTGCACGTACGGCATGACATGCTCCTTATCAGTTGAAAAACGTTCGCTCAGACTAGCGCTTTTTCCGAGCGCCGTCGAGAACGCCGTCCCGACGATTGAGCAAAGCTCTTCCCGACATAGATAATTAATAATGATTATCTATTGCTTTCTATGCTTTGATAGGTTAGTATTTACCTAACGAAACACAATGAGTGTTTAACAAAAACTATTTAGGCGGATACGTCAAAGAATCCGCAAGGAGTACGAATCATGACGAAGCTTCTCAACACCTATCTCGCGAATCTCGCCCTCTGGCAGCTGAAGCTCCACAACTACCACTGGAACGTCACGGGCCGCATGTTCGTGTCGGTGCACGAATGGACCGAAAAGCTCTACGACGAAGCGTTCGATCAGTTCGACGCCGTCGCCGAAGTTCTCAAGATGCGCGGTGAAATGCCGCTCGTCACCTCGGCCGAATACCAGGCCGCCGCCACGCTCAAGGAAGTCGAAGGCCGCGCCTACACGGTCGCCGAAGTCCTCGCGGGCGTCGAAGCCGACATGAAGCTCATGCGCGACCTGGCGCTGGAAATCCGCAAGAACGCGGCCGAAGCCGACGACTTCCAGGTGCAGGCCCTTATGGAAGGTTACCTCGAAGGCTACGCCAAGCAGCTCTGGTTCCTGCGCGCCATGAAGGAAGACTGCTGCTGCAAGAGCGAATAAGACGTTCGCTCCTCAAATCGGAATAGTGTAAAAGCCCGCCGCGGTTCGGTCCCGCGGCGGGCTTCGGCGTTCCGGATGTCGGCGCGGACAGCGCAGCGCCCATTGTTTTATTGAGGATTGCGGTTCATCAAACCTTCCATGATCATCGCCGGATTCGGACGCGGCGCCTCGATCATGTGCAGGTGGTTCGTGTCGGTGTGCTCAAATTCGCCCTTGACGCCCGGAATGACGAGGATCGTCACCTGTTCGTAGTCGAAGGTTCCGTCGGGATTGAAGCGGAACTGAATCTCCCAGCTCTTCGTATTGAAGGCTTCTTCCAGGAAGGGGTTCGAGCAGATGCCGTTCACGAGGTTTCCGCGCTCGGCGCGAAGCGTGATGGTCTTGGCACCGGGCTCGGCCGTGCCTTCAGCCATCGCGATCTGGCCGCGCGGAATCGCGAGCGTCATGTAGATCTTCTTCGTTTCGGGCTCCCATAGGAGATAGCCCACCTGATCGTGGAAGGCGTTGAGTTCGCCCGGCTTCGTGATGTAGACGTGATAGCGCAGACCGTAAAAAACCTGCGGACCGTTGTTCTGCGCGTCGATCACTTCGAAGGTCCACGTTTCGTGATAGGGCTCCGCGACGGGGCCCTCCGCTTCGGGGTGGGTGTCGACGCCGTCCTCTCCATACCATTTGCCGGCAAGCGGAGCGAGCGGCCCGAGGTTAGCGAGCGTATCGGCGTGCGCCGGCGTTTCGGTGTAAATGTCGTTGTATTTCAAGGCACTTCTCCTCGAAAAGGGCGCGCCGCCCGTCCGCCGTCCGCGGACGAAGAAAAAGCGAATGCGCCTCTTTTGCGAAAACGATAGCACGTCTCACCCGCCCTTTCCAACACAGGTTCGACAACCTATTACAAAAGGAATCGGGACCGTACGGCTCGGTCGGCCGCGGGATCCGACCTGAAGAACGGCTGACAACGGGCTCTGCAGACCGAAAGCGCCCTACAAAGGCTTCGGCGGCCGATGCCGGCTTCCTTGGAGAGTTCGATCATCTCGCGGACTTTTGTTCCGTCTCCCCAACGAACCGTCACAGGGATCTTCGGCGGCACGTCTTGAGAAAACTTCGATGATCCGGCTCTTTGTCGCGAAGATCTTCCTGAACATCGAACGGTTTTCCGAGCCGGGCCGACACGGGTCGTACCGAGGCGAATACGGAGACCGGGCTTCGGAAAAATCCGCGCGCCGCCCGTCCGCAGAAGAAAATAAAGCGGATGCGCCTCTTTTGCGAAAACGACGGCACGTCTTTCAGTCTCGCCGAAAGCTTCGAAACCGTCCGGCTTCCCCTCCGCTCCTTAACGTTTGGCAAGCGCGCATCGATTGAGATTCGACGGACGCGTCACCCAAACGGACGATTGATTCTCTACAATCCAACATTCATCCCACAGAATTCCGAAACCACGTCATTCATGCCGTTTTTCCCTTTGATTTCCCGAGTCGGACTCCTCGCCTGCGCGGCCCTTCTGAGCGCCGGCGCAACGGCCGCCGAACCTCCGGCCCCGCCCCCGCAAAAAGCCGCGGCCGAGCCGCTGAAGACCGAGGCGCCTTTGAGCTTTGACGACGCGCGCACACGCCTGCACGGCACCGCCGACCGCCTTCGCATCGGAGACGCGCAGATCGCCCACGATCAGAACAAGGAGGAGGCCGCCCGCGCCATGGACGGCCCGCAGATCGATCTTTCCGCCATGCAGGTCTGGGGCTCGAAAACGGTCGAAATGGGGTTCGACAACCCGATTTCCATACCGCCCCAGCTTGGGGCTCTCGGAGTTTCCCTGCCCGACCGCTTCGACATCGGCATGAAGGAGGACATCGGGGGTCCCCGCGCCTCGCTCAACATGGTCTGGCCCCTCTACACGGGCGGCATGATCACGGCCAAGCAGGAGGCGCTTCGCCACAAGGTGACGCAAAGCCGCGCGGAGCGCGACGCGACCGAGCAGACGCTCGACACGGAACTCGCCGCCAAGTACTGGGGCGTGCAACTTGCGCGCTCCGTAGAAGCCCTGCGCTCGCAGATGCTCGAGGACGAAGAGGAGTCGCTTCGGCGTGCCAAACGATTTGAAGCGAAGGGCGTCATCGCTCCGATCGAGCGAATGACGGTCGAAGTCTCGCGCGACACGGCCAAGCGCGAACTCATTGTCGCGCAGACGAACCGCCGCGTCGCCGAAACCGAACTCGGACATCTTCTCAAGGCGGATGCGATTCCGGAACTGGGAACGCCCCTTTTCGTCATCGACGGCGACCTCGGCACGCTTTCGGAGTGGACCGAAAAGGCGCTTCGCCTCAACCCGCAGTTGACGGGGATCCGCGCGCAGCGCAATCAGGCGGCCGAAGGCGTGAAGGCCGCCGAAGGGGCCTTTCATCCGAAACTCTTCGCCTTCGGGCAGAAGAACCTCATCAAGCACTATCTGACTTTGCCCGAACCCGACTGGATCGCCGGGATCGGCGTGACGTTTACGCTCTGGAGCCAATCGGACCGCCGCGCGAGCCTGCGCGCCGCCGAAGCGCTCGTCACGAAGGCGGACGCCGCGCATTCGGAAGTCGAAAACGCCCTCAGAAATGCCGTCGAAGTGGCCTTCCTGCGCGTCACCGAAGCGCGCCACGAATACCGCCTCACGGAAAGCACCGTGGCGCTTGCGCGCGAAAACCTGCGACTTCGCGAAAAGAGCTTCGCCGAAGGCCTTTCGACGGCGCTTGACTTGAACACGGCCCGCTCGCAGCTCACGGGCGCCGAAATCGCGCGCCGCGGCGCCGCCTACAAATTCGTCGTGAGCTGGGCGATGCTCCATGCCGCAAGCGGCGACATGCCGGGCTTTCTCGCTTCGCTCTCCCGCTCCGACCTTGTTTCCACACCGTAAAGAATCATGACCGAACGACAGAATCAAAACGAATCTCCCTCCCGCCTTCCGCTTGCCGTGGGGCTTCTCGCGACGGCGGCGATTCTCGCGATCGTGGGAAAAGGCTGGTGGGACGCCGAACACCCGGCCGTACCGCCGCTCGTGGGCACCATGGACGCGAAGACCCTTTCCGTCTCGGCGAAGGTTCCCGGACGCGTGGCGGACCTCGCCGTCGCCGAAGGATCGCTCGTGAAGGCGGGCGAAGTCGTCGCGACGATCGCGATTCCCGAAGTCGAAGCGAAGCTCGAACAGGTCCGCGCCGTTGAACGCGCGGCGCTTGCGCGTGCGTCGCTTGCCGACGAAGGCGCACGCTCGCAGCAGATCGACGCCGCGCGAGCCGACCTCTCGCGCGCCCGCGCCGCACGCGACCTTGCGAGAAAGTCCTGGCAACGCATCGACAGTCTCTACAAGGACGGGCTCCTGCCTGCACAGCGTCACGACGAAATGCGCGCGCAGCTACGCAACGCCGAAGAGACCGTCAAGGCGGCCGAAGCGCAGCTCTCGGCCCTCGAAGAAGGCGCCCGCCGTCAGGAAAAGGAAGCGGCCCACGCCCTGGCCGAACAGGCCCGGGGAGGCGTGTCGGAAGTGACGTCGCTCGTAAGCGAAAAGGACGTGCGCTCGCCCGTCTCGGGCGAAGTCACGCGCGTCGTGATGGAACCGGGCGAAATCGCGCCCGCGGGCTTTCCGATCGTGCTCGTCACCGACCTCGACGACAGCTGGGCCGTCTTCAACGTGCGCGAGGACGAACTGCCGAATCTTGCCGTCGGAACCGAAGTCACCGCCAAGGTGCCCGCCATCGGACGGGACGTGAAGATGACCGTTTACTGGGTGAATCCGCGCGGCGACTACGCCACCTGGCGCGCCACCCGTCAGACGAGCGGATACGATCTGCGAACCTTCGAAGTTCGCCTGCGTCCCGAAGCGGGCGTTGAAGGACTTCGCCCGGGAATGAGCGTCATTCTTGAACGGAACGCGAAGTAAGTGAACGAATTTTTCCGCATTCTTTTCCGCTCGGCTTGGGAGGAAGCCCGCTCGATCCCGAAGCGCCCCTGGGAGTGGCTCACGGCCCTGGCGCTTCCGGCGCTCTGGTGCGGGCTTCTCATGGCGGTTTTTGCGCAGGGCCTCGTCCTGCGGCTTCCCGTGGGCGTCGTCGACGAAGACCACTCGGCAATGTCGCGCGAGGTGATTTCGACGCTCTCGGCCCTCCCCTCGATGGAGCTTCGCCCCTTTGCGGACGGACGCGAGGCGGACCGAGCGCTGCGCGCGACGCACACCTACGCGACCCTCACGATTCCCGCGGGCTTTGAAAAGGACCGTCTATCGGGACGGGGCGCCCCCGTCGTCGTCGACTTCAACAAGAGCTATTACGCCGTGGGCACCGTCCTCGAAGTCGACCTCAAGTCGGCCTTGGCCGCGATGAAGGCCGCCTCCGCCGCACAGCGCCTCACGATGACGGGCGGAACGATTGAAGAGAACGCCAGGCGCTTGCGCGTCACGCTCCCCGACGTCTACTTTCTCGGGAACGCCGCCTTCAACTTCGGCGCCTACATCCCCTCCGCGATCGTCCCGGGGCTCGTCGCTCTCGCGGCGGCCCTCACCTTCTGCGGCGTCATCGTGCGATCCTGGCGCCAAGGCTGCCACCGCGCCTGGCGCGCCGCGCACGAAAACCGGGTCGCCGCGGGCTTTCTCGGTGAACTCCTTCCCTGGACGATTCTCTTTACGCTCGGGGGCGCCCTCTGGGTCGCCGTCTTCTCGGGTTGGCTCGGCTGGGGCGTTGCCGGCGCCTGGTGGAAGTGGCTCCTTGCGACGCACCTGCTTGTCTTGTGTTCGGCCGGCCTTGCGCTTTTCTTCTCGGCCTTCGGCATGAGCTGGGTGATCGCCGTCTCGTCGGTCATCTGCCTTCTCGCCCCGACCTTCCCCTTCACGGGCTTTTCCTACCCGATCGAATCGATGACGCCGGGAGCGAAGCTTCTCGCCGAGTTTCTCCCGCTCACGCACTACCTCAAGGCCCAGGCGAACGAATGGATTCTCGCCGCCGACGGTTTTGCGGGCTGGAAGGAAATCGCCTGGCTCGCGGGTTTCGCCGCGCTCACCGGCCTCGCCGGACTCGGTCTTCTCACCTTCCGCTCGCGCCTTTGGGCGAAGGCCGAGGAAAAGAAGACGGACGCGCCCGACGAATCGGGTCCTTCGGGCTTTTGGGGCTTTTGGGGCTTTGCGTCTTTCCTCGTAAAGAAAACGGTCTTCTCGCGCGACACCTTCCTGATTCTCGCGGGCGCAACGGCCTTTTACCTCGTTTTCTACGCCTGGCCCTACATGAATCAGCAGATTCAGTTCGTCCCCGTCGCCGTTGTCGACGAGGACGCGACGGCCGCCTCCCGCCGCCTCGGATCCGCCATGGAGGCTTCTCCCGTCTTTGACGTGCGGCTTCGCACGCCCGACGCGGGCGAGGCGATCGCGGCGCTTCGCGCGCAGGAGGTGGACGTGGTCGTAACGATCCCGAAGGACCTCGAAAAACATCAGGCCCGCGGGGAAAACGCGACCGTCCACGTCCTTGCCAACGGCGCCTTCCCGGTGAAGGGCCGCGCCGTACAGGCTGCGCTTGCGGGAATCGTCACGGACGCGGGGCTCACCTTGGACGCGGCCCCTCTTTCGACCGCGGGGCTCCCGTCTTCGACGCTTCTCTCGCAGGCGAACGCTGCGCCGGATCTGTTGGTTCGGTACCGCTTCAACGAGATTTCGGGCTACGGCAACTACACGGTCCCCGCCGTCGGGCCTCTCATCGTTCAGGCGGTCCTTCTCATGGGAATCACGGTGAGCGTGGGCGGGTGGCTCGGACGCCGGCCCGCGTTTGCGAAACGCATACTCTCGCGTCCGTCCTTCGAAGGACTCGCGCTCTTCACGGTCTTCTTCGTGATCGCTCTTTTGTGGCTTGCCTACATGGTGGTCATCGACTTTTCGATTCACGAATACGGAACGCTCGGCAATCCTTCGGGCGTGGCGCTTTTGTGCGTTCTCTACGCGGCGGCAATCGCGCTCTTCGGGTTCTTCGTCGCGCTGGTTCTGAACGACAACGCCTATGCGGCCCCCGCCGTCGTCGTCATTTCGGCGCCGGTTCTCTTCATGTCGGGAATCATCTGGCCGACGGAAGCGATCAGCGTCCCGATCGTGCACTTCATCGCGGCCTTCATCCCGAGCACGCCGGCAATCCTCGGACTCGTCGCGGCCGGCCAGGACGCGGCCTCGACGGCGGATCTGCTGCCTCGAATGACGCACCTTCTTCTTTTGATTCTTCTCTACGGCTCGCTTTCGCTTTACTGGGCGGGACGGCGCCGCGCGGAATTCGACCGAAAGGTCCTTTGATGATTCTTTTTGATTCGCACTCCCACCTCAACGACCCGGCCTTCGATGAAGACCGGGAGGACGTCATCGCCCGCATGCGCGCGGGCGGCATGGCGGGCGCCATGGTCATCGCCTGCAGCGACGAAGACCTCCCGAAGACGATCGATATCGTCGAGGCGCATCAGGGCTTTCTCTTCGGCGCCTGGGCCGTGCACCCGGAATATCCCGACCACCGCGAAGCGGACGAAGAAGAAATCGCCCGCACGGCCTCGCACCCGCAGTTCAAGGCCGTGGGAGAGACGGGGCTTGACTTCTACTGGTGCAAGGAACCCTTGGACTGGCAGAGAGAGCGCTTCCGCCGGCATATCCGCGCAGCCAAGAGCGTCCGCAAACCCCTCATCATTCACGCCCGCGACGCCGAAGGCGCGGCCCTCGACATTCTCGAGGCCGAACACGCGGGCGACACGGGCTTCGTCATGCACTGCTTTTGCGGTACGATCGAGGAAGCCCGACGGGCGGTCGACCTGGGCGGCCACGTGAGCTTCACGGGAAACCTCACCTTCAAGCGCAACGACGCCCTGCGCGAGGTCGCCCGCTCGGTGCCGCTTTCCAGACTCCTGCTCGAGACGGACTGTCCCTACATGGCGCCCGTTCCGTTCCGCGGCAAACGCGCCGAACCGCTTCACGTCGAATGGATCGCGCGCCTTCTTGCGCAACTGCACGACACGGACGCGGACACCGCGGCGCGCGTTACGACCGAAAACGCCGTGCGCCTCTTTGACCTTCCGCGCACTCTTTTGGGAGAAAAACATTGAAAGGCCTTTCCTTGTTGCTTTCGCTCTCGCTTCTTTTGCCGCTCGCCCCCGCCTCGGCGGCGGACGTCGACGCCGCCTCTCTTGCGGCGGGAACGACTTCTCGAGCCGACGTCCTCAAGGCCGAAGCCCCCAAGATGCAGACGGCCCTTCTGAGCGACGACGTCTCGTCCCTCAAGGCCTCGATCCTCGTTGCGGGAACCGCCGACCTCATTCTCCCAGAGGGCGACACGCTGCTCACCCTCGCGCTGCGCGCCGAGAGCGGGCGCTCCGTCGACTATCTTCTCGGACTTGAAGACATTGACGTGACGAAGCGCAACCGCTTCGGCGAATCGCCCCTCATGCTCGCCGTCTTCAAGGCGAACGACAAGGCGATGGAAGCGATCCTCGAGCGAGGCGGCCTTCCGAACGAACGCCACGGCTGGTCCGCGCTTCACTACGCGGCGACCCAGGGCAACGACGAGTACGTGAAGAAGCTTCTCTCGCTCGGCGCCGACCCGAACGTGCGCACGAACCAGGGCGTCACGCCGCTTCATATGGCGGCGCGCCTTCCCTCGCGAAGCGTCATCCTCACGCTTCTTCGCGCCGGGGCCTACCGCAACTATTGCACGACGTCGGGCCTCTCTCCTGCGGACTTCGCGAAGAAGGCGGGGGACGACGAGCTCGCGAAGTACCTCGCGATCGAGCGCTGCGTAAAGCCCAAAAAGTAACGCTCGAAAACAAAAGGCTCCGCCCGAATTTCGAGCGAAGCCCACAAAGACCGGGAGCCCGATGCGGGCTCCCTCTTTTTTGCCCGGTCCTCAGGCGCCGTGA
>UMJU01035624.1_pt1 | contig 11474 bp, 9 predicted proteins | sample 1966161 | NCBI WGS metagenome assembly UMJU01 (sample SAMEA4836156, study PRJEB28245) | human gut metagenome | biome: gut microbiome; material: fecal sample | place: Denmark | collected 2008 | reverse complement strand
CTTTCCCTTCGTCCCGCAGCTGTACACAACCGGTACATTTGTCCATGACACGCAGTTCTTTGTTAAAATTGTTCGCATGGAACGGACATGCCTTTTTACAGCTCTGACATCCGATGCAGAGATCCTGATCGATATAGATCACTCCATCGTCTTCATCCTTGTAGCATGCGCCTGTCGGACATACATCCACACAGCTCGGATCCTCACACTGCTGGCACATTACCGGCAGAAAGTACATCTGCAGATCCGGATACACACCTGTCGGTCCCATATGATATAACGTGCTTCTGGAACGTCCCAGAGCCACTTCATTTTCTGTCTTGCAGGCTACCTGGCATCCACCTTTACAGCCGATGCAGCGGTCAGCCTCTACAACCATTGCATATTGTTTCATCACTTTGTCTCCTTATCCGTTCCTTATGCCTTACCTAACGGAAGCCAATTTACAAAGTCTTCCGGTTTCTGCCAGATGCCTTCCGGCGCACTGTCTGCTTTCGAAATCCGTACCTGATAAGCACGAAGTGTATGAGTACCAACGACATCGTTAAACGGTGCGGTTGATTTTGATAAAACATTGACGTTTGTCTCCTGCCAGCCATGCGTCTTTGTATTCATCGTCTCCGGATGCCAGAAACGCTCCATACATACCGTTCCCGGATTGATTCCCTTTGTGACCAGTGCTTTCGCACGGATCTTGCCTCGCTTGGATTCTACCCATACCCAGTCTCCCGGTGCGATACCATACGCTTTTGCCACATCCGGATAGATCCAGATCTCCGGAACCGGATACAGCTCACGCATAGCAGCCGCATTACGCAGCGTCGAATGATGATAGAACGGTACACGGCCGTTTGTCATAACGAGCGGATACTCCCTGGCCGTATCATCATCACGGACCGGACTCTCCACAGGCTCCAGATAATACGGAAGCGGTTCATAATCCTTATCTGCCGGTTCAAACTCAACCGGTAAAAACGGCTGACCGGTTCTTCCCAGCGTGATCATACTCTCCACATATACTTCAATCTTCTTCGACGGTGTATCAAAACCTTTCGGCAGACCTGTCGCATCATCAATCTGCTTGTATACATAATAAGACTTCCATTCTTCTTTGGACATATATTCGAATGGCGCTTTTTTCTTCATTTCTTCCCATGTCATGCCGATGGCCGGTGTCAGATGATCAAAAAACTCATCCATGGAATCCCAATACGGAAGCTGATCTCCCATAAATTCCGGATCAAAAGCTTTCTGACACATCTCATGACCGAGCTCGGCACATTTTTTAGCCAGGCGGGACCAGATCAGCGTCTCATCCATCGTCTCCCAGAGGTGGACAACCTGCTGTCTGGCTACCAGCATATTACAGGTCTCAACGATCATATCCGTCTCAAGCCACTCCTCCGTCGGCAGCAAAATATCCGCATAGCAGGAAAAAGAGGTCGGATACATATACATATGTACGATAAAATCAAGCTTTTCGATTGCCTCTGCCCAACGGCCGGATTCTGCCAGCACACCGAGCTTGTTACCGGAACGGTCGATCCACATCCGCGGCTGATACGGTTTCTCTGTCAAAATTGCGTTCAGCACGCTGCCCGGATGTCCCGCATACCAGATACTTAAGCCCTTGTGCTCTCTTCCTCCCAGACGTTTCTTCAACTGCTCCGGCGGCAGACACTTCAATGCAACCGGCACCGGATAATTCGGTACTTTCAGTACACCGCTGGTACGGAAACGCTGCATCAGCGCACCCGGTTTCTCCAGGTTACCCATCAGAAAATCAATCGTATCCGCAGCCATGGCAGCCTGTACAGAGTTCGGTGTCTGGTCCGTTGCCACACCAAGGCAGATACCGCTTGGTGCATTCTCCAGATACATCTCGATCGCAGCTTTAATACGGTCTGCATCCAGCCAGCAGATCTCTGCTGCTTTCTCCAGCGTAAACTCCTCACAGCGCTCATACAGTAACTGCATACCGGTCTTGTATACTTTTCCGTCTACTTCATACGTGCCCCATAACGCCGGGGATAACTTCTCATCATACGGATACTCCATCGGCTGCATGGACGCTGTCTTCTCATCCCATACATAAAACGTATCCGGTGCACCGTTCTCACCCTTTTTCGCACGGGCAAAGAAGCGGCTCTCCACCTCTACCAGATACGGCAGGTTTGTCCAACGTGTCACAAATTCTTCATCATATCTGCGATTTTCCAGAATATAGCGGATCCATGCCATCTGCAGCGCTACATCCGTACCCGGACGGATCGGCAGCCAGATATCTGCCTTTGCCGCATCCGGTGTAAAACGCGGATCAATACAGATCGTCTTTACACCCTTCGCACGCAGTTCGTTGACCATACGACCGCCGCTGGCCGGTGCGGAATAAGCAGGACCTGCCCCCCACAACACCAGACATTTGATTTGTGCATTCTCATAATCATACAGTTCCAGTGCATTGGAATCCGCGATACTGGAATCCGCACCACCATACATCATGGCACAGGACAGCACACGCGGCAGATAACACTGCGCGCAGCCCGGCTCATACCAGTTCGGCGTTCCGAATACATTACAGAAACGGGCGATACTCCAGATTTCCGGATTACCACCGCCGCCTGTGGTACAGAACAACGCTTCCGCACCATATTTTTCACGGGTTTCCATGGCTTTTTCCGCCACACGGGTCAATGCCTCATCCCAGCTGATACGTCTCCATCGTCCGCTTCCACGTTCACCAACGCGCAGCAGCGGATACTTATTACGGTTCGGATGGTACAGTGCCTGGATACCAGCCAGACCCTTTGCACACATACGTCCCTGGCTCATCGGATCCACCGGATTTCCCTCCAGCTTGATGACGCGGCCATTCTTCACATGCGCCAGAACACCACAGTTTGCGATGCAGGCACGACAGGCAGTCTTCACAATCTTCTCTTCATCATCGATCTCCATGACCTTCGGCTCACATTTGGTCAGATATCTGCGCTTTGCAGTCACCGCTTCCAGCCCGGAAATCGCTACCGACGAAAAAAACTTCTTTGCATTTGCTTCCACCAGTTCATTCCTCCTCTTCATTCACAACAGAATAATAAAATCCATAGTCAAATTGTATGTTATTTTTTTGGTATACCATGAGTATTCTTCCTGCGTTTATTATAGTGGACATGTAGAAAGATGTCAACAAGTGTGATGTGGCTAACCTTCTTTTTCTCAAAAAGGTAATTTTTCAAAGTCAACGCAACAAAGCTATTGCGCTGAATCTGGTGGAAATTTTATTGCAATAACTTTGATGGAAAATAAGTAATTATATGTGATATCAAAAAGTTTGCATAGAAAAAGAACCACCTCGGTTTGAGATGATCCTTTCATTACTGCCAACTTTCTACTTATTAAGTTTAGGTTTCATAGCGCGACTAGCACGATCTACAATGTTTTGAGGGACACCCGTAAGCACCACCTCAGAAGGCGATTTCCCGCTCGCAAGCATTGTAATTGCTTTTTCAAATAAAGAAAGTCCTTCCTCAACAGCTTTCTGTTCATACTTTTCCATTACTTCACACACGGCATTCAGCCCCCTTTCTTCATGCTTTAAAGCGTTCATTCTTTTCGTAAATGCCGGAAATTTCGAGTTGTTAACTTCCTTTTTAAGGAAACATTCCATATACTCCGAAACTGTAGTTCCGTCTTTTACTTCCGTATTAACAAAAACTCTGTAAAGACCATCATCAACACGATTACCCGTTTCTCGGATTGTACTATCCACATGGTATAGTACACGATCGGCTTTGAAAATATCAAACTGAGAAATGTACACTACAATAATATCTTCAATCTGCTCGAATTTTTCACCTTCTTGAGAATCTTTCACCGCAATACTAGCTGCATTAAATCTCACTCTGCGGAGATGATCATCATTATCCGAGCGTTGTACCTCGACATTACACTTCTTTCCATTTCCCAAGACACATAAAGCATCTAATCGCACCGATCGACCATATAGATTTCTTTCACTGCTTTGCACAACAACGTCTTTAACTACAAGATTCTTATCTTCAAGAAGAATCTGCAGCATTTCCTGACAGAAATTAACGTCATTTGCCAAAACTTCAAAGAATACATCATCTATTGGACGAAGGTCTTTGACTTTTTCCTCTTTTTCTTTGAGGGTAATAACTACCTTTCCTAAATCCATTACCTTCGTTCCTCTCTTTCCCTGCGTAATAGCAGATTTTTAATTATCTATATGAACAGGGAAAGTGATCCAACATTCCCTGATAATTCTCAAGGGAATGTCCCTAATCAAAACAAAGTAACTGAAAGCTACTAATAAATAATTATATCTTTATGATCTTATTATAGCATACGCCGTGAATTTTACAATATACATTCACAGGCAAACAGACTCCAGAGTTCGTAATTTTTTTGCTACAAACTCCACATTTTTCAACTCAAATCTTTACAACTACATTATACAGAAGAACGCTCGTTCGTGCAAGAAGGAGTTAACCTTTAATTTCTCATAAATCAATCTCCATTCAAACCGTATATTTAATTCACACTATAAGTATGAAATAAAAATCATTCCCTGAAGTCGTTTTGCGAAACCACTTCTACAAGATTCCCCTGTTCCGGTTAAAAGATCACCTGACCATTCTGCACCCGGTAATTTACACCGTACCATCCCACATATCCTGTATAGGAGAAATCCAGCATACCACTGCGGATATACCACCAGCCGTATTCATTCTGCGCCAGACCGGTAAAGCCAAAATTCAAAGCACCGTTTTCGATTCTCCACCAGCCATATTCATTCTGCGCAACGCCTGTATAACCGAAATCGACCTGGCCATTTCTGACATACCACCAGCCATATTCACTGTCTACGACACTGTTGCAGCCAAAATCAATCGTTCCGTTGACGATTCTCCACCAGCCATATTCATTCTGCGCCAGACCGGTATAAGTAAAATCAATGCTGCCGTTGCGGATGAACCACCAGCCATACTCACTGTTTACCACACCGTTATAAGCAAAATTCACCATGCCGTTTTCGATTCTCCACCAGCCGCCGGCATTCTGTGCGACTCCGGTATAGGAGAAATCTACCTTACCATTCCGGATACACCACCAGCCACCGGCATTCTGTGCGACCGTATTTCCCATATCCACACGGCCATTTACCACATTCCACCAGCCATATTCACCATTGACAATACCTTCATCCACACTATTTACAGAAAAATCAATCACACCGTTTCGAATCTCCCACCAGCTTCCGCCGTAAGAAACAAAACCACAGTAAGAATCATCTGCGACACCCTCTTCATTAATGTATACCCAGGTGCCATCCTCCTGCATAACAACCGTTTCTTCCTTCTGTACAACACCGTCATTCATATAGTAGCGTACGCCATCTACCTCCACAAGACCGGTATCATGCCGGCGCGTTCCGTCTACATAGTAGACATCCTCGCCATTTTCAGTATAAATACCGGTTTTATAAGCCGGATTCTTCACCTCTGACGTCAGTGCCTTGATGCAGGCATTTCCATATGGATATGCATAAAACTTATTGTGGTACTGATAAAACGTCTTTTCATTTCCCTTGCTGACATCACAGGACCAGATGACCTGGCCTCCATTCTCGATGGACATCTCCAGCTCACACTCTACCGCATTGGTATCCGTCTGGACCACAACAGAAAAAGTCGTTCCCGGCTGCAGCTCCACAGCATTCTCCAGCGGAATGGTATAGATACCGGCATAAGAAGTCTCACCGGTTGTCGTTGCCTTTTCCTGCTTTGTACCGCTGGTCGGATCTTTCGGATCCTTCAGATCTGTATAAACACTGATCGTATAAGATACATTCGCATTGTGCATCATAGATACGTTGACTGCTCTCAGCTCTTCCGCTTCCACACCAGCCTTTGCATCCTGAACCGTAAATACATTCGCAAGCGTATCAAACTCTGTCGGATATGCGTTCAGACCACCATCCAGCTGATAATTATTGTCATACGCATCCGTCGTATCAAAATCAAACGCCCACGCAGCCTCACCGAGTGAAACCGTCTCGTAAGACATCCAGAAATAATCACAGTAAGATCCCCAGCTGTTTCGGATCAGCCACGCACCATTGTGTGCCGGTTTTGCATATCCTGCAAAATTGTCTCTGGAATAATCATCATCCCAGCCAACGATCATAGCCGCATGTCCGTTGCCGCTGGCTTCGGCATCATAGTAGGTATATTCTCCTTTCTGATTCTTCGCCATCGCCTTATCCAGATGATCATACATCACACCTACCGCACCATGATCCATGATCTGTGCCTTCACACCATCCGTATCTTCCTTCAGGCTCATGCAGTATGCATTTTCCAGATGCGCCACATCACGGCTGTAAGCATAACTGTCTTTCAGTCCTGATTGCTCCACTTTCTCAGCATCCGTATACGGAACATCCGCTTCCTTTACCGCGCCGACCCACTGGCTCATTCTCCGGGCTGCCATCTCATAATTACCGCCAAAATTCAGAAAACTGCCTTTCGCCTCTGCACTGTTGTATTCTGCGGTATCCCCTTTTGTGCCGCCCAATGGATCCGTCACAAAATTATAAGTAAAATAAATCAGCTGCAACTCGCTCAGATCAATGTCTTTCTTTGCGATTCCATCACTGATCAGATCAAACTCTGCCAGACCGAGGGAAGAAAATGCCCAGCAGGTACCATATGGATTCTGGTCACGCACTGCCGGATATTCGCGTCTGCATGCATCAATATCTGTCGAATAAGCAGATGGCAGCATCGCATATGCAGCAACGCCTGCTCTGTGTACAGGCACATTCCTATCCAGATCACTTTCTATATATCCCGTGTTTTGTGCCGTTTTCACATTCGTATCATCGGAAACATTTTTCGCCTGTATCTGCATGGTGCTCAGTGGAGACAATGCCAGCACCAAACTTAATAACAGCGCCTCAAATCTTTTTTTTCTCATTTGAACTCCCTCCGTTATCTGTAAAACCATTAATTATTATATTCTTTATCATTCTCATTGTATCAATCTTATCATGGGCAAATCCATGAATCAACATCATCATTGTTTCAAAGCAATGTTATTGTTAATGTTTTACTCCACTTTTCACAAAATTATTCGTAAACAGACATCCTGCCATACACCCCAACCCATTGTGAATCATATCATCCCACTCAAACAGACCACGCATAAAAATCAGCTGACTGAGCTCAATTGTCGCTGACATCAGGATTCCGATCACCAGAGCCTGATACCACTTAATTTTATGATTCGCAATGAGCGGAAGCAGAATCCCTGCCGGCAACAACAAGATAAAATTCAACAGGTTTTCCTTTAACAACTCCCGGTCGTGGTTACAGATTACCTCCCGCCACGACCAGAATGGCAATAATTCATACTGACGGACCGTTCCAATCCTGGTAAATACCGTTGAGCCAAATACAATTCCGAGAAACACCACCAATGCCACGACTGCCAATGCCTGTATGATACGCAGCTTCTTTCTGTATACACACACCGCCATTCCGATGCACACCCCCGTTAATACCAGCCCAAAAGCCAGTATTTCATACCTTGACCATTGCTTATTATACGTTGTCCATATCTGATAAATATCCATCTATACCATAAACTCCTGCACCCTGTTCATTTTTAAACAGTTTCTCCTTTTTTGATTTTTGCTCTTAATATCCAATACGAATTGGGGAACTTTTTCTTAACAAATCACATTGAAATGTTCCCCAATTTATTAAACACAGGAAATACAATCAATGATGACTGCATCATATTGATCTTTGACACCATTGCAGCAGATTTTGTACTGTCTTTTCCTCTTTTCTATCCTCATTATTTCTGTAAACTCATCTTTGCATATGCTGCCAGAGTAAAACCATCCGTAATTTTTCCATCCCGGATCCATTCGCCCAACTGCTCCCAATCCAATGCAATATGTCCTACTATTTCTTCTTCCTGTATCACCTGTGGAGCTTCATTCAACTCTGCCAGAAATACATCTGCCTTTGAACTCATTGCACCACTGTCCGGCACAATTTTTCCGAAACTTTTCCATTTTTCTGCTTGCACACCAAGTTCTTCCCATAATTCTTTTCCCGCATTCTCCTTTGCAGAAATTCCTTCTTCTCCAAAACCTCTTGGGAAACCGTACTGATATTCCCTGAGAGCATGACGATACTGCCGCAGTAAAATATACTTTCCATTATAATATGGAACGATAACAACCGCACCTCTCATAACGCGGTTCATCAGTCTTTCATATGCAAACAGACTTCCATTTTTTGCACGCACAACATCCACAACCATTAAATGGTAATGGCTCTCGTATACAATTCCGATTCTTCTGCCACTTTTTTGTGCAAATGCATACAGTTCCTTCGGGTCAAGTACCAGCGGAAGTTCCTCAGACTGGGCAAAAAGCTCCGTACACGTCCGACTTAATTCCAGATATTTTTCAATCGAATCCATTTCTGTTCCTTTTATTTCCATTCCCTTTCATCCCTATTTCTTACCAACTTCTTGTGAGCAGGTTTTCATTTTTTATTTCAGCCTTTTTCAACTTTCAGGCGTTCCCGACATTTTCTTACGATTTTCAGATCCGCCCACGTTCTTGTCAATTCCTCAATACTGTCTAAAATATCACAACTTGTCCACCAACGGGATATCATACCCGAAATCCACGAACTCAGAATACCAAAAGCTATCACCTGCAAGACCGCCCATCCTATGGTCGCAGCCAATGAAAGCTCCCCTTCTACAGACACAATATCCTGTAGATAGTTCATTCCCAACTCAATTCCTACAAAGATCACCACCCCAATTAGTGCATCTATGATATTTCTTTTTATTCCTTTATGTATACTTTTATCCCACTCTTTCAGCTCTTTCTCCATCCCCACTTCATAACGGCTTCCCGTCTGTAATTTTTCATCTTCAAGAGCCGGTTTCAGTTCCAGCGTTTCCTGCACATTTTTCATCTGCAAAATCCGAATAGCACAACTCCAGTCCGGGAGTTTTCCTTGATAAAGTTCCCACGTTGTACTATCCTTTGCAGGGAAAACATGGCTAGGAGCAATATCCTTCTCCCAGTAATCCTTCAATTTGCATTTTGAACCATTCACGGCAGGATTCTATATCTTCCGGATCATAATGCTTGGAAATTCCATAAATACTGTCTTCCGTTGTAAGATTATAACATAGATCGAGCACCGCTTCTGCATATTCTGCCTTTTCTCCTTTCTCTTTTTCGTGGAGATAAATATGCCAGGCACTCCGATATTCCTGACGATCCTGTGAACTCAAATCTTTCTCAACTCTTTTCAGAATTTCTACTGTATCCTGATCAGTAAGCGGATATGCAATTTCATGAAGATATTCTGTCAGTTTCTTTTGCTTTACCTTTTTAGGTGGATTCAATGAAAATGCATTGACACTCAATGCCAGCAACGTCTTCACATAGCGGATCAAATATTCTATCTTTTCTTCACTATAATTTTCTTCATTATAACCAGATAATTCCCTCAGACACTCCGGGTCACTATAACGCAATGCTGTCAACAACTGTCTCAGCATCACAACATCATCATGTGCAACGGGAACCCCTGAATAAATAAATGCACTCTTTTCAGACTCGGTTTTCTTTGCCTTCTTCAGAAATTCTTCTATCTTTCCCTGAAAATATTGCGACGGAGTACGCAACGCTCCATACTGCGAAATTCGGATCACCCCCATCTGACATAACTCAAAAAATGGTTCAAATGTATTTTCATTTTCAATCGCAGCAAGAAATGCACGAGAATCCGCTAACTGATTCATGGTCAAGATCACCTGGTTCCCATTCAGTATAATTTCCTGGAACATCCGTTCCTGTGCATATTGAATCTCTTCTTTTGAATTTCTTACAGAATCCAGTTCATATAAATAGACACTCTTATTCATTTCAGTTCCACCTTTTGTTTCTCATGCAAATTTAGTTTTTCTTCGATGTATCAATCGGGTTCATGTTTGCAGTTTTGCAAAATACGTTTGTCCTAACGCAATGACCTCTTTTCTTGGATCTCCATGCACAGCCAAAACCATCTAATGCTATGCTTTCTATTCACAGATTCGTTCTTAAAGTATATCACAGGATAATCTCGTAATCTATATTTTTACCTGCTAACTTCTCCTGGCTCTGAATCGCCTTCTGCTTCTGGTGCAGTTGCACTCTCTATTGGAAGTTAACACTGAGACGGCCTTCCACACTACGCGATCCTACCGATTACCATACATCTTCTCATAATAATTCTGGTACTCACCACTAATGATAGTCTCCCACCACTCACGGTTATCCAGATACCACTGAATAGTTTTTTTAATACCATCCTCAAACTTTGTCTCCGGCAGCCAGCCAAGCTCATTATGAATCTTAGTCGGATCAATCGCATAACGCATATCGTGGCCTTTACGATCCGTTACATGTGTAATCAGACTCTCCGGTTTGCCAAGCTCCTTGCAGATAATCTTTACAATGTCGATATTCTTCTTCTCATTGTGTCCACCGACATTATAAACCTCACCAACACGACCGTTATGGATAATCAGATCAATCGCTTTGCAGTGATCCTCCACATACAACCAGTCACGCACATTCAGACCTTCACCATATACCGGCAACGGTTTGTCAGCCAGCGCATTGGCGATCATCAGCGGAATCAGTTTCTCCGGAAAGTGATACGGTCCGTAGTTATTGGAACAACGGCTGATAGAAACCGGTAAACCATAAGTTCTGTGGTATGCAAGTACCAACAGATCTGCTGCTGCCTTGGAAGAAGAATACGGAGAACTTGTATGGATCGGAGTCTCCTCTGTGAAAAACAGATCCGGGCGGTCTAACGGCAGATCACCATACACTTCATCGGTAGAAACCTGATGATAACGCTTGATTCCGTACTTTCTGCAGGCATCCATCAATACAGAAGTTCCTATGATGTTTGTCTCAAGGAAAATTCCCGGATTCTCAATGGAACGATCTACATGACTCTCTGCTGCAAAGTTTACAACCATATCCGGATGTTCTTCTTCGAATAACTGATAAAGCGCATCTCTGTCACAAATATCAGCTTTTACAAAACGGAAATTCGGATTATCCATCACCGGTGCCAGTGTGGACAGATTTCCCGCATAGGTCAATTTATCCAGACAGATGATTCTGTAATCCGGATATTTATTTAGCATATGAAAAACAAAGTTACTTCCGATAAATCCGGCTCCGCCGGTTACTATAATGGTCATTTTATATTCCTCCTGTATCACAACTCCGTTTAGTCTCTCTGGAACAGATCTCTTGTATAAACTTTGCTGCCAAGATTGGCTACAAAATCAATTTCTAACTGATCCTCTTTACTAATATTCCTTGCCATTTATCCTCTTCCTTTCAG
>UMJU01011339.1_pt1 | contig 11518 bp, 13 predicted proteins | sample 1966161 | NCBI WGS metagenome assembly UMJU01 (sample SAMEA4836156, study PRJEB28245) | human gut metagenome | biome: gut microbiome; material: fecal sample | place: Denmark | collected 2008 | reverse complement strand
GCAGCTGCCCAGCTGTTTTTTCTGGAAAAACGCCGGCAGAAGGGCGAACCGGTCTTTGGCAATATCGGACGACCCTTCCGAAAGAGGAGGAGAGCGCATAGGATAAAACTGTCAGGAGGAAGCGCTCGGGTGTCTTCCTGCTGTAAAATAAGGAAAGAGGCTAAGGAAATTTTCCTTAGCCTCTTTGCGCTTTTTAAATATTGATTAAGAAAGAGCGGGGGAAGCCACGATGCAGGCGGAGATGCCGTTTTGCTCCAGCAGTCGGATTCGGGCATTCAGCTGTTCCTGCGTCAGTCCCTCTGCGTCGATGACGGCGGTCAGCTGACAGCCTTCCATCTTCTGCACCAAAGCTGCACTGGCAGTTTGCAGGGTGTTTTCCGGGTCGTCTGCCGGATTCGGGATGGACACCGCTTCGGTGGTGAAGCCGTTGCCAAAGCTCTGGATGCGCAGGTCTGCCACCGCACGCTCACCCACTAAAGCAGCCGGGTCGCCAAAGTACATGGCGGTATTTGCGCCCAGCAGGCGGGAAGAAGGGAACATGGCAGACAGCTCGACACCCTGCTCGGCAGTGTATGCGGTTATCTGTTCGATATATTGCGCCAGGAAGGCGTGCTTGTCGTCCGAGGCGTGTGTGCCGTAGTCAATCATGTCCAGCGAGTAGCCTTCCGGGAACTGGACCTCCTGCAGGATGATTTTCTGGAAGCCTGCCTTGATGGCATCGTCGATGATGTGGCGGATATAATCCTGACCCGATTGGGTGAACGGGTCGATCCAGGGTTTGCCGCCTTTGTCGGGGGCATCGTCCACCCACAGTACATCCGAGTCCATATAATAGGTGGAGGCGCTGTTGTCCGCCAGCGGGTAGATGTTGTCGTGGAAGGTATAGATGGAGGCGACCGGCATCAGTCCCGCATCCAAAATCTGCTGGGCAGTCTGTTGCAGGTCGATGGGATGCTCGGCAGTCACGCGGGCATTCACCGTCTCATTGTAGTCGATGGAATAGTTTACGGTGCCGTCCTGCGATTTTAAGTCGAACAGGATGCTGTCATATCCCTGCTCAGCTACCTGCTGAAGGGCTTGGGAAAACGCCTGTGGGTCTGCAACCGTCTGGTTATCCAGGTAGGCGGTTTTGGAGGCGGTCAGCTCGGACGACGCGGACGGTTTTTCCGGCTCGTCAGCCGGTGGGGCAGCCTCCTGTTGCTGCGGCTGTGCAGCAGGCTCAGAAACACCGGGGACCATCTCCTGTTGCTCGGTGGGTCCATTCTGCTTTTGCGAAATCCAGTCGCTGACAGGACCATATAATGCCCAGCCCAAGCCAAACAGAACGGCGATGGCAGCGACGATCGCGGCTACCCGCGCAAGGATGCTGCCTGCCGACCGCCGGTAGATCCTCTTGTGACGTTTGATTTTATAAGGTCTTGCCATTTACGGAATCCTCCCTAAACAAAGTGGTGATTTAAGCGGGAAGCTGGTTGCCCAACAGACCGAACAGCGCCAAGGACAGGATGCCAAGGCACAAGAAGGTGATGGGGAACCCGTGGAAGATTTTGGGAATGCGGGTGAGGGACAAGCGACTGCGTACCGACCAAAGAATCAACAGAGCGGCGGTAAAGCCTACTCCCGCACCCAGACAGTAGCCAAAGAAGGAGAAAAACTGGGAGGTGGTGCTCATGCGCGAGGCAATCAGCAGGCTGCCTAAGGTAACGCTGTTGATGCCATAGAAGGGTAAGGTGTCCTTGACTTGCATAAACAGCTGCGGGCGCAGGTGTTTGACCAGATAGTAGACCAGCAGCATCACAGCGCTGTTGATGAGCAGCATCCCAAGGGTGGAAAGGCTGGTCAGCGGCAGAAAACCGATTTTCAGTCCGGTGTACAGCACCTTTGCCCGGAAAAAGGCATTAAACAGATAAGCGGGAATCGAGGAGAGCGCTGTGACCAGTGTCAGCAGACCGCCGACGGTGAGCAGCTGGCGCAGCGAGCGCTTTTCATACAGTCCCGGGATGTCGACAGCGCGGGTGAACAGCAGGTTTTCCAGAGCAAATGCGGTCAGAAAAGCCGCCATCACTTCGGTTAAGTAAATCATTTCTGCTCACCTCCCTGCGGTGCAGATGCTTGTGCGGCGTTCTCGCCGGCTTTCATGGTAAAATACAGGACGACGCGGTGGACCAGCCGGCAGAAGGCGGCAAAAAAGCCAAGGAGCAAAAATCCTCCCAAGGCCATCTGCGCAGTAGGGATGCGGGGCGTATTTTGCAAAACGGGGAATCCCCAAAGGCTGCCGGTGGCAGAAAGCTCGCGGATAGCGCCGCAGACAAAGGCGACCAGCGTTGCACCCAGCCACTGACGCAGGGCGAAGCCGAGCGCCTGTGACGGCTTTTGCAGCTGCACCTTTTCCACTGTGTAGATGAGCAACGAGTTGACGCAGATCAGGGAAAAGTAAACACCCAGCGAATCAAAGATCAAAGGCGATACGTTTTTCACCATCATGCGCGATGGAATCAGCAGCAGGCAGGAAATCAGCGGGTACAAAACCGCGCGCCAGGGCTGCGGGACCTTTTTACGCAGCAGGCTGGCAATCAAAACGGTGGGGATAAAGCAGACGAGCATAACTGCCGAAATAGCGGTGGTGCCGGTCAATCCGTAGGAAGGGATGACCACCAGCGGCAGAGCAAGTCCCAGACTCAGCAGGGGATTTTTATAGAAGATGCCCTGCGTCTTGCGCAAAAAGCGCTGATATTTACGGACATAGGTGAGATTCATCCTTGCTTGCCTCCTTGTTCGGTGCGGTTGTCCGGCAGCTGTTCCTGCTGGTTCATCCAGGGGATGAGGAATTCACACAGGGTATCGAATGCCGGAGCCAATGCGTTCATCAGCAGTACAGCAAAGACAGCGCTGAATTCCAGAGGACTGGAGTAGCGGAAGACCATTGTCAGCAGTCCGGCACACAGACCGTAGATGACCCGCGCGATGCGGTACTTGGGGGTAGTGACCGGATCGTTGATGATGTACACTGCGACAAAGAAGAGGGAACCGGCAAAGACTTCGTTGGCAATCGATTCCAGAGGGCTGACACCATACGGATGGTTGATGGCAGAAAGGACGGCAATCGGCAGCAGGAAGCTGAGGGTGGTGTACCACTTTGCAAGGTTGCGGGCAATCAGATAGACCAGACCGGCAAAGATAATCAAAGTGTAGGTGGAGCCGAGCGGACCAGGGAAATTGCCCAGGAAAAGCTCGGTCAAGCCTAGTCGGGGGATGCCGCCCAGTTTCAGCGTGGCAGTGGGACCCTGAAGCAGGGTGACCGTCTGGTCGATGGTGACAGGCAGCCTTTGCAGCGGCTGGGTGTAGGCAAACATCTGGGGATTCCAACAGATGATGGCAAAGGCGACACCTGCTGCTGCCGGATTAAAGATGTTGTGACCGGTTCCGCCAAAGGGTGCTTTGCACACCAGGATGGCAAACAGCGAGGCGACCACAATGACCGTCAGGTCGATGGCAGGCGGCATCAGCATCGAGATGATGACACCGGTGACCGCTGCGCTCAAATCGCGCAGGTTGACCCGACGATAAGTCAGGTAGCTGCACAGCCAGTCGGCAGCAAGGCAGGTCAGAACAGCGACCGCGCCAATCACCAGTACGCGGGGACCGTAGTAGAAATAGGACATAAAGTACAGCGGCAGCAACGAAATCAGAGTGTCGCCCATGATGGTGCGGCAGGATTCGGGGTGCCGGATGTAGGGTGCGTGGTGTAGTGATGAATTCAAACCGAAAGTCTCCTTTCAAAAAAGGCTGAAAGCAAGGCAGTCTACTGCTTGCTTTCGCCGGTAAGCCGGTCTTTGGCGCCGATGATGGTGTGCGCAAGGTCCAGCCGGGAAGGACAGATGTAGCTGCAGCTGGAGCAGCCGATGCAGCTGTGCAGCCCAAGGGAGATCGCTTTTTGCGAATGGTTGGTGGTGATACACTGGTACAGCTTGTGTGGGTTGAGTCCCGATGGGCACGCCTCGACACAGCGTCCGCAGCCGATGCAGCTGTACAGCTGCTCCTGACGGTCCACGCGAAAGGCAAGGATGGAACTGGTGCTGGCGCGGATGAGGGTGTGATCGGGGTCATTGATGCGGATACCGTGCATTGCTCCGCCCTCCAGAATATAGGACGGCTCCCGCAGCAGACCGCTGCGCTCAAGTAAAGAGGAAACCGGGGTCCCGATGCTGACCTCAAAGTTACGCGGGTTGGTTACACAGTTTCCGGCAACGGTGACAAAGGAGGTTGTTTGCACCTTGCCCTCGGTGATGGCGCGGTGCAGGTGCAGCAGAGAAGCAGCTCCGGCAATAAAGGTCTGTTTGCCCAGGCTGCGAAAGGCGCGGGTTTCCATCGGGTAACGTCCCGACATCTGGCGTACCTGTACCGATTCGATGAAAGCCGGAATTTTTATGTCTGTCAGCGACATATTTTTATATACAGCGATGAAGCGGTCGGTTGCTCCCAGCGCAGAAGCCAGCCAGTTTGCCGATTGGACAATCTGGTTGCGGCAGAAGAGCATGGGATTGATCTGGCTGGAAACATACGGCTCGTCGTCGATAGCATCGATGCAGATGGTGGTGATTTTCTGCCGGGCGGACTGTTCAATCTTATCCGCCAGCGGCTTGCCGTCGTGTTCGTCGATGATATTGGCGCGGCGGGCAATGTCAGCCAGCTGCTGCCAGCTGAGCGGACGGGACAGGTCGCAGCCGTGTTCAAATGTCGGCGCTTGCAGGGTAGTGGCGCTGTAAAACGGCAGAAAAGGCTTGGAAATGGCAGGTTCCTTCTCTTGCTCCAAAAGGATGCCGTTGGAGGAGCCGGTCGTCAGCCAATGAAAAAATGACATGAAAGAAAAAACTCCTTTCGATAAATACAAGGCAAGGGGTGAAGACAGTGTGCAAAGGAGGATGCAGCCATGCAGTTTTTTGTGGATCGTGATACCGTTCGGATGCTGTTGAGCCAAAAGGAAGCAGCACAGCTTTCGTTGTGTCCGCAGCCGGATTGCAACGATCCGAAGGTTTGTGAGAATTTAAGCCGCCTGATCCGTCGGGCAGCAGCGTGCAGCGGACGGTGTATTCCGAAAGGGGAATTCTCCGTTTCGGTGTGCAGCCAGGAACAGGGGATGGAAATTACCCTGACAAGGTTGGGCGCAGAGCAAGGGCAGCGGCAGGTGTGGCGCTTTTGGGAAAGCGAGCAGATGATACAAGGGTGTATCTGCCTGCATCGGCAGTTGTGCCGCCGGACGAGAGAGTTCCCGATGGAAAGCAGCCTGTACGCAATGACAGGGAAAGAAGGTCCGAGCAGTTTTTATTGTTTGAGTTTGAATCTGCCGTCCACATGGGAGAAAAAAGCGGAGTGCATCCTGCTGGAATATGCACAAAAGGCAAAGCACCCGCTGCTGGCGCAGGGGGTGCTTGCCGAGCGCGCGGTTTGTTTGGTGCAGAAAAAGGCGGTGGAGCGCATTGCAGAAAGCTTTGGGCGTTCCGGCTAAAGGGTCCTGTACAGAAAAAGCCTTAGTCAGCCGGCAGCAGGGTGCGCATGGCTGCGGCGTAATCCTCTTTCAAGAAGAGGTAGGAACCGGCAACCAGAACATTGGCTCCGGCTTCGATGCAGGTTTTGGCAGTTTCCTGGTTGACACCGCCGTCTACCTGGAGGTCAATCTCGCGTCCGCTCTGCTCAATCCAGCTGCGGATGGAGCGCACCTTGTCCATCATATCGGTCATAAATTTCTGTCCGCCGAATCCCGGTTCTACGGTCATGACCAGCACCATCTCCACCCGGTCGAGGTACGGTTTGACCAGCTCTGCCGGGGTGTTCGGTTTGATGGAGATGCCGGCTTTGCAGCCCAGCTGGTGGATTTCCTGGATGGTGGCATCCGGGTCGCTGTCCGATTCAAGATGGAAGGTGATGATGTCCGCTCCGGCTTGGGCAAAGTCTTTGGCATAGCGCAGCGGTTCGCTGATCATCAGATGTACGTCGAAGATGCCGTCAAAATCCTTGCGGATGCATTTCATGACCGGTGCGCCGAAGGAGATGTTGGGAACAAAATGTCCGTCCATGACGTCGATGTGCAGCCACGGAGCGCCTGCCTGCTGCATTTTGCGGGCTTCCTGACCCAGCTGAGAAAAATCTGCGGATAAAATCGAAGGGGAAATCTTTATCATAAAGGGCACGACCTTTCCAAAAAAGTAAGATTTGCTCTGCCAAAGGGCAGAAGAATACCATTTTATTTTAAACCAACTGTCATAAAAGGTCAATCGTTTATCGGCGCAAGAGGTCTGATGATAGGATGAATTTTTGGTTTGTTTACATTATAGGACGATTTTTCCTTTCCCGATTTGGACAAAAGGAAAAACCGGACGGCAGAAAAAGCTGCTGTCCGGTTTTTCGCTGCATTTCGGGGAAAGAGGGCGTTTATAATTTCTCATAGGAAATTAAAGAGGAAAGAGGATGCCTTGTTTGTTCGTGGCGGTTTGGGTCTGCGGGCTGCTCATCGGAGTATCCGATCAACAGAAGATTGACCGGTTCCAAATAGTCAGGCAGCTCAAATTCTTTTCGGATGACATCGGGCTTGAAGTAGCAGACCCACACACTGCCCAGACCAAGTTCGGTAGCTTGCAGCATCATGTGATCGGTCAGGATGGAAGCGTCGATGTCGCCCGTCTGTTTTTGGTCAAAAGGACGCACCCATGCCTTTCTATGGTCTGCACACACCAGGATTGCGAGAGGAGCGCCATAGATGTTGGCGGCTTTTTCCAGCTTTTTCAAACTTTCTTTTTGTTCGGCAACAATCAGGTGGATCGGCTGCAGATTTGCTGCGGTTGGCGCGACATGGGCAGCTTGCAGGATTTTATCAAGCTTTTCTTTTTCTACCTTTCTGTTACTGTAGCGGCGCACAGAGTATCTCTTTTTTGCAATCTCAATGAAATCCATCATGGTCAATCCTTTCTTTGTATTGTATATTGTATAATGAAATCGACCGGTTCGGTCGTTATCTTCATTTTAGCATGACGTCATAAAATAACAAGATTGCACTTTTTAGATAGATACTTTCCATTTGGAAAGTATCCTGAAAGGAAGGATTTATGAAAATGCAATATAAAAAAGAACAGTTTAGCTGCCCGGTGGAAGCCACCCTTTTTCTGATTGGAGGAAAATATAAGCCGTTGATTCTCTGGCATTTGATTGAAGAACCACAGCATTATATGCAGCTACAGCGACTGATCCCAAAGGCAACTCCTAAGATGCTTTCACAACAGCTGCACGCACTGGAGGAATGTGGGATGATCCACCGGGAGGTGATTCCTGAAAAACCACCAAAGACCCTGTATTCCCTGACGGACTTTGGAAGGAGCATTGTTCCGGTATTGGACGCGATGTGTAACTGGGGAAGTGCTTTCCTAGAAGGATCGGATACGAAGACTTGCTGCAACAAAAATCATTTGTTGGGAACGCAGCATAGGCAATCAAACAAAGATGCTCTTTAAAAATAGGGGATTTGAAAAGTTTGACAGAGGGGGTTTTACACCGCAGTGTTTTTGTGGTAGTATAAAAATACAAAGTTCCTGTCGTGCGGACAGAAACCGGACTATGAGAAGGAGAGGATAGAAAATGATCGATCGCAGAATGATTCCTGCTTTGGGAAAGGAAATCTCCCGTCTGGGTTACGGAGGAATGCGTTTTCCAAAAAACGGCGATGAGGTGGATATGGATGCAGTGGTGCAGCTGCTGAGAAAAGCGTACGAAATGGGCATCAACTATTTCGACACCGCGATGGTCTACCACAAGGGAGAATCGGAAAAAATCTTTGGCAAGGCGTTTGAGCCATATCCGAGGGACAGCTATCTGATCGCAGATAAAATGAGCATCTGGCTGTGCAGCGACGAAGAGGACATGAAAGCCCGCTTCTACAACCAGCTCAAAACCTTAAAGACCGATTATATCGACTTCTATCTGGTACACAGCCTCAACCGCAACCACTATAAAAAGGTAAAGGACCTGCACTGCGTGGAATTTTTGCAGCAGATGAAGCAGGAAGGCAAGATCAAACATCTGGGCTTTTCCTTCCATGACACCTATCAGGTGTTCACCCAGATTTTGAATGATTATACCTGGGATTTTGTACAGATTCAGCTCAACTACCTTGACTGGCACAATCAGGGCGCAGAGCAGCTGTACCGTGAGCTGGAAAGACGCAACCTGCCGGTCATGGTTATGGAGCCGGTGCGCGGCGGCTATCTGGCTACCATCGACAGCGAGCGTGCCAAACCATTTTTGGAGCTGGAGCCACAGCGCTCGATTGCCAGCTGGGCAATCCGTTGGGTGGAATCGCTGCCACAGGTTGCGGTTGTGCTCAGCGGTATGAGCGATTTGCAGCAACTGGAGGACAACGTTGCCACAATGACCAACTTCGAGCCGATGAACGAGCAGGAGCTGGCAGCCATCGACCGGGTGGTCGAGGAGATTCGCAAGGTCAACGAAATCCCCTGCACCGGCTGTCGGTACTGCATGGACTGCCCGATGGGTGTGGACATCCCGGAGATTTTCTCCATCTACTCCCAGTACAAGATTTTTGGCAAGGAGAAAGCGTTTGTTCAGGACTATGAAGAGGTGGTCGAGCATGGAAACGGTGCGGAGCATTGTGTCCGCTGCATGGCATGCACCACAAAATGTCCGCAGATGATTGCGATTCCAGATAAGCTGGAGATGATTGCCAAGCTGTATGCCCAGAAAAAGGCGGAGCTGGAAGCCGTCGAAGCAGCAAAGTAAGAAAACTTTTGCAATAAATAGAAGGACCTCGCAAAAGCGAGGTCCTTCTATTTATTGCAGTTTTAATGGATAAGAGGGAAAAGTTTACTCGATTGCGATGTGTTTGCGTCCTTCTACCTGTTTAGCTTCCTTCTTTGGCACGGTCAGCTGCAGGATGCCGTTTTCAAATTTCGCCTGAATGTCCTGCTCGGTCAGCTGGTCGCCGACATAGAAGGTACGGCTCATGCTGCCGGCATAGCGCTCGCGGCGGATATATTTGCCGTCCTTATTCTCTTGGTCCTTGTCCAAACCTTTTGCGGCGCTGATGCTCAGGTAGCCGTTTTCCAGCTGGACGGTGATTTCATCCTTGGAAAAGCCCGGCAGGTCGATGTCCAGCTCGTAGCTCTTTTCACCTTCGCGGACATCGGTCTTCATCATGTTCTGAGCGTGTTTGCCGTACAGCGGGCGGCTCATCCGTTCGAATTCCTTATCGAAATCGAAGTTCATCATATCATCAAACAAATTTTCACCAAAGATGCTAGGCAGTAACATAAATCATTCCTCCGTTTTCAATCCATTTTGTTTTGTTCGTTGGAACATCAGGAAGAGGCTTTCAACGGTTTGCTGCGGGAGGTTCCTTCTGGAATCTCCTGCGTGCCTGGAGGTCTTTTTCTTTTGTTCTGAACCTAGTATAGCTCGCAATATTAGCACTGTCAATAGGTGAGTGCCAATATTTACTTTTGGTTAATAAATATCATATTTTATACGATAAGTTAATAAAATCTGCGATTTTCCAGAAAAATACCCTCTGCTTTCGCTGGTAAGCGGGGAAAGCAGAGGGGTTGTTTGCAAAATACAGGGTGCGTTTATTTGAGAATCTTTGCCTTTTGCAAAGCGGCGATGATGAGAGGAATCAAAATGAGCTGCAAAACGATGGCAGGAACGGCATTGATGAGTGCGCCTGCGATGAACGCCTGGAAGGTGAAGCTGCCGCCGGAAAGTCCCATCAGGATGACCTGAGCGATTCCCCAGACGATGCGTCCGATCACCATGGCAGGGACTAGGCTGAGGTAGATGCCCTTGATGTTGTGCTGGACGCGGGAGTAGACCAAGCCGCTGACCAGACCGTAGGCTGCCATCTCAAACGCCATAGCAAGACCCACCGGGTACAGCGGAGGCATCTGGAACAGCAGGAAGCGCACCGGCGGCAGAATCAATCCCACCAAAGCGCCGTAGGGAGCGCCGCAGATGAAGCCGCACAACAGGACGGGAAAGTGCATCGGGCTGATCATATTGCCGATTTCAGGAATTTGACCGGTCAGAAAGGGGAGTACCAGTCCGATTGCAAGGAAAAGACCCGACAGGACCAGCTTTTTGGTGTTGTGTTTCATAACAATATCCTCCTCAAAATGAAAAATGGGTGCCGTATGACAACAGAGGAGCTGTCAGCGCATCAAGTCCATTCGGTCTGCTTCCGAGATGGAGCGCAGCACTCGACAGGGATTGCCCGCGGCAACGGTGTTTGCAGGGATGTCGCGGGTGACCACGCTGCCCGCGCCGATAACACAGCCGTCCCCGATGGTCACACCCGGCAGGACGGTACAGCCGCCGCCGAACCAGACATCGTTTCCTACCGTGATGGGACGGGCAAACTCAACGCCCTCTCGGCGTTGCTGCGGGTAGATGGGATGACAGGCGGTATAAAAGCCGCAGTTGGGACCGACCATCACGTGGTCGCCAAAGGTGACCTTGGCGCAGTCGAGGATGACGCAGTTGTGGTTGGCGTAAAAATTTTTGCCCAGATGGATGTTGTAGCCGTAATCGCACCAGAAGCTCGGCTCAATCAGAAATCGTCCGTCGGTGCTGCCCAACAGCTGGCGCAGCAGGTTCATTCGCTCCTCCCGCTGCTGATGTTCGGTTGTGTTGAAGGCATAGCACAGCTGCTTGCAGCGGGCACGCAGCGAGCGCAGCTCCTCATCGCCCGGAAAGTAGGGCAAACCGGCATCGGAACGTTGTTTTTCTGTCATCGTTTTCACCTCGCATACAGTTTGGGGATACCCAGTGCATTATACCACATCCGACCCGTTTTTTCCAGATTCGGCAATGAAAAACGGTACAAGCTCAGGAGAGAGACTGCGCAGAAAAGGTGAGGGTGACCAGCTGTGCGGCATCGCTTTCGATTTCCTGCGGATTTTCCAGCGCATAGTCGGGCAGGTAGTGGGTGTAGGAATCCTTTTGCTGCCAGTTGAGGTAGAGCACGCACAGAGCGACCGGCTGCTCCAGGATAATATCGGTGCGCCCGGAGATGGCGCTTTGTCCGTAGCCGGTGGCAGCGGGCAGCGACCCTATCTGTGGCTGGATGCGCTGGATGGAGCCAAGGTTGTCCACCGCCAGCCCGCTGATTTGGTGGGTGTCCGGGTCGGTCCGGCAGAGGATGCGACCGGTGCAGGAGGGCTGGTCGATATTTCCTGAGAAGGAGCCGGCGGGTTTCCAGCTGCCATTTTCCAGGGTAAACAGTTCGAGCGAAAGGCTTTTTGCTCCCTCGACCGAAAAATCGAACAGCTGTGGCTGCTCAATCTCCAGCAGCTGGAGCAGTTCCTGCTCGTTTTGATTGAGCTGGGCGCTTTGAACAAAGCTGGCTGGTTGCTGCTTGCACCCGGTATACAGCAAGCAGCACAAAAGGGCGGTCAGGCATAAACAAAGGATGTGCTTCATAAAACCTTCCTCTCTATATGGTTTATAAGGGTGTGTTTTT
>UMJU01016596.1_pt1 | contig 11593 bp, 9 predicted proteins | sample 1966161 | NCBI WGS metagenome assembly UMJU01 (sample SAMEA4836156, study PRJEB28245) | human gut metagenome | biome: gut microbiome; material: fecal sample | place: Denmark | collected 2008 | reverse complement strand
GACGCTGTCCTTCTCAACTCTTCATTCTTATCCTGCCCTCTGCCAATATCAAAGAAGTCTGTTACCAGTGTTATTTCGCCCATTTCTGTTCCTTCCAAATTTAATTTATTCCTTAAGCCCCTATAACAATCATACCAAGAATTGGTATCTGATGCTCCCTGCATCGGATCACTTCCTGATACATATTATTGTATCTGGACTTTCTCATTTCTTCAATAAATACAACCTGTCCTATCTTCGCCAGTTCTTCAAGTGCCTCTGCATAATAACAGATTTCTCTGCCTGAAACTACCGTCAACCCTCTCTTTTCACACTCTGCCTTAATTTTTTCCAGTATTTCTGTCGAAGTTCCGGACAAATCACTTCCTGTAAGGTATACTTTCTGATTTTCTTTACAAGCAATTTTCATATTGGCACAGATTAATTCAACTTCCTGCTCCAGAGACATTTTACCGGATTTTCCATATCTCGCTCCAACGTACCACTTGTCAATTTTACCGCGTTTTCCATCTATACTGCTTCGGATTGTTCCAAGCACATCATTATGATAGAGTGCCTTAATTTCCGCTTCAGAACGCAAATTTCCGGAAAGCAGATATTTTAACAATATAAAAATAATTGCCAGTGCTATTCCAATTATTCCACCAATTATAAACTTTGATACACTAATGTGTACACTAATCTGCTCCGGCACATCTGATCCATTTGTTTCTTCTTCATTGCCTGTCTGTTCTGCACTATCCTCATTTTGCTCTGGCTGATTCTCTGTAAGTTCCACATAAAGCTCCAACTGATTACCATTCATCTTACTTTTAATTGTATCCAAGTGTTCGCCAAGATTCTTGATTGCCAATGCCGTATCATCCTGCAGCTGTGCAAGTTCCTGATCTACAATAATATTTGAACTTTCATTCACAAGTTCTAATTCATGTGCAGTAAAGTTTTCATCCATCCTCTGTGCATATGCACTAAGTCCCTTCTTCACATTCTCTGCAAGTTCTTTACAATCCGCTTCCCTGCTTCCACGAATACGTACTGTAAAGCCAGTCTCATAAGTTTCCTTCGCATATATTGTTTCATCTTTCCGGCTGTCACAGTCAATCATTTCCGATGCCAGTTCACCATACATAAGATAATCCTGATAAATTGCTGCAAGTTCTGCAGCATTTCCTTCATCACTCTGCACACGATACTGTAACAAAATTAAATTCTCTGCATACGGATTAACAGCCATTAATGGGGAGTTATCTGCATAATCGCTTTTCTCATCCAGCTGCTTTTTAATTGCGACTGCACCATAGACTTGATCCAAATCCTGTGCCCCAAGAGCTTCTTTCATTTCATGCACTGTTTTGGAGTATTCTTCTACAACTTCATCCGCTGTTGTATCTGCATTCCTGCTGTCTTTTATATACTGATAACCGCATAATAAAACGGCTCCTATTATCAGACAGATTGCAATAACTCTCCAATTTCTTACAATTTCCCATAAAAAATCTGTAATTTCCAGATCAACCTCTTTTCGCCTTGTCATATTTTGTTCATTCATTAATATTCCTCACCTTCTGCTCATATACCATGTGCCAAACCAACCCACAATACACGCATATTATAGCATATTTTGCCGGCAATACAAATTAGTGCCGGTACATACTGGAGATTATTTTCACTCCCAGATTATTGGAAAGGATTTTCGCAAGAATCCGTTCTTTACTATTGAAACCTGTCTTTACAGCTTCCTGTGGCAGTTTTCCTTCATATTCTTCCCCTTTTATATGAATATCTACTTTTTTTGCAATATCTGCGATATAATCATCCGACTGTTTCCTAAGATTTTCATTTTTTCTTACAGTCTGCTGCATTCCTGTATTACTCCGGCGATACCAGAATCCAATTATCGGCACATGAACCGGATGTTTTCCCGCTCTTAACAATTTCAGATAGAGTGCCCAGTCCTCATCGTAATGCTTCCATTTTTCCGGGAAGCATCCAACCTCCTCTAAATCACTCTTGCGAAACAGTGCTGCATTCACCAGTGTATTATTAAACGTCATTCGACCTGCCGAAAAGGGCTTACACCAGATATATCTCTGACTGCCAAATCCAACAAGATCTGTATAACTCCAAGCTGCATCTGGATACTCGTTCAATGCTTTATATAAAATTTCCAGATAAAACGGTTCTATTAAATCATCAGCATCCAAAAATGCTATGATGTCTGCCCTGCTGTTTTTTATCCCGTTGTTTTTTGCCACGGACTGTCCTTGATTTTTCTGATGAATTACACGGATACGGGCATCCTTTTTCCCATATTCCTCTAACAGCTCAACTGCAGATGGTCTTGAACTTCCATCGTCTACAATTATCCATTCAAACGCCTCCATACTCTGATTGACCACACAATAATATGTCTGTATGAAATTCTGCTCTGCATTGTAAAATGGTGTCACAATAGAAATATTTGGTTTTTCCACAGATTCTGTAATATTTGATTTCACCTGTGTTTTTCCCGGTTCTTCATCAAAAGAAAATTCTTCTATGACTCTCATTGTTCAATCCCTTTCTTAAGATATTCAACAGACTGCCTTCTGTAATTACAAAGTTTATCCCCCACATGAGTATAATCAATCCCATCTGCGTAGTTCATTGCATCTTCAGCCGTTATATGCCTTTCTTCCAAATTCAGAAATGCAAGCAGATTGCTGATACGTCCATTCTCTTTGTATACACTATAAAACTTTTTTTGAAAGAGAATGGAGAAAACCGTTCCGTGAAAAGAATTGGTAAATATCATTTCTGCATCACGAATATACGTCAGAAACTCTCTCGGTCCCGCATCAAAAATCATATTCTCACTTTTCAGTTTCGGTGTTTTTTTATAATGTAACTCAATCAGTCGATATCCGAGTACTGCTGCCGCTTTTTCTGCGCATTTGCCCAACAACTCATCCTCTACCACAAAATATGCTAATATGTATTTTTCCGCTACCAACGGCTCTTTATATAATAAATCCTCATAATCTGCTCTCTCTAAAAGCAATGTTGGATCCACAACCGTAGTAACTTCTCGTCCTGTCAGTTTCTCAACTGCCTGTGCAAGTCTCTCTTCCCTTACGGATATATATGTAAGGCTCTTTAATGCCTGTCCGAAATAAGCCTGCTCCGCCTCAGGTATACTTCCGTTTGGCACACTCGCTGCATAGGAGATTTTCTTACACCCCGGTGCAAATTGTCCAAAATATGCCGGGTCAAAACCATGTGTCAGTTCCCTTGCCCATATCTGATCACTTCCCAGAATATAAACATCGCACCGCTCCTTTGCAAGGTCATTCAATGTCAATTTCTTTTCCTGTCCGTCTAGCAGTTTCTCTCCTATAAATTTTTCAAATGAAGTCCACTGATTCTTCCATTCCTTCAATCCATAGAGGTTCTCACCCACTTCGTGAAATACCTTGCCCCATCTTGATGGCAGAATGTCTCTCTTCCAAAAATCAATATGAATGCCTTTTCGGTATAATCTCGCAATATAGGGATTCTGATAATTTAAAATCTTTGCCTTATATCCCATTCGGTTCAATTTTGTTTTCAATGCATACGCCTGTAATACTGCCCCATAATTATGTGCGTTATGAAACGTCAGAATTCCAATTTTTTTCTTTTCATCCATTATTTTCTTACCCTCGCCATAATTTTATTTTTCATAATACTTCTTTCCGTATGATTCAATAATACAAAAAAGTTAACAATACATCCAGCAAATCCTGCGATCACACATACTACAAAAAATGTTATCCAGTTAATTGGCAATACATATAGCCTTTTAATTCCAAAAAATACGATCATCATAATAAATGTCGTTCCAATATACCTGAAAATAATTGGATAAAAAGTATTCCATTTTATCTTAAGGCATTTGCACGCATACAGAGGTACAAAGATAAGGTTTCCAAGAATTCCCGTTACCTTGCTTACCCCTGCTACCGCATAAATTCCAAGTGATGTAGTGTTTAAGAAGATGAACACCAAAAGTACATTAGTAAAACTGATGATCAACCAGAAAATAGAATTCACCTTCAACCTGTTTGTCACAAGGAATACGTTGTTTAAGGATGTTGTTACACCGGAAACCAGAAGACTCATCATGATCACCACAAGAAGAGAATAAATCAGATTCACATCCTGATTCGGCACCCATAGCTGCATGAAATATTTCCCGAAAATAACAAGAATACAAAAAATAATATTCACAAAAAAGGAAGAAAACTTCATGGAAAGCTTCAATTCCTTTACCACTGCTTCTGTATCGTCCTTCGCATAGTACATAGTAAGATTCGGGCTAAACAGATTAATAAGTGTATTGGTCAGTGTTGAAATATAGGTTGGTATCTGTTGTGCGATAGATAGTTCCCCCATCAGATAGGCACTGATCCAGATATTTGTAATTACCAGATCCAGTCCATCCGAAAGAACCTGCGACAGTCTGGAAATAGAGTTCCACATTCCAGCACTGATAAGTTCTTTTACCTTGCCCCAATGGACATAACACTTTTTCAATCGTATATCAGGTACAAGCAATCTGGTATAATACATGTTCATTACCAGCCCAACAAAAGTACAAATACAGGTTACGATTCCAATATAGGCTACATTTGGAGGCAGCATACCAAACAGCAGACACATTAAAAACACACGGAGTAATGCCGTCACAATATTGGCAATACTGCTTAAATATAATCTATTGGTAATAAAAGTTGCTACATTATATACCGTACTGATCAAAGTAATAATAAAATTAAACAGAATGAAGAAAAATAAAAGCTTTACCGATTCTTCCAGTTCAACCGGAATATCTAACAGTTTCTCCGCATTTAAGATCACCGGCACTGCAACTGCAAGAATAACCGGTATGATCGCTATATTTGCCATTAATACAGATGAAAAATATTCATTGGCTTCTTTCTTCTTGCCCTGATGATACTCAATCGTAATAAATCTTCCCGCTACTGAGTTCAGCGCTACCGTGAGAATTGTAATATAGTTAATTACATTATTTCCAAGACTCACAAAACCATATGCCTCTTCCCCTACCGTATCTGTCAAATACGGTGTAAAGAAAAACGCTATGCCAAGTCCTACAATAAATGTCACAAAGCTTGCAATTGTATTTATAATGAGTGCCTTATCTTTCCCCAATTCTTTCATATTCAAAAACCTCTATATAATCTTCATAAAATTTCTTTTTCGGAAATTCTTTTGCCCGCTCCAAAGATAACTCACTCATCTCTTTCCGCTTTTCTTTGTCATCTGCCAACTGTGTGATTGCAGCTTCCAGATTCGGAATAATATTATCTCTATCTATCCATACAGCCACATTAGATGGTGCATACTCTATCATTCCACCGGACTTCGTAATAATAAGGGGCAGTCCGGAAAGCATTCCCTCAATAGCAATCAGACCCGCTGCCTCTTCCCACAGAGATGGAATAACCTGGATATCTGCCGACTGATAGTACCGATATAATTTCTGATTCTCAATATATCCGGTAAACTTCACACGCTCTCCGGCTTTCTCCACCAGTTTCTGTACTTCCTGCACATAAGGTGTCACCACATTACCGCCAAACCCAGCACTTCCTATCATGAGAAGTTTTATATCCGGCCGCTTTAAATTAATAACTGCCTGAAGTAACTCTCTCACACCTTTTACCTCTATAATTCTTCCACAGAAAAGCAGGATAGTATCGTCCCTCTTAAATCCAAATTCTCCCCGGATTCTTTCCCGCTCTTCCGGCGTGATCCTTTTCTTAAATTTATCCTCATTCACACAATTATATACTGTGTAAGCTTTTACATCTTTATCCTCAGTTGTCCGCATCCACTCTCTTGTTGCAAACTGACTGATTCCAATCACACTTCCGTAAATATGATCAATATATGGCTCGCACAAAAGGTGATGGTGAATATGAAGATATACATTCTCTTTTCCGAATTCCTGTGCAAAACGTTTGAATTCATGATATAATCCACCTTCTGCAACAATTGCATCCGGTCTGTATTCTTTCAGATAACGAAATACTCTGCGATAATAAGCAATATCAATCCATGTCTTGTTCTTAATAATCCGATTACTGTAACGTATCACACGATTGATCAGACGATCTGCCAATGTTGTCTTTGGAAGATATATAATTTTCGAATACTTATACTTCTCTGCAATCGCCCTCGCCTGCTCATTGTCCGCACAAAATACTATAAACTGTACCCGGTGTTCTATTTCGTTTTGTTCTACAAGTATGGTCAACAGTTCTTCAATTGCCCCACCCCTGACAGCTGGTACCGGACCTGCTTCCGGCAATACTAATGCTATTTTTTTCACTCATTTATCCTCTCATACGTCGTGATAATGTCCACAAATAGAGATCTGGTATATATACTTTCAGCCATCCTGAAATCTTCCGATGCCTGTCTTTTGTCTGCAAAAGTGCATTCTTATGTTCTCTTGCAAATTTTTTGCAATATTTGAATTCAGCTTTGTACTGTTTTTTCTTCTTTGGAGACAATGCAGCATATTTTTCAAATACCCTGCTTACACTGCACCCTATCAGATTAATATCTGCAAATTCCGGTGAGATTTTCGTTAATTTCTCATAACACAGTTCTTCCACTCTCATAGCTTCCAGATATTTATCCTGAAATTCCTGCTTCATCGCACTTCCAGCATAAATCATATAATGATAAAATGGATATTGAATCAATGAAGCTCTCTCAAATTTTTTGGAGCAGACCACATTCGTGTTAAACAATAAGTCCTCTGCCACTTTATATTCTTCAAACTGAATATTTTCAATTAAATCTTTGCGATATAACTTACACACCGGTCCCCACACAGTAAGCAGTGCAAGACCACTCTCTGTTTTGTTTTTTCCATGAATAATTGTACGTTCAGTTATAGTGCAGTTATCCTTTTCTTCCAGTTGATTTTCTTCCCGAAGCAGGCAGCATGCTACATCTGCATGATCTGCCTCAGCTAACCGATACAGACTTTCCAGCATATCTGCTTCAACCCAGTCATCTGCATCCAGAAACATCACATATTTTCCTGTTGCCAATTGTATTCCTTTATTTCTTGTCCTTGCAACACCTTGATTTTCCTGCTCATAAACCTGAATTCTGTTATCCTGTCGTGCCCATTTATGACAAACTGCAAGACTGTCATCTGTAGAACCGTCATCTATCAACAAAATTTGAAGATTTGTATAAGTTTGTCCACAAATACTCTCCAGTGTATGGGGCAGATATTTTTCAACATTGTATACAGGCACAACAATTGTTATTAAATCATTCATATATTTTCCTCATCTGTCCGATCTTCTACACTCTTTCTCTTTGTAAAATGAATATCACCACTGCCATATCCATGAAGTACTACTCCAATCCAGTGTAAGAAAATGGAAAAAGCAAAAGCCAGAATACAAGTTGCAATTCCAAAAATCATATTATTAATCGTACCACCATCAAATAACAATTTGGTATATGGAACAGATAAAATACAAAGTGCCAATACATTTCTTTTCTTTAAGAAATATGTAAGACTTCCTTCTGCAATTGCAAATGGAATCAACATATTTATCACCGCACCAACTACTCCGAAATTTGCATAGCCTTCTGCAATAAGTCCAGGCTGTGCATAAGATGCTGAAATATATTTTGCCGAAAGAAGCGGCAGACTCACATATTCGAATCCGAAATATCCCGCAAAACTCTTCACGTAAGTAATTCCATGGAAAAAACCGTGTACTTTCACATGCTGGATAATATTACCTCCAAGCTCCGTCCAGACACCAAATAGCCTGTAAACCTGTCTTACACATGAATCATAAATACTTTTGAAATTTGTAATCTCGCTTAATATATTATAGCTTCTGTCATAATAGAGATTTAACTTTACCAATTCAGATACCATTCCATATGCCATAACAACGAAAATCCCGAAAATCAATAACGGAACTACTTTTTTTCCTTTTTTATAATTATCATTCACTGCCACAAAGAGAAAGAAGATTAATAACAGCGGCATGATATATTGAATAAAAAGGAATCGATTGGTTCTTACCCGATAAAGGCAATATAAACCTCCTAAAAGACCACCCACTGTATACAAATTAAGGTTTCCATGTGTACATAAGAATCGGACCGAAAAGTAACAGAAAACCGGAACATATAGCACAAGTCCAGCTGTCCCCAATCTAAAATTCAAAAACAAAATAACAATTCCCATTAAGAAAACAGTGATATCATCCGCCCTCTTATACCTTATAAAATCACTCTGTTTCACTTCATCTGTCGTCTGTTTCACACATAACAGATATAGGAATATTACTGCCATAATAATAAAATATACTCCCAAATAAAGTAGAAAGAAATCCTGTGGTTCCTGCACTCCCTCTCTTTCCATCTCCCTTAATCTGCTATCTGTAAAATACCCCGGACATAAAACTCCGTCAATAAACACGTTAATCAGTAGAAACAAATACCCTACACTGAATATTTTTCGCTTTTTCTCATAAAGAACAGACACTGCTAAAAACGCCACTAACGATATCAAAAGCCATGCACACCGCTCCCAGATATGTCCATCTCCAACCATAACTTTTTTATCCAACAGAAGATTCAGACAGATAAATATCGTGACTGCGACCATCCCGGCTCGTGTCACCTGAAACATTTTTTTTGTCATACATACCGCTTTCCTAAACTCTTGTCATTCATTAATACCATCACACATTTCACTGCAAGTTTCACGCTCTCTTTCCAATTATAGAGATATGGCTTTGCAAAAATTTTCCAGAAATACTTTCGAATATCTTTTTTCAATAATCTTTTTTCCGGTTCTTCCATAGCTTCCCCATTCATTGCCAGATAAAGCACATTCCATGCCAGACAGCTCTGTATCACTGGTGCCAGAAGTTCTCTGTCTTCTTTTGCCTGAAAATAATCTATCCGCTCATGCCACATTTCAAAATAATCCATGCAATCCTGTTTTTTATAAGTAACTCCCATAATGGAATCTGCACGTTGTAGATAGTAGTATATATTCTCCGGAATACACACCACACATTCCTGATTCTCAAAAACGGATACAAACACATACTCATCTTCGTAATGTCTTCCACATGGGAAACGCAGTTCTTTAAAAATTTTAGCATCATACAAAGCTCCCCATGCTGTAACAAGTACCCATTCACCCTGAAGCTCTTTTTTTATAATTTCTTTTCCCGTATAAAGCTCCTGCTTCTTATCCTGAGTCACACATATTTGATCTGTAACTTTATTACTCTCATCAATTATCTGAATTCCGCAAACTGCAATTGATGTCCGATTCTGCTGTAATGCATTATACAGTTTATAGATATAATCCTCATCAACAAAATCATCTGAATCAACGAACGCCACATACTCTCCCTGTGCAATATCCAATCCGACATTTCTTGCATCAGACAAACCACCATTTTTCTTATGTATCACTTTGATTCGATTGTCTTTGTTCTGATATTTGTCACAGATTGCCGGGCACTCGTCCGGAGACCCGTCATCTACCAAAATAACTTCCAGATTTCCATAACTCTGACGGAGTAACGAATCAACACAGATTGCAAGGTATTTTTCTACTTTATAGATTGGCACAATCACACTGATTAATGGTTTCATTTCATTTCCTCATACATTTCTTCTAAACGTTCCGCCTCCACACGGATATCAAATCCATGTTCTGCAAGCTCTTTTCCAAAACTTCGTCTTGCCTTTCCGCTTTCTTTATAGCGTCCTGCCGCTCTTACCGCTGTCTTCGCCCATTCTGTCTTACTTTCATCCAGTGACAAGAATGGATTTTCCATCACATCCACTTCTCTAGTAATCGTATCAGAAAACACACATGGCAGACCACATGCCTGAGCTTCCACGCCAGTCATAGGCAGCCCCTCAAATAAAGATGGCATGACCATAACATCCATTGCCTGATATAACTCTCTTGTGTTATCCACCATTCCAAAAATTTTCACGGAATTTATCAACCCAAGTTGTTTTATTTTCTCCTCAATCTGTGGTCGAAGTTCGCCATCTCCCACCAGCCATAATACACTGTCTTTGTGAATTTTTTGTATCTCCGAAAAAATATCTACAAGATACATCTGGTTTTTCTGCTGACTGAAACGGCCTACATTTCCAATAACCAGTTTATCTTCTGCCTGATACTGTGTTCTGATCTTGCTTCTTGTCGCCTCGTTATAAGCATATTCTTCACAGCAGATCGCATTTTTCAACACAGTATAATCTTTTTTGCCAAAAAGAAACGCTCCTGCTGCCTGAGAGCATCCGATCCGATCGGTAATGTACTTTTGAGATATGCTCCAAAGCATTCTATTCCGCACCGCTTTTCTTTTACTCTCCGCATATACAGTTGCATGGCTATGTACAATTCGATGACTGATTCCATACTTTGCTGCAACCGGCAGGCATAAAAATGCAATGTAGGGTGCATGCAGATGAACAATATCATATTCACTGTGATGTTCTGAAAAAAACTGCTCAAAATATTTCTTTGTCTGTCCCATCTGTCTGCCGGACAGTGCCGGATAGGTATAAACTCTGGAACCAAGTTTTTTCACTTCTTTATCGAACGTCTCTTCCTGCTCTCCGAAGATCAGATAATCCATCTGGACGCGTTCCATATTCATATGTCTCTGATAATTGAGCATCACGGTCCCGACACCTCCTACCGGGCGTTTCCCAATGATCTCCAGCACACGGGCTTCACGCATGATTTTTTCCTCCATTTATGCCTTACCATTTAAGCATTTATAGCATAATTTTCTTTACACAAAAGAATTTTTCTATGAATTTTTTCTTAGTTATTCAGATTTGCGCAAAAATCTCTTATAAGAGTACTCCTTCATCCACCCCGGTATCATGAGTACAACAAAAGTTCCAACCTGCGCCTTTATATATTCAAACGTATTTGTAATTCCCAACTCGTGCTGCTGTTTTCTAAGTTTTTGAAAATCCTTGTAATAAGCCCATCCACTTCTTCGCTTTACTAATCCCATGCTTGTTCTCGCCCGGACAAGTATATCTTCCATGTTCCTGAACTGATATCCCTGTGACAACATCCTGCTCCATAGCGAATAGTCCTCCAGAAATGGAAAATGTTTATAATTTCCCGCTTTTAAAATAGAATCTTTCCTATACATAACTGTCATGTGATTTAATGGATTACGCACTTTCACATACTCTAAAATTTCTTCCTGAGTCTTTGGCATATTCTTGACGCGGTCTATGGTTCCTTCATCATTAAATTCCCGGATAGCACCACCTACCACATCCACTTCAGGATGTGCTTCCATATATGCCTCCTCTTTCTCTAATCGATCCGGCATCGCAATATCATCTGTATCCATTCTTGCGATCAGATCATATTGGCATAATTCCACTCCTTTTGCCAGTGCACGGCCAAGCTGAACATTCTGTTCCATAGCATGCACATGGAGATAATCACATTTTTTCTGATACTCCGCCACTACCTGATATAATTCCTGTG
>UMJU01050708.1_pt1 | contig 11901 bp, 10 predicted proteins | sample 1966161 | NCBI WGS metagenome assembly UMJU01 (sample SAMEA4836156, study PRJEB28245) | human gut metagenome | biome: gut microbiome; material: fecal sample | place: Denmark | collected 2008 | reverse complement strand
CAACTTTTATTTTTCAAACACGCTCTAGAGCGTGTTTGAAATATGCTCTAGTTAGAAAGGCGAAGGAAGAAAACATTGGATGAAAGAGACCTTCATTATCTAAAAAAAGAAACAAAGTTAAATGGACGCTATATTATAACGTCTGTTTTGGGTGAGGGCGGTTTTGGTATCACTTATTATGGTGTGGATGACTTATTTGGTAACGAAGTTGCTATAAAAGAATTTTTCCCGCAGGGAATTGTTACGAGAAACAACGAATATACCGATAATGTTACCGTAACTTACGCGAAGCAGGATGAGGCCTTTTTAGCAGGAAAAAAACGATTTATTGGTGAAGCCCGTGTGATGGCCAAGTTTAATGGCGATCAGGGAATCGTCAATGTAACTGATTTTTTTGAGGCGAATAATACAGCATACATTGTAATGGAATATCTTGACGGAATTACTTTAAAAGAATATTTAAAGGGAAATCGTCAGATTCCAGTGGATGAACTGATGGGACTTCTTGCTCCTTTGTTAGAATCTTTAGACGATGTCCATCAATCTGGGCTGATTCACAGGGATATCAGCCCAGATAATATCATGGTTTTAAAAGATGGCAGTGTAAAACTGATGGACTTTGGAGCTGCCAGAGACTATACAGAATTTGGTGAAAAAAGTCTTTCCATCGTGTTAAAACCGGGATATGCACCGGCAGAACAGTATCAGAGCCGGGGAGTACAGGGACCGTGGACAGATATTTATGCGCTGTGTGCGACTATTTACAAATGTATCACCGGAAAGACGCCGGAAGATTCGATTCAAAGAGTGATGGAAGATGAGCTTAAAAAGCCATCAGAACTTGGTGTGGACATTTCCCCACAGATAGAAAAAACACTGTTAAAGGGAATGAGCATCGCACCCAAAGACCGTTATCAGAACTTAAAGGATCTCTGCGAGGATCTCTATAAAGACTATATGGAAGAGGAAGAATCCTTAGAAGAAAGCCAGAAAGAAACGGAAGTGGAGCCAGCGGAAACTTTAGAAAAGAGTTCGTCAGAAAGTCAGGAAACTTCTAAAAGAGAGTCAGAAACTTCTAAGGAAAGTCAGGAAATCTTTGAAGAGGAGTCAGAAGCTTTAAAAAAAGAAAAAGATTCGGTAGAAGATTTAGAGAAAGAGCGTGTACAGAAAAATTCAGAGATTTTTAAGGGAGATACCCAGCCAGAAAGCCTAAAAGAGCATAACACAGTGGAAGCAGAACAGTCTTTTGAAGAAGAGACAAAGGAAAATACAAAAGTTAAGATGCAAAAGGAGCCTGAGGGAGAGACAGATTCCCAAAAGAATTCTCAGGATTCCTCAAAACAGACGCAAAAAAAGCGTTCAAAAAAAGGTCTCCTTATTGCAGTAATTTTGTGCTTCCTTATTGCAGGCGCTGGCTATCATTTTTACCAGAAATCTCTTGAAAGAGAAGTTCCAAATCTCGTAAATAAAAGTTTTGACAGTGCAAAAGCAGAAGCGGCCGGAGATGATGACTCTCTTGTTTTAGTAGAACTTGATCAGGCTTATTCTGATACTGTAAAAAAAGGAAATATTATTTCACAGGATATTAAGGCAGGAACTATTTTAAAAAAGGGAGATACCATCCGGGTAACTGTCAGCAAGGGAGCACTGGTTACCATTCCTGATGTAGCTGGTAAGAAAAAAGCGAAGGCTAAAGAAACGATTACTAATGCGAAGCTTATTATGAAAGTTTCAGATAGAAAATGGTCAGATAAAGTTGCAAAAGGAAAGGTTATTTCTCAAGATAAAAAGGCTGGAGAGAAGATAGAAGAGGGCAATACAATCTCTGTAGTAATCAGCAAAGGTGTTGAGCAGGTTAAAGTTCCAAAAGTAGAGGGCGAAACGTTAGAAGAAGCACAAAAAGCTTTGAAAAAGGCAAAATTAAAAGTCGATTCTTCTCGTACATACAGTAGTAGTGTAGAAGAAGGGAAAATAATCAGCCAGTCCATTGCTTCTGGTAAAACCGTTGATAAGAATACGACAGTAAAAGTCGTGATAAGTCTTGGAAAAGAGCCAGAACCAGAGCCAGTTTATCGTCCAAGCAGCTCTAGTTCTTCTTCAGGAAGCAGCAGCTCAGGCAGGAAGTCTTATAGACGTTCAGGCAGCTCCAGTAGTTCGAGCAGGAAATCATCCGGCAGTAAAAAGAAATCTTCTGGCGGCGGGGACAGCATCAATAATTGGAATCTCGTAAACTAAATAGGAAGAGGGATACCAGAGTAGAAAACATATAGCTCTGGTATTCTTTTTATATTAAGGCATATTCGTAAGAACATATAAAAAAGTAAATGGTACGAAAATCTACAGCGTATGGAGTCATGCAAAAGCCGTTAAAGTGAAATAAGCAGAAAAGTTTCTACTAAAAAATATTGATTTATGATATAATTTTTATAATCTTATGCAGATGCAAAGTACAGATTGAGAGAGAAATGAGGGAAAGTTTATGGAAGAAAACAGTGTTCATCTCCTGAAAAATGGAAGAACATTAGGCAGCCGTTACGTCATAGAGGGCGTTCTTGGTGAAGGTGGATTTGGAATCACCTACAGAGGACATGATAAGACTCTTGATGTAGAAGTTGCCATAAAAGAGTACTATCCACAGGGATTTGTGACCAGGAATACAACATATAGTGAAGAACTTACCGTATCCCAGTCAAAATACACGGAAATGTTTCAAAAAGGAAAGGAAAAGTTTTTAAGTGAGGCGAGAACGCTTGCACGTTTTAACAGACAGGAAGGTGTTGTAAGTGTAACAGACTTTTTTGAGACAAATAATACCGCATATATCGTTATGGAATTCCTGGATGGAATTACATTAAAGCAGTACATTGACACACAGGGATTACTTACACCAGCAGAAATTTTAGATCTTATGGCACCTTTAATGGAAGCATTAGATGAAGTACATAATGTGGGACTGATTCATCGTGATATCAGCCCGGACAACATAATGCTGTTAGAGAATGGCGGCGTAAAGTTAATGGACTTTGGTGCAGCACGAGCTTACACAGAATTTGGTGAAAAGAGTCTTTCTATTGTATTAAAACATGGTTATGCCCCAGAGGAGCAGTATCGTACCCATGGTGTACAGGGGCCCTGGACAGATATCTATGCGCTCTGTGCCACAATGTACAAATGTATTACCGGCATTACTCCAGTAGAATCTTTACAGAGAATGCAAGGAGATACGCTGCAAAGGCCATCACAGCTTGGTATTCCAATTCCACCGTGGGTAGAATACGCATTAATGAAAGGTATGGCCGTTTTCCAAAGAGATCGTTACCAAAGTATTGCAGAGTTTTGTGATGACTTATATGGGGATGGCAGTAATATAAATTATGATGCAGTAGCATCACCAAACCAGACCGTATACGATCCGAATGCGTATGCAAATGTTTCCTATAATCAAAATGGTTACAGTCAGGGTGGTAATTCAAATTATAGTCAGAACTACAGTCAAAATTATAGCCAAAATTATAGCCAGAATGGATATAATCAAAGTCCATATAATCCAAATGCGGATTACAGCCAAAACTACGGAACACAAAACAACAATAAATCAAATAATGCGGTTATTGGTATTTTGATGGCGACGATTCTCATTCTTATTATTGGAATCGCTATGTTTATATGGCGGATGAACGCTAATAATGATTCACAAGACGCAAAAGTAATGCAGGCAGATCAAAAGGCAGCTGCCACAACACAGAAAATGACACAGGCTACAACAGAGGCAACAACGGAAGAAGTGACGGAAGCGACGACGGAGGCAGAGGCGGAATCAGCTCTTCCCTATACAAATAATAGTTCTATAGATATCAGCTCGTGCCAGACTGTGGATGATTTTTACAGATATTATGCACCAGATTTTAATTTTTTATATCCTAAATCTGTTTTTGCTTATTCCGAGGCTGATGATGAGACAAACAGTTATTATTTATCTTCTGCGGATGGATCAATGACATTAGAATTTTATGAAGAAGATACTTCAGGTTCAGCAAAAGAAAATGTAAAGAAATTTTATAACAAAACACAAAATGAGGTTCATGCTATAAAATATGATCCTAAATGGGAAGATCATCAAGTAATAGCAGGACAATATGTGGCTAATACAAACGAGGCATTTTATTATTTTATAAGAAATGAGAACGCTAAAAATTATATTTTTAAGTTTCATTATGTAGATCCCGATCTTAATAACGATTATAATCAGGAAGACTATATTATGGAAACCATATATCGAGGCTGTTCTTTTAGTAAAGCTAGTAAGCCAAGAAGTTTCAGAAATTTTGAAGACGAAGGAAAGAAGCAATAATTATGATGAAAACGATAATAAAAACGAACTATTTTTCTAGAGTTTTTTTATACGGCTTGATTTTTTCTTTGTGTATTTTCCCACTTTCTGTAAAGGCAAGGCAGACATCTCCCAAAAAAGATTTATGCATCGTCATTGATCCCGGACACGGAGGCATCCAGTCTGGGACACAGAGAGGGACGGTAGAAGAAAAGACTTTGAATTTAAAAATCGCGCAGTATTTAAAAGAAGCATTAGAAAAGTATAAAGGGGTTACCGTATCTTTAACAAGAGATGGTGACTATGATGTGAGTCTTACTGACCGCACCCAATATAGCGTAGATAAGAATGCAGATCTTATGGTGAGTATTCATAATAATGCAACAGGAGACTGTGCAGCTTATGATAACGGTTGTACAGTTCTTGCGGCAAAAGATGGCTATAAGCAGGAACTTGTAGATGAGGAACAAAAACTTGCATGTAATATTTTAAACGAGTTAGAAGCACTTGGGATAGAGAATCAGGGTATTTTATTACGGGACTCTGAGGCCAATGAGAAATATGAGAATGGAGAACTGGCAGACTATTATGCGATCATCCGCGGAGGTGTATTAAAAGATATTCCTACCGTTTTAGTAGAGCACGCTTTTGTAGATGATGATTCAGATTTTGAAAACTATTTAAGCAGTGATGCAAAGTTAAAAGTATTGGCAGAAGCGGACGCAAAGGGAATCGCGAGATATTACCAGTTAACCACAGAAGATGGAAAAAAAGCAGAAAGTCCATTAGAAAATTATAAAGAAAAGATTGTTCATATTATAGATGGAAACAGCGCGCATAATAAAATTAGTTATAAAACGTATTATCCATCTTCTCAAAAAGACAATAAAGAAACAGATTCTGGTACAGATAAGACAACCACAAACAATGGTCAGACGGAACAAACCACGGAAAGTATTACTGCCAAAGGGAAGAAAGATGCGACAGAAAAAGTAAAAAGAACAGAAAAAAGTTCAGAACAAACTTTGGATACAACAGCCAATACATCTTTTAAAGAGGTAACACATTCCCCAAAAAAAGAAAATATTCGAGTGGATTCTATTATACTTTTCGTTATGATAGTGGCACTTGTTGCGGCACTTATTTTGCTGAAGATTTTATTGGGAAAAAGAAAGAAGTAATGTAACAATGGGAGAATTAAAAAAAGAATATCGATGTGTCCTTGATCTTGCACATGATATCATTGGTGGAAAGTGGAAGCTTCGCATTTTATGGAATATTCAACAGGGAAATAACCGTTTTTCCATGTTGGAACGGGCGATTCCGGAGATTACACAGAAGAATATTATGTTGTGACAAATGCGGATAAATTAAAAGAACTTGCACAGACAAGTCCTTATGCCGGATGTACGGCGAATGCACCGATGGCATTTGTGGCATGTTACCGCAAAGAATGTCGTATGCCAGAATATGCACCGATTGATTTAAGTGCATCTGTAGAGAATCTGTTATTAGAAGCAGATGAATTAGGACTTGGCGCAGTATGGCTTGGAATTGCACCTCTCCGAGACAGAATGGATAAAGTAAGAGAAGTGATTTCTATTCCGGAAGAGTTAGAAGCATTTGCGATTATTCCATGTGGCTATCCGGTACAGATAAAGAATCAGCAGAATCACTATGAAAAAGAAAGAGTACATTTTGTAGAGTAGTAAGTTAGCTTTCGTTATCTGTTTGTTAGTGCCTTACTTGCGTCTCTTTTTTGCGTGTGATATAGTGATAAAGCCAGAGCCTTTTTCATACACGCTCTAGGTAAAAGAAGAGAAAGGCAGTAAAATCATATGGAAAAATCAGTTTTAGATATTATATGTGCTTCTTTGGACAGTTTTTTTGAATCGGAACGAAAGATTGGTACTTATATTATACAGCATACAGCAGAAGTTGTGGACATGACGGTCGGGGAGCTGGCACAGGCATGTGGAGTCAGCGATGCATCGGTTTCCCGCTTTTGTAAAAAGATAAATATGAAAGGATTTCATCATTTAAAGATTACGCTGGCAAAAGAAATATCAGAGAAGGGAATAGAGGAGGAAGAAGTTTCGAATCATATTTCTGTGAATGATATTGAGCAGTCACTAAAAAATATTTTAGCGAATAAGGTGACAGAAATCACACAGACCGTTTCGATGATGGATGCAAAACAGCTTTCCGAAATTTTAAATAAGTTAAATATAGCAAGAACCGTACAGTTTTTTGCAGTAGGAAATACGATTCCTGTGGCAATTGACGGGGCCTTTAAGTTAAATCAGATAGGGATTCCTGCGGTATCCGGGACTATTTGGGAGACACAGATAGGATACACCTATAATATGACAGCAGAGGATGTTGTGATTGCGATTTCAAACTCCGGGGAGTCAACAGCGGTGCTTCGAGCGTTAGAGGCAGCAAAGAGTGCGGGGGCAACAACGCTTTCCATAACGAACAGCGAGAAGTCCAGCGCAGCGCAGCTTAGTGATTATCATATTACAACAGCGACCCGTGAAAAATTATTTCTTGACGGGTATTGTTTTTCCAGAGTATCTGCGACAACCGTGATAGAGATTTTATATCTTTTCCTAACCTCTATGAGAAAAGACGCTTATAAGAGCATTGTGCGTCATGAACAGGCGATAGCGTTTACAAAGCTGTAACTATGGGCTTTCGTGCTATTGTTTCAGCTTTAGGTTATTGAAAAACCCAGAGAGATTCTATATATAAATTCATACTAGTTGAAGTACTTCGTTGGATTGTGTCCAGGTCAGTAAGACAAAAAATGTCTTCTTCCCTTGGACATAATCTCTCCTTGTTCTTCAAATAGTGCAGATTTATATATAGAATCTCTCTGGGTTTTTATTTTTGTTTTATCCTGAAACAATAGCCTAACAGCCCCTGATGGCTAGATTATTTTTCAGACATACTCTGGAGTGAAATTATTGATTGTAATTATCGTCAAAAATTTCGCTCTTTTTTTGTGCATATCGCTGATTGAAATAATTTTTATAAAAAATATATTGACGAAAATAATATATCATGATAAAGTACAGATACGAAATAAATTTTCACAAATAAAACAATAAAAGAAAAAAATTTTCTTAAAATTTGTGAAAAGAAAGCAAAAAGATTCCAGAGTGTGTTTAAGACAAATACGCTCCAAGTTAAAGGGGAGAATGTTATGAGAATCACTGAGTTACTACGAAAAAGCAGTATTGCACTGCAAGTCGATATGCAGTCAAAAGAGGAGACGATTGATTATCTTGTAGATTTAAAGCAAAAGACCCATTAAGAGTTATTCCTTCCTGTATTATCGGTTCTGCAACAGCCGGCGGATTATCTATGGCATTTAACTGTACACTTCGTGCACCACACGGTGGAATCTTCGTTCTTCCAACAATCGGAAATCCATTGATGTACGCGATAGCAATCTTCATTGGTGCACTCGTTGGATGTTTGATTCTTTCTTTCTTAAAGAAACCGCTACCAGAAAACGTGGAAGAAAAAAAGGGAAAGCATTAAAAGATATAATATATAGAAAACTATTTTTTTGAAAATTTATTCTATATAATATGAAGCGTTACGATTTATGGATAAAGAATAAATGAGAAAATAAATAAAACATGCTTTAAAACAGGTGACAGAAAAAGGAGACAGAATAATGAACATGAAACAATTATGTGCCAAAGAAGCACTAAAATATATAAAAGACGGCATGTGTATCGGACTTGGCGGTGGTTCTACCATAGGATATTTAGCAGAGTATCTTGCCAAAGAGGAGAGAAAAATAACGGTAGTAACTCCATCTGATGATACAGCAGAACTTTGTAAAAACTTAGGACTTATGGTATTATCACTGGAAATGACAGCTCATATCAACATTGCTTTCGATGGTTGTGATGAGCTTGATAAAGAGTTAAATGCGCTGAAAGCGAATGGCGCGATTCATACAAAGGAAAAAATTATTGCATCCATGGCAGAAAAATATGTTTTGTTAATTGATGAATCTAAGTTTTATGATACATTACCGTTAAAAGATTCTGTGACATTAGAAGTGATTCCACAGAGCAGAAACTATGTGCAGGCACAGATAGAAAAGCTTGGTGGAAAGGCAGTAATGCGAAAGAGTGGTGCCAAAGCGGATTTTGTTATTAGTGATAATGGAAATATAATGGATACTGATTTTTCTAATGTAGCTACATTTGCAGGGAAACCAGAAGAACTTCATAAGAAGTTAAAGCAGCTTACTGGAGTGGTGGAGACAGCATTATTTATTGATATGGTAGCATTTGCTCTTTGTGTATGCGGGGATGAAGTAAAAGTTATCGAAAAATAATGAGATATTAAGAGCAGAGAGTGTTTGAAAAAGTATTTAATAATATGCATGTGTAATTTACAGAAAGTATTTTTCAAATACGCTATAATTCAGAATAACAAAAAGATAAAAACAGGAAAGAATTTATATCTAATATGGTTTAAAGCAAATGAGTTGAGTTATAAAGAATATAAATTGGCAGAAAGGAAGTTGAATATATAATGAAAAAATTAAACTGGGGAATGCTTGGAACAGGCTGGATTGCCCATGAGATGGGTGAGGCTTTAAAACGTGTCAATGGTGAGATTTATGCCTGCTGTGCGACAAGTATGGAAAGCGCAGAAAAATATGCAGAAGAATTTGATGTAAAAAATGCTTACGGCAGTGCAGATGAAATGTTCGACGATGAGAATATTGATATTGTTTATATTGCAACACCGCATAATTCCCATTATGAATTCTTAATGAAGGCATTACAGAGTGGAAAACACGTTTTTTGTGAAAAGGCAATTACAGTAAATGATACACAGCTTGAAGAAGCAGTGAAACTTGCCAAAAAAAAGAATCTTGTTATTTGTGACGGCATGACATTATATCATATGCCTGTCTTTAAAAAGATGAAAGAAATCGTGGACAGCGGAAAGCTTGGCCCTGTAAAAATGATTCAGGTAAACTTTGGAAGCTGCAAAGAATACGATGTGACAAATCGCTTTTTCTCCAAAGAATTAGCCGGTGGAGCTTTATTAGATATCGGTGTGTATGCGACGAGTTTTTCGAGATTTTTCATGAAGAGTAAACCGAATAGCATTCTCACAACGGCAAATTATTTTGAGACAGGTGTAGATGAGACTTCAGGAATCATTCTTAGAAATCCAGACGGTCAGATGGCAGTTATGGCACTTACGATGCGTGCGAAACAGCCAAAAAGGGGTGTTGTTGCCTGTGAGGACGGATTTATTGAGATTTATAATTATCCAAGAGGAGATAAGGCAACTATTGTTTATACTAATGATGGTCATACAGAGACAATTGAGGCAGGAGAGGCAGCCTATGCACTGGATTATGAAGTAGAAGATATGCAGAACTATGTCTTAAATGGCGGAAGTGAAGAATATCTGACTTACAGCCGTGATGTTATGAGTGTATTGACAGACATTAGAAAACAGTGGGGAATGATTTACCCATTTGAATAGAAAATTGAATGGGAAAAAGAACAAGGAGAGGGGTGCAGGAAAGCTTGCATCCCTTTTTGTATCGCAGTATAATAAAGGGCTGTACTGGCTTGCAACTTGAAATAGATAAAAATGTATATGTCATTATATAGTATGTACACAAATCTATTATTTGCTTTGTGAAGTAGGAAGATATATATAAGAAGATACAGGAAAAAGAGGAGGAAAGATATGGAGAAGAAATATTTATTTTTTGATATTGATGGAACGTTGACAAACCGCGCAACGGGAGGGATTGTTCCAAGCGCAAAAGAAGCGTTACAGCGATTAGAAGAGAACGGGCATTTTGTGGCAATCGCAACTGGAAGAGCACATTATAAGGCAGAAAAGTTTACAAAGGCAAATGGTTTTAAAAATATGGTCTGCAATGGAGGAAATGGATTGGTAATTGATGAAGAATTAGTGATGAATATTCCTCTGGAAAAAGAAAACTGCATTCGCATTATTGAGGAGGCAGATAAACTTGGCTATGGCTGGTGTCTTGTCATGGATGATACAAAAGATGTTTATATGAGGGATACCTTATTTTTAGAGCAGGTAGGAAAAAGAAAAGAGCCGACAAGATATATTATTGACGATACGTTAGACATTTATGCTGTGGAGAATTATTATAAGGTATATGTGGCAATCCCGGCTGAGGAAGAAGAACGCCTTACAATGAAAAGCCTTGTAGGCCATCTCCGTTTTGAGCCGGAATATCTGATGTTTCAGCCAGATAATAAACGAGGTGGTATCTTAAATATGATGGAATATTTGGAGGCAGATAAAAAGGATGTCGTTGTATTTGGCGATGATTATAACGATATGGATATGTTTCATTCCGACTGGCTTTCCATCGCTATGGGAAATGGATGCCAGGCGCTGAAAGAAAAGGCTGATTATGTGACAGATACAAATGTGAACGATGGAATTAAAAAGGCTTGTGAACATTTTGGATGGATTTGATAAGATAAATCAGAGGGTAAACAGGAATTTTACATAATAAATTGTAGATATACACAACCTTCACAACCCGCTTTACAGAAAGCATTTTTCAAACACGCTCTAGTTTAAATTAAGTTAGAGTAGTTTATATATAAAACCAACAATAATAAATAAAGAAAAATAATGCAAGGAAATAATAAAGGAATATCACATAAATGACAGAATTAATAAAACAAAAAAAACAGGTGCCCGAAAGGCTATATAGTAACAAAAAGTTAGCGGCACTGCTCATTCCATTGGCGTTAGACCAGCTTTTGAACTCTTTTATGGGAACGATTGATACATTAGTTGTCAGCAATCTTGGTTCCGCAGCGATTTCTGCGGTATCTCTGGTTGACTCTATTAATATATTGATTGTACAGGCGTTTTTTGCGCTCGCTTCCGGCGGAACAGTTGTCTGCTCACATTATCTTGGATGTAAAAGTAAAGATCATGCGAAGGAAGCGGCAAGGCAGCTTGTATTTGTAACTCTGATGTTATCTCTGATAATCGGAGCAATCTGTCTTGTATTTAATCAGCAGATTTTAAATCTGATTTTTGGAAAAGTAGAAAAGGATGTTATGGCAGGCGCAAAACAATATTTCTTTTACTCTGTGCTATCATATCCGTTTATCGCACTTTATAACGATGGGGCATGCATTTTGCGGGCACAGAATAATAGTAAGTTTCCGATGCAGATTTCCATTGTATCTAACTTTTTGAATGCATTTTTAGATGTAATTTTTGTGTGGGTATTTCATTGGGGCGTTGCCGGTTCCGCGATTGCGACAGCCGGTTCTCGTTTTTTTAGTATGAGTATCGTATTGTGGAAACTTAGAAACCCATCCCTGGAAATTCCATTCAGAAATTATTTTTCGATTCGTCCAAACTGGAGAGAGATTAAGAAGATTTTAAATATTGGAATTCCTTCGGGAATTGAAAACAGCATGTTTCAGTTTGGGAAGCTGGCAATTCAGTCTACCGTTTCACTGATGGGAACGGCGGCGATTGCAGCACAGGGAATGACGAATGTT
>UMJU01012850.1_pt1 | contig 12008 bp, 10 predicted proteins | sample 1966161 | NCBI WGS metagenome assembly UMJU01 (sample SAMEA4836156, study PRJEB28245) | human gut metagenome | biome: gut microbiome; material: fecal sample | place: Denmark | collected 2008 | reverse complement strand
CCGCCACGTCCTTGGGCAGATTGCGGTTCGCGTCAATGCACAAATGCGCAATCGTCTCCGTGATGGTCTGCGCGTTCACCGTCTTCATGCGTCGTCCTCCTCAAAGAGCTTTTTCAGCCGCAGCGCCGCCGCCTTGACCGCGTTCTTCTTTTCGCCGTCCAGCACGAGTTCGCTCTGCGCGTCCCGCAGCGTCAGACCGTTCCGCACCATTTCGTCAATCAGGCGCGCTTCAAGGCTTACATCCGCCGCGGGGGATTTTTCCTCCGGCAGGCGCACGTCATGAAAATCCAGAATCAGGCAATATTCACCCTTTTCCGCCTTCGGATTCTCCCGCAATTGGCGCAGCACGTCCGCCGCGTCGCCGCGAATCGTCTTTTCATGCAGTTTCGTCAGGTCACAGGACGCGCTGATGCGGCAGCCCGGCAGCGTATCGCAAACCACTTCGACCAGCTCAACGACGCGGAACGGCGACTCATGCACCGCCGCAATCGGCACTTGGCGCGCCATTTGAAGGAGTTTCTCGCGCAAATCCTTCTTTTCGCGCGGCAGGAAGCCGTAGAACGCGAACTCGCGCGTGTCGAATCCGCTGACGGACAAGGCGGAAATGGACGCACAGCAGCCCGGAATCGCCAGCACCTCAATGCCGCGGTCAACGCACGCCTTCACCAGCGCGTAGCCGGGATCGGAAATGCAGGGCGTGCCCGCGTCAGTCGTCAGGGCGATGTCGATATTGTCCGAGAGCATCTTGTCCGCCAGATACGCGCCCTTCGTGTCCTCGTTGTGCTGATGGCAGGCGGTCAGCGGCGTGTCAATGTCAAAAACGGCCAGGAGCTTCTTCGTCACGCGGGTATCCTCGGCGGCAATCAGCGCGACGCGGCGCAGGGTATCAATGGCGCGCGGGGTCATGTCCTGCAAATTGCCGATGGGCGTGCCCACCACATAGAGCGTCGGCATCACAGCACCTCCAGCTTCTGCGCCACGCGGAGCTTGGCGGAACGCGCGCGCGGGTTGCGGGCGACTTCCTCCTCCGTCGGGGCGACCGCGCCGTGCGCCAAAATCTTCACGACCGGCTTTTTGCCGCAGGTGCAAATCGGCGCTTTCGGCGGGCAGGTGGACGGGTTTTGCAGCCGCTGGAAGCAGCGCTTGACGAGTCGATCCTCCAGCGAATGGAAGGTGATGACGAGCATCCGCCCGCCGGGCTTCAGGCAGTCCACAAAGTCGCAGATTGCCTTGTCCAGCGGGTCAAGCTCATCGTTGACGGCAATGCGGATGGCTTGGAACGTGCGGCGCGCGGGGTGGCCGTCGTCCTTGCGGCGAACCGCCTTGGGAATCGCCGCGTCCACCGCGTGCACAAGGTCAAACGTCGTCTCCATCGGCTTTTTCGCGCGGTGTTCGCAAATCATCTGCGCAATGCGCGCCGCCCACTTCTCCTCGCCGTAATCGCGGATGATGCGGCACAGCTCCTGCTCGCTGGCGGAATTGAGCAAATCCGCCGCGGTGATTCCCTGGCTGACGTCCATGCGCATATCCAGCGGCGCGTCCTCATGATAAGAGAACCCACGTTCGCCGCGGTCAAGCTGGGGGGACGACACGCCGAGGTCAAGCAGCACACCGTCGAGCTTGGGCGCGCCCGCCGCCATGAGAAGCGCCTTGCCATCGTGGAAATTGCCGTGCAGGGCGTGGAAGCCGGGGAACTCCCGCAGGCGCGCGGTCGCCGCCTCAATCGCGGTCATGTCGCGGTCGATGCCGTAGAGCGTCGCCGTGCCGCCGGAGAGACGCAGCATCGCGCCGCTGTGTCCGCCGCCGCCGAGCGTCCCGTCGCAGTACACGCCGTCGGGCTTCACGTCCATCCATTCGAGGACTTCCTGCAATAACACCGGTTCGTGGATAAATTCCATGTCGTTCTCCTTATTTTACCGCCAAGCCAGCCCCAGCGCCGTCCGCAGGCTGCCCGCAAAATACAGCGACCCCGCCGCGACAATCACCGCGTCGTCCCCGGCAAGCCGCTTTGCTTCCGCCAGTCCTTCTTCCAGCGATTTCGCCGCCTGTGCGTGCGCGCCGCGCTGACAGAGGGCATCGGCATACGTCTGCGCATCCAGTGCGCGCGGATTATCCGGCGTAACCGTCACAATGTCGTCCGCAATTGCGCAGAAATCGCGCAGCATGTCCTCCTGCAGCTTATCCGCCAGCACGCCCGTCAGCAGCACGCGCCGCTGATTCGGCAGCTGCTCCTCGACGAAGTTCCGCAGCGCCCGGACGCCCTGCGGGTTATGTGCGCCGTCAATCAGGATGCGCCCGCACCACTCCAGCCGCGCGGGCCACACGGTTGACGCAAGCCCCTCGTACACCGCCTGATCGGGAATCGTCCAGCCCTGACGGCGCAGTTCCTCGACCATCGCCAGCACGCTCATGGCGTTCTCGATTTGGTGCGCGCCGGGCAGATTCAGCCGCACGTCCTGCCACTCCTGCGACAGGCGGTAGCTGACCGTCGCCCCATGCGCATCGCACGCGGCATAGAGAATCGTATCGTCGCTGAGCTGGCGCAGGGGCGCGTGATGCTTCTCCGCCGCCTCGGCGAACACGCGGCGCACACCCTCCTTCGCCGGATGGCAGACGACGGGCGTATTGTCCTTGATAATCCCTGCCTTTTCGCCCGCAATCGCTTCGAGCGTGTTGCCCAGATACGCCATGTGGTCAAGCCCGATGGCGGTAATCGCGCAGAGAATCGGGTGGACGATGTTCGTCGGGTCTTTGCGCCCGCCCATGCCGACCTCGACAATCGCGATATCGCAATTTTCGCCGTCAAACGCAGCGAGCGCGAGCGCCGTCCCCATCTCGAACGGGGTCACAAACGCGCCCTCCGCCCGCATCTCCTCCGCCGCCTGTACAAGCGGATTGCCGTATTTCACCATCCGCGCGTCATCCAGCGGCAGCCCATCCAGCCGAATCCGCTCCTGATACGCCTGCAAAAACGGCGACGTATACAGCCCGGTGTGATACCCCGCACGGCGCAGGACGCTTTCGAGCATCGCGCAGGTACTACCCTTGCCGTTCGTCCCGGCGACGTGGACAATCGGCGTGCGCAGGGCGACGCGCATTTTATCCAGCAGCGTCAGCACATTCTGGAAGCCGTTTTTGCTGCCTGTGGCGTAGCTGCCGTGGATGGCGGCGATGATTTCCTCACTGTTCAGCATTGAAAACACCTTCTTTTGCACCTTTTGGTGCTTGATTATTATAGCATACTGGCGGCGCGGTTGCAATCGGATGCGTGCAAAAAGGGTTTCCCCTCTGTTGATTTTCCCTGCTTTTGGGCATGGTGGGTTTGCTTTTTCTATCTTGATTTTTTTCGCTGCTCCCGTCGCCTCTGCATAATCAGGCGGTAAAAGGGCAACCAAAATAAAAACTTCCGATAAAAATCAAGAAACATGGGAGTGTATGCGAAGCAGTCCAGAGGGCAACCGCAAACTTCGTTTGTTTTCATGCCCTCTGGTCGCGTCCGCAGACGCGAAACCCCTGCGCAATCCCAAAGAAAAGGGAGACTGCCATCAACGCAGTCCCCCAGAAAAATCCCCAATTACATAGATTCCTTGAGTTCCGCAATGCGCTTTTCGACCTGCTCCGCCTTCTGCTGATTCAGCGCCAGCTTGCCCTTCTCCTGCTCCACCAGCGCGGCGGGCGCCTTGCTCACAAAGCCCGGATTGTTCAGCTTGCCCTCGGCGCGGGCGATCTCCTTGTGCAGGTTGTCGAGTTCCTTGCTCAGGCGCGCGATTTCCTTCTCGAAGTCCACCAAATCGCCCAGCGGGATGTACAGCGTGCACGCCTTCGTCACGGCAGAAACGGTCTTTTCGGTCACGGCGGCGCTGCTTTCAATGATTGCTGTTTCGCTTGCGCCTGCCAGACGTTGGAAATACTGCCCGGCGTGCGCAAGCGTCTCCGCCCAGCCATCCGCGGGAAGCAGCATCAGGTGCGTGCGCTTGCCCGCGGCGACGTTCATTTCCGCGCGCAGGTTGCGGATGGTGCGGATGACCTCCATCACGCCCTCCATCTTCGCTTCCTCGTCCGGGAAGTCCAGCTCCGGCTTCACTTCCGGCCACGATTTAAGCATCAGGAAGCCCTCGCTGCCCGGCAGGAACTTGTACACCTGCTCGGTCAGGAACGGCATGAACGGGTGCAGCAGCTTCAGCAGCCCCTCCAGCACATACAGCAGCACGCCCTGCACGGCTTTCTTCGCCACCGGATCGTCGCCATTTAAGCGGCTCTTCGCAAGCTCGATGTACCAGTCGCAGAACTCGCTCCACGCGAAATCATAGATGCGGTCCGCCGCCAGACCGAACTCGCCTTCTTCCATATTGGAAGAAATCGCGCGCGTCGCGTCCTGGAAACGGGACAGAATCCACTGATCCGCCGCAGTCAGATGCGTGGTGTCCAGCGGCGCTTTCTCCGTCACGTTCATCAGCACGAAGCGGCTGGCGTTCCAAATCTTGTTGGCGAAATTGCGGGCGGATTCCACGCGCGCCGGGATGTAGCGGGTATCGTTGCCCGCGCTCACGCCCATCACCAGTGAGAAGCGCAGCGCGTCCGCGCCGTACTGGTCGATGACTTCCAGCGGATCAACGCCGTTGCCCAGCGACTTGGACATCTTGCGCCCCAGTTCGTCGCGCACCAGGCCGTGAATCAGCACCGTCTGGAAGGGCGGAACCTGCATTTCCTCCAAGCCCATCGTAATCATGCGGCTAACCCAGAAGGTAATAATATCATAGCCCGTCACGAGCAGGTTCGTGGGATAGAAGTACTTCAAATCCTCGGTGTTGTCCGGCCAGCCGAGCGTGGAGAACGGCCACAGGGCAGACGAGAACCAAGTATCCAGCACGTCCTCATCCTGCTTAATGTGCGCAGAATCGCACTTGCAGCAGCAAGTCGGGTCTTCGCGGCTGACGGTCATCGCGCCGCAGTCGTCGCAGTACCACACCGGAATGCGGTGGCCCCACCACAGCTGACGGCTGATGCACCAGTCGCGGATATTTTCCATCCAGTTCATATACTGCTTCGTGAAGCGCTCCGGCACGAACTTCGTTTCGCCGCTCTTGACGCAGGCAATCGCCGGTTCCGCCAGCGGCTTCATCTTCACGAACCACTGCCGGGAGACCATCGGCTCAATCACCGTATGGCAGCGGTAGCAGGTGCCGACCTCGTGGGTCAGCGGCTCGATGCTCTTCAGCAGCCCCAATTCCTGCAAGTCCGCGACAATCGCCTTGCGCGCTTCCAGCGTCGTCATGCCGGCGTACTTGCCGCAGTCAATCGCCTGACCGTCGGCGTCCTTCGCGGCGTCCTCCGCGCCGGTCATGTGGCCATCATAAGTGAACACGCGCACGACGGGCAGGTCATGGCGCTGACCGACTTCGTTGTCGTTCGGGTCATGCGCGGGGGTGATTTTCACCACGCCTGTGCCCTTTTCCATGTCGGCGTGTTCGTCGCAGATAATCGGAATTTCGCGGTTCGCCAGCGGCAGCATCACATGGCAGCCGTGCAGGTGGGCATAGCGCGGGTCAGCGGCGTTAATCGCCACGGCGGTGTCGCCGAGCATGGTTTCGGGGCGGGTGGTTGCCAGTTCCAGCATCTCGCCCGTCTCCTTCACAGGGTACAGCAGATGCCAGAAGTTTCCTTCCTTCTCCTGATATTCCACTTCCGCGTCCGAAATCGCGCTCTCGCAGCACGGGCACCAGTTGACCAGCCGGTTGCCGCGGTAAATCAGCCCCTTTTCGTACAGGCGGACGAACACCTCACGCACTGCCTTGGAGCAGCCCTCGTCCATCGTGAAGCGCTCGCGGCTCCAGTCGCAGCTGATGCCCATGCGGCGCTGCTGGGTGACGATGCGTCCGCCGTACTCTTCCTTCCACTTCCACGCGCGGTCGAGGAAGCCCTTTCGGCCGAGGGACTCCTTGGTCAGCCCCTCTTTGCGCATCGCATCGACGATTTTCACTTCCGTCGCGATGGCGGCGTGATCCGTGCCGGGCAGCCAGAGCGTCGGATCGCCCTTCATGCGGTGATAGCGGACGGCGAGATCCTGCAGGGTGCAGTCCAGCGCGTGGCCCATGTGCAGCTGACCGGTGATGTTGGGCGGCGGCATGACAATGGTGAAGGGCTTCTTGCCTTCCACGCGGTGCGCCTCAAACGCGCCGGAGGATTCCCAGTCGCGGTAAATTTCGCTTTCCACGGCTTGGGGATTGAATGTTTTCTCCATTTCCATGTGAATGTCCTCCTATATACGATTTACAGTTAGCACAGGTGAATCTGGAAAGAGTATCATGCAAAAATGAGGATTGCGCCGACGAGCGCGACGACGCAGCCGACGATTTTGGTGGTGATATTGGCCTTTTCGCTGCCCGAAAACAGCTTTCGGGCGACGATACCGGACGTATAGACGAGGATTGCGCCCAGCACGAGCAGGAATGTGCCCGGCTGGAGCAAGCGCTCCGCGATCTGCTGGAAGTAGTTCATACAGGTGTCCTTTCCGCGTGAAATGATTGCCAAAACGCAAAAACAGCCCCATCCCGAAGGACGGAGCTGTTTCCGTGGTACCACCTTGCTTCGCAGCGCAAACACTGCCTCAAGCGCACGGTCACGGGTGCGAACCGCATTCGGCTACTTTCCATGCGGAAAAAAATCCTGCATCATCCTCACCGAACGCTCTGTGAAGCGACCTTCCCCTGACGGCTGTGCGAGCGGCCTCTCAGCCGGTGAACCACCCTCTCTGAGCCAGCAAAATCAGGGTACTCCTCATCACGTTGCGAGCATATGGAATTGCGGGGAATGTAGGAAATCAGGCAGAACAGGATGACCCCGCTGCTGCCTTCCTCCCCTCATTTGCCCCCGGATACCAATTAGGCGTTCTTTTCCTCGTTGACCGCAACGACCTGCACGCCCTTGTAGAAACCGCAGTGCTTGCACACGCGGTGAGCCAGCTTCATCTGATGGCACTGGGGGCACTCAACGATGCCGGGCACGGTGAGCTTCCAGTTCGCACGACGGCTGTGCTTGCGAGCCTTAGAGATTTTTCCCTTCGGAAGAGCCATGGTTACACCTCCTCGTTATTGGCAGCCAAATTGCTGACCGAATTATTCTTTGTTGTCGGACTTTTCAGCCAGCAACTGCTGCAATGCCGCAAAAGGACGCTGTACATTCGCATCGTCCCGGCAATGCTTGTGTTGGTTGACCTCCTCGTACTCCTCAAATCCCTTGCAATCTTCCTTGCACAGGAAGCGCATCGGCAGATTGAGCAGCACATGTGTCAGGGTGAGTTTCGCAAAATCAAGCTGCGCGCCTTCATACGCGAAAATCTCATCATCCTCCGGGTCGCCCCCATGCAGGAACGTTTCCCGGAAATCCCCCGTAACGGGGCAGGACGCAGGAGACAGGCATTTGGCACAATGGGCATGAGCGGTTGTCGTCAGACTTCCTTCTACCACAACACTGCCATCTTCATTGGCAGTCAGATGCCCGGAGAGCTGCACGGGGTCAAACGCGACCTCCTCGCCGCTCACATCCTGCGGGGCAATGGTCTGCTCCACAGCGAATGCGTAAGCCGTTCCCGGATTACGCAGGGCATGAAGTACATCCAGCTTCAAATGCTCACCACCTCAAATTAGACCATTTCATATTATAGGTTTTTTCGCGGGTTTTGTCAACACCTTTTCGCGGAAAAAAGCGTCTTTTCCCCGAAAAAAGTTGCGCGCCCCCGCGAAAAAAGCCCTCGTCTGACTGAAACTTACTTCTTCGCGCCCTCGACCAGTTCCTTGGTGTCGCGCGCAATCATAATTTCCTCGTTCGTGGGGATGACGCAGATGGTCACCTTGGAGTCATCGGTGGAGATGACGGCTTCCTTTCCGCGCACCTTGTTCTTCTCCACATCCAGCTTTGCGCCCATCCACTCCATGTCCTTCATGACGGATTCGCGCAGTTCCGGGCCGTTTTCGCCGATGCCCGCCGTGAACACGATAATGTCCACGCCGCCCATCGCCGCCGCGTAGGAGCCGATGTACTTCTTGATGCCGTAGTGCAGCATGTCACGCGCCAGCGCCGCGCGGTCGTTGCCCTCATCCGCCGCCTTGTCGATGTCGCGCATGTCGGAGGACAGGCCGGAGATGCCCATCAGGCCGGACTGCTTGTTCATCATCGTCAGCACTTCGTTGACGGTCATGTGGTCATTGTTGGCAATAAACTGCACAACCGCCGGATCGCAGGAGCCGGAACGCGTGCCCATGACAACGCCTTCCAGAGGGGTCAGACCCATCGACGTGTCAACGCACTTGCCATCCACCACCGCGGACATGGAAGAGCCGTTGCCCAGATGGCAGATGATAATCTTCTTGCCGATGGGGCTCACGCCGAGGAACTCGCACACGCGCTTGCTCACATAGCGGTGGGACGTGCCGTGGAAGCCGTAGCGGCGGACGCCCATTTCCTTATAATAGCGGTACGGTACGCCATACATGAACGCCTTCGGGGGCATGGTCTGATGGAACGCGGTGTCGAACACGGCCACCTGCGGCGTGTGCGGCATAACTTCTTCGCACGCCTCGATGCCCATCAGGTTCGCCGGATTGTGCAGCGGGCCCAGCGGGATGAACTTGCGGATGGCAGCCTTCACTTCGTCGGTGATGATGCAGCTGGCAGTGAACTCCTCGCCGCCGTGCAGCACGCGGTGACCCACCGCGCCGATTTCATCCACGGACTTGAGCACGCCCTTTTCCGGATCAAGCAGCGCGCGCAGCATCAGCTTCGTCGCCACGACGTGGTCCGGAATCGGCTCGTAGAGGTCGATGACCTTCGACATGTCAGGGGTCTTCTGGTTCAGGTGGGAGCCTTCAATCGCGATGCGCTCCACCTGCCCCTTGACGATCATTTGCTCGTTGTCCATGTCCACCAGCTGGTACTTCAGGGAGGAAGAACCCGCGTTGACAATCAGAACCTTCATGGATGGTTACACTCCTTCTATTTCTATCAACCAGATGTTTCGTTAATTTTCTTCGGGGGATTTTACCGTCGCGCCCGTTTCAACCGCCCAGTTCCATGCCGGGCAGCCCTCCGGCGTCACAATGACGTTGCGCTTGTAGGAAATGATGCCGGTGCGTCCGTCCAGCCCGTCCATCACGCCGATGTCCGTCACGCTTGCCGGAATGACGATTTCCGTCAGGTTCGGACACATCGCGAATGCCATCGCGCCGATCGTTTCGACGCCTTCGGGCAGAACGATGCGCTTGACGTCGTAATCATAATGGAACGCGAACGGGTCAACGATTTTGACGCCCTCCGGGAGGATGATTTCTTCCGCCGGCGAAATGTCGGAGAAGCAGTGCAGCAATCTCGTGCCGTCCGCCGTCATCAGCAGACCGTTCGCCTCGTCGAGCTTGAACGCTGCGTTGTCCTCCGCGAGGGTCAGCGACTGCAAGCCGTACAGCCCGATGAAGTTCAGCTGCTCGATTTCGGTCAAACTGCTCGGCAGCGTCAAGTGCGTCAGGTAGTAGTTAAACTCAAAGACGCTGCTGTAAATCTTCTCCAAGCTCTGCGGCAGGTCAAAATCGTACAGCCGCATACAGCTTTCCAGCGAAGCGGGCGGCAGTCTCTTCAAGCCGTCGGGTAATTTCAAGCTGACCAGATAGTTGTCGCCGGAAAAACACGCCGCGCCGATTTCCGTCACACTGTCCGGCACGACAACCGTCGTCACCGTCTTCTCGTAGAACGCCTGATGCCCCAGTGCCGTCACGGGCAAGCCGTCGATGGCGTCCGGAATCAGCACATGTTCGCTTGTGCCGATGTAGTCGGTGATGGTGACCTCGCCGCCATCCGCCGTGTACGCAAAATCCGACGCAGGATTGACCTGCTCCCCCTTCCGGTGGAACACACACAGCGACTGCGCGACGGCAATCATCTGCTGCACCAGCGCGTCGTCGTCGTTCGGGAAGAGGAAGAAGTACAGGTCGCCCGAATCTCCAATCCAGAGGATATCGAAGCCCTGCCCGTTCATGTTGACCAGCACGGCGGGCATGTCGTTGATGGTCATTTCCTGCAGGCGGGTGCTCTGCGGCGTGGTCAGCCCCAGCATCAGCGCCGTTCCCTCGACCATAAACGACTGGATGCCCAGCGCGTCGCTCGCGTCGGTGGCCTCCCAGTCGGCGGGCAGCTTCATCGCCATCACCATTTGGTTCTGGTCGGTCAGGAGCGAGGTCATCGGCGGCACGTCCGCAGCATCCGACGTCTGGTAGCCCCATTCGTTCGGAATCTCGAAAATGGCATTATCGCCCAGCGGGACGGCGTACAGGTCAATGTAGGGCAGCAGGTACTCTTCGCTCTGTGATTCCTCCGCAAAAGCGCAGGACAGCAGCACAATCGCCGCTAAAATCAGGGAAATCAGCCGTTTTTTCATGCAGGGTTCTCCTCCTTAGCGCGTCTTTTGTGACGCTTCTGTGAACATTATAACGTTCCAGCAGAGGAAAACCCTGCATGAAATTTGGCATTACTTCACGATTTCGCCCATCTGCGCACGGCCGCAGCCAGCCGCGTTGGACTCGTCGGTGTCAATATGCATCGCCAGCGCGTACTTGTCGCTCACGCGGACAACCACGTCGCCGAAAATCAGGGAGCGGCCGTCGGTATCCACCTTCACGGACACAACGTCCTTGTCCTTCACGCCGTATTCCTCAGCGTCCGCGGGGGTCATGTGGATGTGGCGCTTGGCGGCGATCACGCCCTCGGTCAGCTCCACTTCGCCCGCCGGGCCAACCAGCTTGCAGGCGCCCGAACCCGCGATGTCGCCGGATTCACGCACAGGCGCGGTCACACCGATGGAACGCGCATCCGTCAGGGACAGCTCCACCTGCGTCGCGCTGCGAACCGGGCCGAGGATGCTCACGCCGGTCAGGGTCTTCTTCGGGCCGACAACGTCCACGCGCTCCGCGCTGGCATACTGACCGGGCTGGGACAGCATCTTCTTGACGGTCAGCTCATAGCCCTTGCCGAACAGGGTTTCCAGATCCTGCTGGGTGACATGAACGTGACGAGCGGAGGTTTCCACGATGAACTGCTTCATATGAATTACTTCCTTTTCATGGTCTTGTTTGGGGATGAACCCAATCCATTATACCATCTTTCGGCGGTTCTGTAAAGGCAAAAACGGCGGCAAAATTGCATCATTCCACGTCATTTCGCGCGTTCGCTTGACGTTTCTGTTCTTTTTGTTATAATAGGAACGCACCTTTTCATTGCTCATTGCTCATTCCTCATTGCTCATTAAAAGGAGTTTTTCCATGCGCATTGTCGGCGTGATTGCCGAGTACAACCCCTTCCATCTGGGTCACGCGCACCAACTGCGTCAGGCGCGGGAAGCCGCTCACGCGGATGCGGTCGTCGCCGTCATGTCCGGCTGCTTCGTGCAGCGCGGCGACGCGGCGATTGTCTCCCCCGCCATTCGCGCAAAAATGGCGCTGCAAAACGGCGCGGATGCCGTGATTCTGCTGCCCGCGCTGTGGTCTGTCCGCGACGCGGAGCACTTCGCCTTAGGCGGCGTACATCTGCTGACCGGCTTGGGCTGCGACGCGCTCTCCTTCGGCGCGGAAACGGCGGATCTTCCCCTGCTGCAGGCGGCGGTGGATGCGCTCGAATCCCCCGATTTACCCGCAGCGATTCAGCCGCATCTGTCCGCCGGGCTACCCTATCCCGCTGCGCTTTCCGCCGCGATGGCGGAGGTCGCCCCGGCTGCCGCGCGCGTTCTCCAATCCCCCAACAACACGCTCGGCGTGTGCTACCTGCGCGCGCTTCGGCGATTGGGCGCGTCCACCGACGTGTACCCGATTGCCCGCGCGTCGGATTATCACGCGTCCGCCATTGGGGACGGCTTTTCGTCCGCCACGGCGATTCGCTCCGCCATTCTGCGCGGCGACTGGTCATCCGCCTATTCCGCCATGCCGGGGAGTGCGGCGGACTTGCTGGAAAATCAGGCGCTGGAAAATCAC
>UMJU01069562.1_pt1 | contig 12040 bp, 11 predicted proteins | sample 1966161 | NCBI WGS metagenome assembly UMJU01 (sample SAMEA4836156, study PRJEB28245) | human gut metagenome | biome: gut microbiome; material: fecal sample | place: Denmark | collected 2008 | reverse complement strand
AGATCGTGTGCGGTGCACCGAATGTGGCTGCCGGTCAGAAAGTGGTAATTGCCACTTTGGGTGCAAAACTCTATGACGGAGATGAATGTTTTACGATTAAAAAATCAAAACTCCGTGGTGTTGAGTCCAATGGGATGATTTGCGCTGAAGATGAAATCGGTATTGGTACAGATCATGCAGGTATCATCGTGCTGCCGGCTGATGCAGTTCCGGGAACTCTTGCCAAAGATTATTATAATATCAAGAGCGACTATGTGCTGGAAGTGGATATCACTCCGAATCGTGCCGATGCTTGTTCTCACTATGGGGTAGCCCGTGACTTGTATGCTTATCTGGTGCAAAATAACAAACCGACTTCTCTGAAGAAACCGTCTGTAGATGCTTTTGCCGTTGAAAATCATGATTTGGATATCAATGTTACAGTTGAAAACAGTGAAGCTTGCCCTCGCTATGCCGGTGTAACGGTGAAGGGTGTAACAGTAAAAGAAAGTCCGGAATGGTTGCAGAATAAACTCCGTATTATCGGACTGCGTCCTATCAATAATGTAGTGGATATCACAAATTACATTGTTCATGCATTCGGCCAACCATTGCACTGCTTTGATGCAGATAAAATTAAAGGTGGCGAAGTAGTGGTGAAGACAATGCCGGAAGGTACTCCGTTTGTCACGTTGGATGGCGTGGAACGTAAATTATCTGATCGTGACCTGATGATTTGTGACACGGAAAAACCGATGTGTATTGCCGGTGTATTCGGTGGTCTGGATTCCGGTTCTACGGAAACTACCAAAGATGTCTTCATTGAAAGCGCTTATTTCCATCCGACATGGGTTCGTAAGACAGCTCGTCGTCATGGACTGAATACAGATGCTTCTTTCCGCTTTGAAAGAGGTATTGACCCCAATATCACTATTTACTGTTTGAAATTGGCTGCCATAATGGTGAAAGAACTGGCTGGCGGTACTGTTTCTTCTGAAGTAAAGGATATTTGTGCTGCTCCTGCTCAGGATTTCATCGTAGAGTTATCTTATGAGAAGGTGCACTCGTTGGTAGGTAAAGTGATTCCGGTGGAGACAATCAAGAGCATTGTTACCAGTCTGGAGATGAAAATAACCAATGAGACGGCAGAAGGATTGACTTTGGCGGTTCCCCCTTATCGTGTAGACGTGCAACGCGATTGTGATGTTATTGAAGATATCCTCCGTATTTATGGATATAATAATGTAGAAATACCGTCTACGCTGAAGTCTAGCTTGACTACGAAGGGCGAACATGATAAGTCTAACAAATTGCAGAACCTGGTAGCTGAACAGTTGGTAGGTTGTGGTTTCAATGAGATTCTGAATAACTCTCTGACACGTGCCGGCTATTATGAAGGTATGGAAACTTATCCTTCTAAAAACCTGGTAATGCTACTGAATCCGTTGAGTACAGACCTGAATGCCATGCGTCAGACTTTGTTGTTCGGTGGATTGGAAAGTATCTCTCACAATGCTAACCGTAAGAATGCCGACTTGAAATTCTTCGAATTCGGAAATTGCTATTATTTCAATGAAGAAAAGAAGAACCCCGAAAAGTCATTGGCAGCTTATACTGAGAATTATCATCTCGGGTTGTGGGTAACGGGTAAAAAAGTATCCAATTCATGGGCGCATGCTGATGAAGAAAGTTCTGTATATGAGTTGAAGGCTTACGTAGAGAACATTTTCCTGCGTTTAGGGTTGAATATGAGAAATCTGGTTGTAGGTAACCTGACGGATGATATTTATGCTGCTGCCTTGTCTGTACAGACTAAGGGCGGAAAGCGTCTTGCTACATTCGGCATCGTAACGAAGAAGATTCTGAAAGCTTTCGACATTGACAATGAAGTATATTACGCTGACCTGAATTGGAAAGAGCTGATGAAAGCCATCCGTTCTGTAAAGATCAGCTATGCGGAAATTTCTAAATTCCCGGCTGTGAAGCGTGACCTTGCCTTGTTGGTTGACAAGAAGGTGCAGTTTGCCGAAATAGAGAAGATTGCTTATGAGACAGAGAAGAAATTGCTGAAAGATGTATCTCTCTTCGATGTTTACGAAGGTAAGAATCTGGAAGCCGGTAAAAAATCGTATGCAGTAAGCTTCTTGTTGCAGGATGAAAACCAGACACTGAACGATAAGATGATCGATAAGATCATGTCGAAACTCGTGAAGAATCTGGAAGATAAGTTGGATGCCAAACTTCGCTAATTGATAGTTAAACAATTAATAATTAAACATTAAAATATAATTCCAATGGGAAGAGCATTTGAATATAGAAAAGCTGCCAAATTGAAAAGATGGGGTCACATGGCAAAGACCTTTACAAGACTGGGTAAACAAATTGCTATTGCGGTAAAGGCTGGTGGCCCGGAACCGGAAAATAATCCGACTTTGCGTTCGGTTATCGCTACTTGTAAGCGTGAGAATATGCCGAAGGATAACATTGACCGTGCTATCAAGAATGCAATGGGTAAGGACCAGAGCGATTACAAAGGAATGACCTATGAAGGATACGGTCCTCACGGTATTGCTGTATTCGTAGATACGTTGACTGACAATACTACCCGTACAGTTGCCGATGTACGTTCCGTATTCAATAAGTTTGGCGGAAACTTGGGTACTATGGGATCATTAGCTTTCCTGTTCGACCATAAGTGTATGTTTACTTTCAAGAAGAAAGACGGCATAGATATGGAAGAACTCATTCTTGACCTGATTGACTACGATGTAGATGATGAGTTCGAAGAGGATGAAGAAGAAGGAACAATCACTATCTATGGCGATCCGAAGAGCTATGCAGCTATCCAGAAACATCTGGAAGAATGTGGTTTTGAGGATGTCGGTGGTGAATTTACTTATATTCCGAACGATACGAAAGAGGTGACTCCCGAGCAACGTGAAACTTTGGACAAGATGATAGAACGTCTCGAAGAGTTTGATGATGTGCAAACTGTTTATACCAACATGAAGCCGGAGGGTAGTGAAGAGTAATGAAGTATACTTATAAGACTCAAGGTACATGTAGTTCTCACATTGAATTGGAAATAGAAAATAATATAATAACGGATATTGCGTTTTGGGGAGGTTGTAACGGAAATTTGCAAGGTCTTTCCCGTCTGGTGAAAGGAATGTCGGTAAATGATGTGATTTCCCGTCTGGAAGGAGTACGTTGCGGAAGGCGTTCGACTTCTTGTCCGGATCAGTTGTGCCGGGCGCTACATGAAATGGGATTCTAACTAAATCCCTGTACTTAAAAAAATATAGGTTGGCCCTCGGTGTTGTACAATGCCGGGGGCTTCTTTTTTGAACTGAAAGTGTGGCTCGCTTGTTATTATTTCGTAATTTTACGCCATTTAAAGAACGAACGATGAAAAATATTCTGAAAGACTTGAAACGCAGAGACCACAAGCGTTATTTAGGTGGTCTGGACGTTTTTAAATATATTGGTCCCGGGTTGCTTGTTACAGTTGGTTTTATTGATCCGGGAAACTGGGCTTCCAATTTTGCGGCGGGTTCCGAATTTGGGTATTCCCTGCTTTGGGGGGGAAATTTGTCAACGATCATGTTGATTGTATTGCAGCATAATGTGGCTCACTTGGGCATTGTTACAGGTTTGTGTTTATCTGAAGCAGCCACAAAATATACGCCAAAGTGGGTCTCACGTCCTATTTTGGGCACTGCGGTGTTGGCATCCATATCGACTTCCCTTGCCGAAATATTGGGAGGTGCAATTGCCTTGGAAATGCTTTTTGATATCCCTATTATATGGGGAGCTGTATTGACAACCGTCTTTGTCGTCATCATGCTTTTTACGAATTCGTATAAGAAGATAGAGCGTTCCATCATTGCCTTTGTTTCCGTTATCGGATTATCCTTTATTTATGAGTTGTTCCTGGTGAAGATTGACTGGCCGATGGCTGTGGAAGGATGGGTGACACCTGCTTTCCCGAAAGGGAGCATGCTGATTATTATGAGCGTGTTGGGAGCAGTGGTGATGCCGCATAACTTATTCCTGCATTCGGAGGTGATTCAGAGCCATGAATATAATAAGCAAGATGATAGTTCTATTCGTAAGGTTTTGAAGTATGAGTTGTTTGATACGCTCTTCTCTATGATTGTGGGATGGGCTATCAATAGTGCTATGATATTGCTGGCTGCTGCTACTTTCTTTAAGAGTGGTATTCAGGTTGAAGAGCTGCAACAGGCGAAGTCTTTGCTGGAGCCTTTGCTTGGAAACAGTGCCGCGGTTGTCTTTGCTCTGGCTTTGCTGATGGCGGGTATTTCATCTACCATTACAAGTGGCATGGCGGCGGGTTCTATCTTTGCCGGTATCTTCGGAGAATCCTATCACATCAAGGATAGTCACTCGCAGGTGGGTGTGATCCTTTCATTGGGTATCGCCTTGTTGCTGATATTTTTCATCGGCGATCCTTTTAAAGGACTGTTGATTTCGCAAATGGTGCTGAGTATACAGTTGCCTTTTACCGTTTTCCTGCAAGTCGGGTTGACATCTTCGCGTAAGGTAATGGGGCAGTATGTCAACAGTAAATGGAGCAGTTTCGTACTTTACGCTATTGCGGGTATCGTAACCGTCTTAAATATTATGTTATTAATATCTGAATTATCATGAAACAGGAACGTTTGAACAGTCGCTTTTTGAAAGTACTGCCCATGAGTGCAGAAGAATCTGGGAATGGAGGTCGCAATCTGAACATTGCCTACTCCTTTACTGAAACCCCTTTTGGGGAAATACTGATGGCTTCTACCTCTAAGGGAATCTGTTATCTGGCTTTTGTTACTGAAAGCCGGGATGCTGTATTGGATGAATTGAAGCATATCTTTCCGCATGCTGCCTACAGAGAGCACAGAGATGAACTTCAGCAAAAGACGGTTAATGCTGTCCTGTCTATAGATAAAGAGAATATTGATGTGTTGCCATTACATCTGAAAGGAACAGAATTTCAGCTGAGTGTATGGAAAGAGCTGCTGAATATTCCCTTGGGTGGTATTACCTCGTACGGAAAAATTGCACAGAAATTGCAAAAGCCGAATGCTTGTCGTGCTGTTGGCTCTGCTGTGGGCGACAATCCTGTATCGGTACTTATACCCTGTCACCGGGTGTTGCGTACGGATGGTGGATTAGGAGGTTATCATTGGGGATTGGAACGCAAAGTGAAACTTCTGGAATGGGAGAAAACTCTTAATAAATAAGATAAAAATAAACGATCATATGAAGATTATTACATATAATGTAAACGGGCTGCGTGCAGCTGTTAGTAAAGGTTTGCCGGAATGGCTGGAACAGGAACAAGCTGATGTGGTGTGCATTCAGGAAACTAAATTGCAGCCGGATCAATATCCGGAAGAAGCATTGAGTGCATTGGGGTATAAGCATTATCTCTATTCTGCGCAGAAGAAGGGATATAGCGGAGTAGCCATCTTGACTAAAAAAGAGCCGGACCATGTGGAATATGGCATGGGAATAGAAGAATATGATAATGAAGGCCGTTTTATCCGTGCCGATTTTGGCGATATATCTGTCGTAAGTGTTTATCATCCTTCAGGAACGAGTGGTGACGAACGCCAGGCATTTAAGATGGTGTGGTTGGAGAAGTTCCAGGAGTACGTGACGGAACTGCGAAAATCACGTCCGAAACTTATACTTTGCGGAGATTATAATATCTGCCATGAACCGATAGATATTCATGATCCTATTCGTAACGCTACTAATAGTGGTTTCTTGCCCGAAGAACGGGAATGGATGACGCGTTTTCTGAATGCCGGTTTTATCGATACTTTCCGTTTGTTGCATCCCGAACAGCAGGAATATACGTGGTGGAGTTATCGTTTCAACTCCCGCGCAAAGAATAAAGGATGGCGTATTGATTATTGTATGGTGACCGAACCTGTTCGCCCGTTACTGAAAGAGGCGCGTATTCTGAATGATGCTGTACATTCTGATCATTGTCCCATGTTGTTGGATATAGAAGGATAAAAAGGGATAGGGTAATGTTTGAAGAAAGAATAGAGAAAGCGGTAGAGTTTTTTAAGAGTGGTTATAATTGCTCCCAGTCTGTGGTGCTTGCTTTTGCCGACATGTATGGATTTACGCAAGAACAGGCGGCGCGTATGGCAGCTTCCTTCGGTGGAGGTATCGGTCGTATGCGTCAGACTTGTGGCGCTGCATGCGGTATGTTTCTGCTTGCCGGACTGGAAACCGGAGCGACTGATCCCAAAGATCGTGAAGGAAAAGGGGCCAATTATGCAGTAGTACAGGAATTGGCTGCCGAGTTTAAGAAACGGAACGGCTCTACAATTTGTGCTGAATTATTGGGGTTGAAGAAGCCGGAAGGAGTGTCTACTCCCGAAGAACGCACCGACCAATATTATGCTAAACGTCCGTGTGTCAGGATGGTGGAAGAAGCTGCCCGCATTTGGGCGGAATATCTTGAAAACAGACCGTCTATTTAATGTAAACAAACCATCAGTTTCGCTTGAATGAATCATTCTTTTTGGTCTGACCTGCTGAATAAATGCTCTTTTTATGACATATAACATAAAAAAACAGAGAATAATGTGTTATATAACATAAATATAACTATCTTTGCCGCTGAAATAAAATCTGAACCTCGCTAATGAGAGAATTTAGATTAAAGCATGTATAACTAAAAACAAAAGGAAAATGTTAAAAGAAAAAGCTGGTGAAACTGCAGGAAAAATTTGGAGTGCTCTGAATGAGACTGAAGGTTTAACTGCTAAACAAATCAAGAAAGCAACTAAGTTGGTAGACAAAGATTTGTTCTTGGGCCTTGGCTGGTTGCTGAGAGAAGACAAGATCTCTACTCAGGAAGTAGAAGGCGAACTGTTTGTTAAGTTGGTTTAAGAGAGAGATTGACATTTATCTTATAAAAAGAAGCGTTGATACATTTATATGTTATCAACGCTTCTTTTTATGTTCCAGTCCATTGACAAGGGATGTTTAGGGAGCCAGTCTTTCCTGTTTCCAGCTATCATCTTCCTGAAGTATATACTGAATGCGGTCGTGCAGGCGGCTTTCCCGCCCCTGCCAGAATTCGAAGCGGGTAGGAGTTACGGCAAAACCACCCCAGTTGTCGGGACGTCTGATTTCATGTCCCGCCAGCTTGAAGACCTCTTTTACGAAAGCCCGCATAATCTCCATACGACTACTTATCACCCGGCTTTGCGGAGAAATCCTTGCACCTATCTTGCTTTTATAGGGTCTGCTGGAAAAGTAAGTATCCGACACTTGGTTGAGGCATTTTTCGGCTTTACCTTCAATGTGTACTTGTCTTTCCAATTTGTGCCATACAAAAGAGAGGGAAATATATGGGTTATCAGCCAATTGTTTTCCTTTTCGGCTTTCATAATTAGTAAAGAATATAAATTTGTTGTTTTCCACTCCTTTCAGCAAGACGGTGCGTGTAGAAGGATGTCCCTCGGCCGAGACAGTTGCTACTATCATAGCGGTGGGCTCGTCCGCATTGTGGGCAATAGCATCATTCAACCACTCTTCGAATTGCTCAAAAGGATTGTCATTGATGGTGCATTGTGTCAATTTGCCTCTGGTATACTCTTTTCTGATCTCAGATATTTTAGTTTCCATATTTTCTACTTTGTTGTTGTATTTGGAGGATGCAAGAGTGATCTTTATTATTTCTGTGTCGGATAAAGCGGGTTACCGGATTCATCTACTTCGGTCCAGTCTTTGATACTGACATTGGGGAACGATACGGAATTTCCGTCTATAATGGCACTGAAGACGTACGAAAATCCTCCTGCCAGTTTGCCCGGAATGGGAATGCCTACGGTATAGGTACGTGGAGTCGTTTCTCCGTCTGCCAATATCTGTAGGGTCAAAGACATAGGATTGGTAGCTTTTGTCGGTAGAACGATGGCCTGCGTGAGAAAACCATTTTTCCCCATAGTGAGCGGAGCAGTATCATAGGTGTAGGTGGATTCAATAATTCCAGTCTGTATATCGAGAGTGGCACCCGGAGTGGGAGGAAGTATACTTGCTGAAATCAGACTATCCAGTTTTATACCGTCGCCGGCTGATAAGTCTACTACAACCTGGGTGGCTACATGCTGGAATACAATGGGCATGTGGATTTGTGAAGTTGTGACGTCTTGATCCAGATTTTCCCACCATAGATAGTCAATGCCATTCTTTAACGGAGCGGATATTCCATCTATCAGGTCTGGAGGATAAACGGAGGAGTTTTCAGAAAACGCATACATATTATATGATCCGTTACTCAAATACATTTTGTAGCCTTTCAATCCGGTCAATACACCTGCGGAAGCGGTTGAATACAAACCTTCGGCAAAAGGGTCATCGAAATTCCTGTCTGTAGTTTCAAAGGCATAAATCTGACTTACCAGACCTTTAGGCATGGGCGACATAGATCTGGTTACTTTACGACTTTCGAGTGAAGCGGAAAAGGTGATGAGTGCATCTTCTTTCTCCGAAGGCTGACTGTTGTCGGATTCATTGTTTTCGGGCGATGAGCCATAAATGATTATCTCATTCTTGGAGCATCCGGCCAATAATAGGAGGGAACACGCAAAAATAATAAATTTTTTCATTTCAGTTATGCAGTTTAGGTTATTATGCATACATAACAGTGGGATGATAGAATAGTTTTAGGATATATAGACATTTACGACCTCGGATATTGAATAAATCACTTTCAAAACCTCATATTTTTCATTATCTTTGCGCCCGCAAAAGGAGGCGAGCCCGTTGCGAGATATTACCATTTTGTTTTGCGACTGTACTACGAGTTATTCAGCCTCATTTTGTAATATACTTATTTATAGATAGATAATTGTAGAAAATGAAGAATATACGTAACTTTTGCATTATTGCCCACATTGATCATGGTAAGTCTACTTTAGCTGACCGTCTGCTTGAATTTACCAACACCATACAGGTGACCGGAGGACAGATGTTGGATGATATGGATCTGGAAAAAGAGAGAGGTATCACCATTAAGAGCCATGCTATTCAGATGGAGTATACGTACAAAGGCGAAAAGTATGTTCTGAATCTGATTGATACTCCGGGACACGTAGACTTTTCGTATGAGGTTTCCCGTTCTATTGCTGCTTGTGAAGGTGCATTACTGATTGTAGATGCTTCGCAAGGTGTACAGGCGCAAACGATCTCCAATCTTTATATGGCAATTGAGCATGATCTGGAAATTATTCCGGTCATCAATAAATGTGATATGGCGAGTGCCATGCCCGAAGAGGTGGAGGATGAAATCGTAGAGTTGCTTGGTTGCAAACGTAGTGAAATCATCCGTGCTTCCGGTAAGACTGGTATGGGCGTAGAAGAGATTCTGACTGCGGTTATTGAGCGTATTCCCCATCCTGAAGGGGACGAGGAAGCACCGTTGCAGGCTTTGATCTTCGACTCCGTATTCAATTCTTTCCGTGGTATCATCGCTTACTTCAAGATTGTGAACGGGGTGATCCGTAAGGGAGATAAGGTGAAATTCTTCAATACCGGTAAAGAATATGATGCCGATGAAGTCGGTGTACTTAAGATGGAGATGGTGGCGCGTCAGGAACTGCGTACAGGTGATGTGGGATACATTATTTCTGGTATCAAAACTTCTAAAGAGGTAAAAGTGGGAGATACGATTACTCACATTGCCCGCCCGTGTAAAGAAGCCATCGCAGGTTTCGAGGAAGTGAAGCCGATGGTTTTTGCCGGGGTATACCCCATTGAGGCGGAAGACTTTGAAGACTTGCGTTCCTCTTTGGAAAAGCTGCAATTGAACGATGCATCACTGACCTTCCAGCCTGAATCCTCGTTGGCGTTGGGTTTTGGATTCCGTTGCGGATTCCTGGGACTGTTGCACATGGAGATTGTGCAGGAACGCCTTGATCGTGAATTCGACATGAACGTAATAACTACTGTGCCGAACGTTTCTTATAATATTTACGACAAACAAGGTCATATGACAGAGGTGCATAACCCCGGAAGTATGCCCGATCCTACTTTGATAGACCGCATTGAAGAGCCTTATATTCGTGCTTCCGTTATCACAACTACCGATTATATCGGTCCCATCATGACTTTGTGTTTGGGCAAACGCGGTGAACTGGTGAAACAGGAATATATTTCGGGTAATCGTGTGGAAATCTATTATGATATGCCTTTGGGAGAAATTGTTATCGACTTTTATGATAAACTGAAAAGTATCTCGAAAGGATATGCCTCTTTTGATTATCACGCCAGTGGTTTCCGTCCATCCAAGTTAATAAAACTGGATATTTTGCTGAACGGCGAACCGGTGGACGCTCTTTCAACACTGACACATTTCGACAATGCGTATGATTTGGGACATCGTATGTGCGAGAAACTGAAAGACCTGATTCCAAGACAACAGTTTGATATTGCTATCCAAGCGGCTATCGGAGCTAAAATCATTTCTCGTGAGACGATTAAGGCGGTGCGCAAAGACGTTACGGCAAAGTGTTACGGTGGTGACGTCAGTCGTAAGAGAAAGTTGCTGGAGAAGCAGAAAAGAGGAAAGAAACGTATGAAGCAGATTGGTAATGTTGAAGTGCCGCAGAAAGCGTTCCTTGCGGTGTTGAAATTAGATTAATATAAAAAAGCATAAAAGCTGATTCATATTAGTCCGGGGGATTGTTCTCTTTCTGTAGGACTGTCTTGACAATCCCCTTTGTTTTGAAAATTCTAACTAATAATAAATGAGAAAAGTTCTATCGTTTTCGGCCTTCCTGGTGGTAGGTCTCTTTATAGCGCAATATCTGCCTGCATGGTCAGGAAGTGATTATGGTATGGTGAAAACTGTATCTAATGTGTTACTATATATTTGTCTGGGATTCATTATGATCAATGTGGGACGTGAGTTTGAGGTGGACAAGTCCCGATGGCAAACGTACGCAAAAGATTATTTCGTTGCTATGGCTACGGCCGCCATGCCTTGGTTTCTGATTGCTATTTACTATATTTTTGTTTTACTTCCGCCGGAATACTGGAATAGTTGGGAGGCATGGAAAGAAAACTTGTTACTGAGTCGTTTTGCGGCTCCTACTTCCGCAGGTATATTATTCACTATGTTGGCTGCTATCGGACTAAAGTCCAGCTGGATCTACAAGAAGATTCAGGTGCTGGCCATCTTTGATGATTTGGATACCATCCTCTTGATGATTCCTTTGCAAATAATGATGATCGGACCTCGCTGGCAGTTGCTGGTAATTATCCTTATCGTCTTTCTGTTGCTTTCCTTCGGTTGGAAGAAACTGAGTAAATACAATATGCGGCAGGATTGGAAAGCCATTCTGTTTTATTCCGTTCTGGTGTTTGCCGCCACTCAATCGCTTTATCTTATTACAAAGAACTTATATGGAGAAGATGCCAGCATTCATATTGAGGTGTTGCTTCCGGCATTTGTTCTGGGTATGGTCATGAAACATAAGGATATTGATACGGCTTGGGAACGTAAAGCTTCAACCGGAATTTCATTTATCTTCATGTTCCTGGTTGGTATGAGTATGCCTCCGCTTCAGGGAATCAGTCTCCCTGGTGATACGGGGCTGGCCTCTATAACCGGTTCTCAGGAAATGATGCCTTGGGCATTGATTATTGTACATGTGGTTATTGTATCGTTACTTTCCAATGTCGGTAAGTTATTTCCGGTATTCTTCTACTGCGACCGTAAATTGAGCGAACGTCTGGCACTTTCCATTGGTATGTTTACCCGTGGTGAGGTAGGGGCAGGAGTTATTTTCATTGCGTTGGGTTACAACTTGGGTGGTCCGGCATTAGTAATTTCTGTGCTTACTATTGTGTTAAATTTAATATTAACAGGTGTATTTGTACTTTGGGTTAAAAAGTTAGCGTTAATGAGCTATCAGGAATAGCTCGTTAACGGTGTCGGGATATCCCTTTGGAAATCTAATACTTAAATCGAACATATGATTATTCTACGTACTGTGAAAAACTTTTCGGCACTGAATGT
>UMJU01032182.1_pt1 | contig 12044 bp, 10 predicted proteins | sample 1966161 | NCBI WGS metagenome assembly UMJU01 (sample SAMEA4836156, study PRJEB28245) | human gut metagenome | biome: gut microbiome; material: fecal sample | place: Denmark | collected 2008 | reverse complement strand
ACATGACCTCCATCGTCTCCATTCTGGCAAAGGCAGACGCAAATTCCCTGTGCCTGTTCGACGAGCTGGGGGCCGGGACCGATCCGACTGAGGGTGCGGCGCTGGCGATTGCGATTTTAAACTATCTGCATGACCGCGGCATCCGCACAATGGCGACCACACATTACAGCGAGCTGAAAATCTACGCCCTTTCTACGAAATTTGTTGAAAACGCCTGCTGTGAATTCGATGTGGAAACGCTGCGCCCTACCTACCGGCTGCTGATCGGCATTCCCGGAAAAAGTAACGCCTTTGCAATTTCCAAAAAGCTCGGTCTTTCCGATGAAATCATCGAAGCCGCCAAGGAGCAGATCGACGAACAAGACGTCAGCTTTGAAGACGTTATTTCCGATCTGGAAAAGAGCCGCGTTACAATTGAAAAAGAACGCCGCGAAATCGAAGATTACAAAAAAGAAATCGAAGCCCTCCGGCATAAGCTGCAGGAGAAAAACGATAAAATCGACCAGACGCGAGACCGTATCCTGCGCGAAGCGAATGAAAAAGCGCGGGATATTCTGCGTGAAGCAAAGGACACCGCAGACGAAACGATCCGCATTTTCCAGAAAGCCGGTCCCGGCGCTTCCATGAAGGATCTGGAACAGGCACGTCAAAAGCTGCGCAGCAACATCGACGACAAAAACAGTAAGCTTTCCGTCGCTGCAAAGGACAAGCCCAAAGCTCCGGCATTAAAGCCCGAACAGCTCAAAAAAGGCGATGCCGTGCGCATTGTTTCCATGGGGCTCAAGGGTACAGTCAGCAGCCTGCCTGATGCAAAGGGCAACCTCTTCGTGCAGTGCGGCATCATGCGCACCTCCACGAACATAAAAGACCTTGTCCGCATCGAGGAAGCGACGATTACCACGCCTACAATGTCCAAAACAAATACCGGCAAGCTCCGGATGTCCAAGTCCTTCTCCGTTTCCCCTGAGATCAATCTGCTGGGCAAAACGGTAGACGAAGCCCTCGCCGCCCTCGATAAATATCTGGACGACGCTTATCTGGCACATCTGGAAAACGTCCGCGTCGTACATGGCAAGGGGACCGGTGCCCTGCGCAAGGCCATCCAGCAGCATTTAAAGCGCATCAAATATGTCAAATCCTTCCGACAGGGCGAATACGGCGAAGGCGATGCCGGCGTAACGATTGTAGAATTTAAAAAATAATCCGCAGGACGGCAATCATCTGCCGCCTTTGCAAAAACAAATAACGAGGTTCATTATGGTAAATAAACAGAAAATTCTGATTGTTGACGACGATGCCAATATCGCCGAACTCATTTCGCTGTACCTGACCAAGGAATGCTTTGATACGATGATCGTGGAGGACGGGGAATCCGCCCTCCGCGCTGTGGATACCTTCGCGCCGAACCTGATTCTGCTCGATCTGATGCTTCCCGGCATTGACGGCTATCAGGTCTGCCGTGAAGTCCGCAGCAGTTCCTCTGTTCCCATCATCATGCTGTCCGCCAAAGGCGAAATTTTTGACAAGGTGCTCGGCCTGGAGCTTGGTGCGGATGATTACATGGAAAAGCCCTTCGACTCCAAGGAGCTTGTCGCAAGAGTCAAGGCGGTGCTGCGCCGCTACAAGCCAGCTGCTGCCGTTCCGGCAAAGCCTGCTGTGGAATGTGTCGAATATCCCGATCTGACAATCAATAAAACCAATTATTCCGTTATGTATATGGGGAAAAATGTCGATATGCCGCCAAAGGAGCTGGAGCTTCTCTATTTTCTGGCAGCTTCGCCCAACCACGTTTTTTCCAGAGAACAGCTTCTGGATCAGATCTGGGGCTATGAATACATTGGCGACACCCGCACGGTAGACGTACACATCAAGCGTCTGCGCGAAAAGATCAAGGATCATGCAAACTGGAAAATCGCCACGATCTGGGGAATCGGCTACAAATTCGAGGTAAGATGACATGCGCAAAACCCTGTATCTGAAATTTGTACTCGGCTACCTGATCTTCGGATTTTTCGGATTTTTAGTCGTAGCAACGTTCGTTTCCAGTATGACGCTGGAGCATCTGAAACGGGAAAAAGCGGACTCCCTTTATAAAGAAGCTACTCTGATCGCAAATACCTACGCTTCCGACTTATACAGCAGCAATGTTTCCCTCGAGGAGGTCAAAAAACAGCTGGATGCGCTCAGCACCTACCTGTCCTCCCAAATCTGGATCATTAATCCATCCGGACGTATTATCATGACAACGGAAACACCGCTGGATGTGAATCATGAATCTCGCGTGGAAAATTTTGACTCGACCATCACCGCCGGTTCCTTTTATACGGTTGGTGACTTTTTCGGTTGCTTCCAGGAGGAAATGCTCAGTGTATTTGCGCCCATCACTTCCAATTTTAAAGTGCAGGGCTATGTTGTCATCCATATCCCCATGGCAAATATTCGGGCTTCCAGCGAAAGCCTGCTGAATATTTCCTATATTATGCTCGTGATTTTTTTCCTGCTGTCGCTGATCATTCTGATTTTCTTTACAGAAATGGTCTATCTGCCGCTGCGCAAAATCACGGCAGCCACCGAGCAGTACGCGGCAGGCAATCTGCATTATGAATTTCAGGTAGACAGTGAGGATGAGATCGGTTATCTGGCTGCCTCCCTGTCTCTCATGGCAAGTGAGATCGCACGCGCCGAGGATAACCAGAAAAAATTCATCGCCAACGTTTCTCACGACTTCCGCTCTCCGCTGACTTCAATCAAAGGATATCTGGAGGCGATGCTGGATGGAACGATCCCGCCAGAGCTCCACGAAAAATATCTTGGCATCGTCTTAAACGAAACGGAACGCCTGACAAAGCTGACCAACAGCCTGCTGACCTTAAACAACCTGAATATGAAGGGCATGATCCTGGAAAAATCTGTTTTCGATTTAAATTCGGTCATTCGCTCTACTGCCGCTTCCTTCGAAGGAACCTGCCAGCAGAAGCATATCGGCATCGAGCTTCTTTTAACCGGCGACCGTATGCCCGTTCTCGCCGACAAAAGCAAAATCGAGCAGGTCTTATACAACCTGCTCGACAACGCGATTAAATTTTCCCACCCTGACTCTGCTATTCGCATCGAGACAAACGAAAAGCATGGAAAGGTTTTTGTCTCCGTCAAGGACAGTGGTATCGGAATCCCGAAGGACAGCCTGCGGCTGATCTTCGATCGTTTCTACAAGACCGACCTTTCCCGCGGCAAAGACAAAAAGGGAACCGGGCTGGGACTTTCCATTACAAAAGAAATTATCCAGGCGCACAATGAAAATATCAACGTCATCAGCACCGAGGGCGTCGGGAGCGAGTTTATCTTCTCCCTGCCCGTGCAGGACAACGAAGCGTAGGGCGGGCTGCCTTACGCTTTCCAGTGCAGCCGGTGCAGTTCTCCACCTTCCTGTAACCCTGCGAAATGATTCTGGCGCAGCGCTTCATACAAAACGATCGCTACGGAGTTGGACAGGTTCAGGGAACGGATATCCTTTCCCATCGGAATGCGGATACAGCTCTTTTCATACTCCATAAGGATTTCCTCCGGGATTCCGGCACTCTCCTTGCCGAACATAATATAATCGTCCGGTCCGATCTTTACATCGCTGTAAACCTGATGCGCTTTCGTCGTCGCCATCCAGAGCTTCGGCGCATCCGGCCCGCCGCTTACAAGCGTCGGATTTTTTTCCAGAAAGTCCGCAAAATTGATGTAGCGGCGCACATCCAGCAGATTCCAGTAATCCATGCCTGCGCGCTTTAACTGCTTTTCACTCAAAGAAAAGCCCAGCGGCTCAATCAGATGCAGAACCGTCCCGGTCGCGACGCAGGTTCTTCCGATATTTCCCGTATTCGCCGGGATTTCCGGCTGATGCAATACGATGTTTAACATATCTTTATCATTCCTTTTCCGCTTTCAGTTTTTTTACAAAATGCGACAGCCGCCCGATCGCAACTTTCAGATTTTCCAGGGAATAAGCGTAGGAAATACGGATGTAGCCCTCGCCGCTGTCCCCAAACGCTGTGCCCGGCACGACTGCAACCTTTTCTTCCTGCAGAAAACGCGTCGCAAACTCATCGCTGGTCATGCCGAATTCCTTGATACAGGGGAACACATAAAACGCGCCGTAAGGCTCGAAGCAGGGCAGCCCCATTTCTGCAAAGGCATGCAGCAGATAGCGTCTGCGCTGATTGTACTGTTCGCGCATTTCCGCTACATCGTCATCGCCGTTTTTCAGCGCCTCTACCGCCGCATACTGGCTCGTCGTAGGAGCACACATGATCGCAAACTGATGGATTTTGAGCATCTGTTTTAAAATCACTTCCGGTCCGCAGGCATAGCCCAGACGCCATCCGGTCATTGCATATGCCTTGGAAAATCCGTTGATCAGAACCGTCCGCTCCCGCATCCCCGGAATCTGTGTGATGGAAACCGGATTGCCTTTATAGGTCAACTCACTGTAAATTTCATCCGATATCACAAACAGATCTTTTTCTTCCACGATCTTTGCGATCGCTTCCAGATCTTCCCGTTCCATGATCGCACCGGTCGGGTTATTCGGATAGGGCAAAATCAGGATTTTCGTCTTTTCCGTGATTGCATCCAGAAGCTCCTGTGCCGTCAGGCGGAACTCGTTTTCCGCTTTCAACGGGATGATAACCGGCTTCGCACCTGCAAGCACGGCGCACGGCTCATAGGAAACATAGGACGGCTGTGGAATCAGCACCTCGTCTCCCGGATTTACCATCGCACGCAGCGCAATATCGATGGCCTCGGAGCCGCCGACTGTAATCATGATTTCATGCAGCGGATCATAGGACACCTGATAGCGGCGTCTCAAATAATGCGCAATTTCCTCCCTCAGCTGCTTCAAGCCGGCATTGGAGGTGTAAAAGGTACGTCCCTTTTCCAGAGAATAAATGCCCTCGTCGCGGATGTGCCACGGAGTATCGAAGTCCGGCTCGCCGACACCCAGAGAAATCGCATCCTCCATTTCGCTGACGATATCGAAAAATTTCCGGATTCCGGACGGTTTAATCGTAACGATTGTATCAGAAAGGGGATTTCTCATGGCGTAATCATCTCCCTCTGATCCTCGCATTTGCGGGTCAGGATCGTTCCGTGATCCTTATATTTTTTCAGGATAAAATGGGTCGCTGTGCTCAAAATGCTGTCCAACGTGGAAAGCTTATCCGAAACGAACGCGGAAACTTCTTTCAGGGATTTGCCCTCCAGTGTTACGAGCAGATCGAAACCGCCGGAGATCAGGTACACTGCATGTACCTCCGGATACTTGTAAATCCGCTCCGCGATGCTGTCAAAGCCCTGACCGCGCTGGGGTGTTACGCGAACCTCAATCAGCGCGGAAACCTTTTCGATGCTTGTTTTTTCCCAATCAATCAGTGTATGATAGCCGCAGATAATGCCCTCTGCTTCCATCGCTGCCATTTCGTTTACCACGTCAATTTCCTCTACGCCGAGGATGACTGCCAGCTCTTTTAAATCGATCCGGCTGTTTTTCTCAATAATTTTTAATAATTCTTCTCTCATTTTTTTCTTCCGTTCCTGCCGGATATCCGGCAACTGTTCTACTACTCCATCCGATAAATCGCATCCGTATTCGCCGGTTCTAAAAATCTTCGTTCCTCTCCGTTGACAATCACGCGATCGTTGTCCGCCGACAAAAATCCGATCACCGCCGCCGGTATTTTCTGCTGCTGCAGCTGCTCTGCCAGCATCTCGCCCTGATCAGTCACAAACAGCAGACTGCCGTTTCCGGACAGCTCATAGGGATTGACGTCCAGTTCATTACAGATTTCTACCGTTTCCTGTCGGATGGGAATCTTCTTTAAAGATACCTCCAGTCCGGTCCCGGCCTGCTCTGCCAGTGTCCAGAGTGCATGGAATACACCGCCTTCCGATACTGCACAGGCAAGTCCGACGCCGGACTTACCGGCGACTGCAGCCTCCGGTAAAATCGAAAAGTGCTGCTCCAGCTGTGCTACGTCGTCCAGAAGCTGCGCAGGATAGCGCTTCAAAAGGGCTTCCCGGTATGTTTTTTCCAGGCGGACAGTTCCTGCCAGTCCCGCCCATTTCGTCATTACAATCTGCTGGCCGGCGCGCACCGACAGCGCAGCGCCTGCAGGCGCAGTCCACACTTCTGCAAGCGCCTCTGCTGTCGCAACAGGCGCAATGACTGCACCGGACACATGCACTTTCACATCCGCGAGCGTAACCTGCAGCTTCTGCGCTGCTTCCTGCGCTGCGACAGTCATTTTCTGCAGCTCCTGCTCTTGACAGTCTGCCGGAAGCATCAGCTGCATGGACACCATGCGCACCTTTGCTTCTCCTTTTCCCACTGCTGCCGCTGCTGCGCGGTTTACTGCCTCATAAACGCAAAGTTTGGCTCCCTCTGCTCCGGACCAAACAGACAGACTCTGCGCCGTAATCCACAGCTGCTTCACTTTTTCCGGCGCTTTATCCACATTTTCAGACGTGAGAAAGGCGCAGCCTTCCCCATACTCTGCGCCTTTCACCCCTATGCCGTTTGTTTCTATTTTTCGATGAACGCTGCGTTTATAAACGTTTCCCGTTACGTTCCCTGTTTTCATAAGCTTTTCTCCATTCCGAATACCATCGTATCAAAGCATGGCAGAGCCGGACCTCCTGCCCGGCTCTGCCATCCGCTCTGCTTTATAATCCGGTGCTTAGTTTCCCGCCGCTGCGTCCTGCTGCGCCTGTGCAGCCTGCGCCTGAGCCTCTGCGATCGCCTGCAGCTGCTCCGGTGTCAATGCCGCCGCTGCTGCCTGCTGCGCTTTGATATTGGAAATGGTCGCTTTGACCGTATCAATGCTGCTGGTCGCAATGGCCGCCTGCATCTGGCTGGTCGCATTCGGATCCGGAGAAGCAATTCCGACGGTTGCCGTTCTGGGGCTCATCTTGTAGTTGCTGCTGTTGACCTGCTCCCGGCTGACTTCCACACCGTTTTCCTTTACAATCTTCCAGAGTCTTGCCTTGTAGCCAATATGTGCGCTGCTGACGCTGATGACGCCGATAGGCTGGGAAGCGTCCGCTATGATCTGATCCGCTTCCGGAACCTTTTTCTCAACCACTTCACTCTCATAAGCTACGGCGCGGTTTTTTGCTCTCGTCTCTACACCATAGATCGTAAATGTAATCTTTTTATCTGCCGTATGTCCATCGATATAAATCGGATAATCCGTATTATTCACAAATACAAAATCCTTGCCGGAGGATTCTGCGATCGCCGCATCCGCAGACGGATCTACATAGGTTACGATCATGGAATGATTGTGACGTTCTGTCACTTCCAGCTCTGCCCTCAGAACCGCATTGTACAGCGTTGTGGATACCTGACAGATACCGCCGCCGATGCTGTCTACCACCTTGCCGTTCAAATAAGAACCCGCCATCTCGTAACCATTTTCGGTGGAGAAGGGCTTCACTGTATTATAGGTAGAAAACGTATCGCCGGGATACAAAGTTGTTCCGTTGATCAGGCTGCAGCCATTTGCAACGTTTTTGCTGCGGGACGCCCCGGAGGTCGAATAGCTTGTCGTAAATGTTCCGAGCACATCTTTTACCTTCGCAAGCTCTTCTGTTTTTCCCTTGGGCTCATCCACTGCCATTACGAGGGCAACGTTTCCGTTTTCCCCTTTAACCCAGGAGCCCGTAAGATAATCGTAGATCGCAGCTACGGACGCATTTTCATCTACCACATATCCGGTCTGTCCATCTTCGATTTGAAAGGATCCGTTAACCCGTGTCAGGTGCGCATCGATCGCTTCCACATTAAATTTACTGCAGCGCTCCGTCACAGCCTGACGAATCGCTTCTTTATCAAAATCCAGAACAACGGGGTAATTCTTTCCTTTATTCTGCAGATCCTTTTCCGCCTTATAGCGCGCTACGATATTTCCCTTTTTTCCAAGGGACACTGCTTCCGAAACAAGCTCCGGGTTTTTCCAGGAAATTCCCAGCTCAGAAAGGCTGATAGATACACTCTGTCCATCCTGCGCCTGCAGCTGCACCTGCGCCTGCCCAAGTTCGTTCACATAGCTCTGAACCGCCCCCTGCGCCTGTTCCTGTGTCATCCCGGAAAGATCCATGCCATCTGCCGAAATCCCGGTCTGGATGGTATCGTTCGGCGCTGCGTATACAGTCTTTCCTGCCACCGCCGTGCACGCAAACACGCACACCAGCATGGCTGCCGTCATCAGTACGGTTTTCATTCGATTCATTTTAAAATTCCTTTCTATGCCGCTTATAAAAACGACAGCAATGTAGGAACAATCATCGCCAGCACCAGAATAAGGATGATGATCGACGATATAATTTTCTGTGTCTTTTTCTTTCTGAAATTCATGCTCTGCTCCTTTATCCGCAAACTGCCTTATAACATCTGACAAATAGCATTGAAGCACCATCTTTCATGGCTGCGCTTCCACACATTATAAAGCACTTCCCTCACTTTTGCAAGCTTCCATATGCCGCAAGAATCCGGTCGATCTGACGGCTTGCCTCGTTTTTCGTCAGCATGGAAACGTCGTAATCCGGCGTCAGCTGATGCAGCGCAAGAAGCTTTGTCAGACGTTCCTTCTGTGCCTTCGTCGCAGGCGATTCGCGTTTTACCTTGCAAATCAACGGAACCGGCTCAAAATCCTTTGCCCGGTCCGGGTCTGTTCCATAAAGCTCCAGCAATTTTTCATATAAAATATGCGTTGCCCTCGCGTCCTCCAGCGCCCGATGCGCCTGAATCGGAATTTCGAAATGTTCGCACAGGGCGGATAGTCTTCTGCTCGGAAGCTCCGACAAAAACTGTCTGGAAAGCTTCAGGGTATCCACGCCGCTCCGTTCAAAATCCAGCCGCATATTCACCGCCGCGCGCTTCAAAAATCCATAATCGAACAAAATCCGATGTCCCACAAGGGGCAGATCTCCGGCAAACTCCAGAAAGGCAGGCAAAACGCTTTCCATCGTCTCTGCCTCATCTACCTGCTCCTGTAAAATCCCGGTCAGCTCTGTGATATGCGCAGGCAATATGCGCCCCGGATTGACAAAGGATGTAAAGCTTTCGACAATCTGTCCGTCCCGGACGCGCACTGCCCCGATTTCTATAATTTTATCCTGCTTCGGCGCAAGCCCGGTCGTTTCCACATCTACGCTCACATATTCTTTCACTTCTTTTTCCTGCTCTCCTTTTTTTGACGGCTCTGATAATCCTTACACCATTCCGTCAGAAAACATTCCCCGCATTTCGGCGTCGGTGCCTTGCAGATGGTCCGCCCCAGCGTAATGATCTGAATATTGTACAAAATCCAATGATCCTTCGGCAATACCTTCATCAGCTCATATTCCACTTTTTCCGGGTCGTCCTCTTTTGTCAGCCCCAGCTTTTTGGAAATCCGCTTCACATGGGTATCCACCACAACGCTTGGCTCGTGGAAAATATTGCCGCGGATAACATTTGCCGTCTTGCGTCCGACTCCCGGCAGTGCCGTCAGCTCCTCCAGCCCGGAGGGGACCTCGCCGCCATGCAGTGCCATCAGCCTCTGACAGCAGGCAATGATATTTTTCGCTTTATTATGATAAAAACCGGTCGGACGGATATCCTGCTCCAGCTCTTTTAAATCCGCCTCCGCAAAGGCTTCGACCGACGGATATTTCACAAACAGATCTTTCGTGACAATGTTGACCCGTGCGTCGGTGCACTGCGCGCTCAGCATCGTCGCGATCAAAAGCTGCCACGCGTTTTCATGGTTGAGGTAGCAGATATATTCTCTCCCGTAGTGGGCGTCGAGCTGATCCAAAATGGCTTTCGTGTGTGCGTTCAATCGGCGGCCCCCTTTCCTGTCGTAGCGACTGCTTCTGCGTCCGCGGCGGTCGCCTGTCCGGCTGTCGGTTTTGCGTCCGCAGCGGTCGGCAGCTCTACCACCGCTGTTCTCGCATTGTCCGTCAGGCGATCCCGGTTCTGATAATCGAATAAAATTGCCGTTTTCGTCTCCGGAACCTCGCCTCTTTTCAACATACTGATCAGCTCCCACGCCTTTTTCTGTACCGGCCAGGAAAATACCTCCAGATGGGTCATGCGCTGCAGCTGCTTTGCGTGATATTCCTCATACCCCGGCAGGTATGCGCGGTTTTTCTCTTCTTCCTGATAAAACTCGACGATCTGATCATGATACGGTTTTTCGTCCAATGCAAATGCCGGGCGGCTCTTCGCATTTTCCCGCAGATACAGATCATACACCGCCAGTTCCCGGTATAACTCCATCCCATCCGGGTCTTCCTGCTGTGCAAACTCCAAAAGCACCTGGTAGCGGTAAGCTCTGGCAGGCGTATGGACAAAATATCCTTTTTCATGATAAAAATCAGCCAATTTGTCATACATTGCAAAGGGATTTTCAAAGCGGCTCTGCAGAACCGGAATCAAATGTGTGAACTGATTGCTGTTATAATACAGCTCCACCATTTCCTCCACCCGCTTTAACCGAATGATATCCCCATAGCTCAGCCATTTTGTATACAAGACCTCATAGGGCGGACAGCTCTGGTACACGATCCCATAGGTCTGTGCCATTTCTTCCAGATAGGAGCCTTTTAATACCTTCAGAAATCCGAGCTGCAGCTGCTGTGGCCTCATGCTGTATACATCATTAAAGGACCGGATAAAGCTTCCCATATCTTCATAAGGAAGTCCTGCGATCAGATCCAGGTGCACATGAATATTATATTCGGAATGGATCCGTACCACTGCATGCCGCAGCTTATCCAGATTTGTATGCCGTCTGACCGCTTCAAGGGTTTGCAGATTCGTGGACTGCACACCGATTTCCAGCTGAACCAGACCGGGGCGCATTTTTGCCAGAAGCGCCAGCTCTTCTCCGTTCAGCAGATCTGCCGAGATCTCAAAATGGAAATTCGTAATTCCATTATCGTGCTCTTGAATATATTTCCAGATTTCCATTGCGTGCTGATGATTACAGTTGAAGGTTCTGTCAATAAATTTCACCTGCGGAACCTTTTGATCAAGGAAAAACTGCAGCTCCTCCTTCACCAGTGCCAGATCTCTCAGGCGTACCCGTTTGTCAATCGAGGACAGACAGTAACCGCACCGAAACGGACATCCGCGGCTGGATTCATAATAAACGATCCGATTGGCAAAATTCTTCATATCCTTATAAAAAAACGGGATCTCACTGATATTGGTCAAGGAACGCTCCTTTGTCCGTACAAGCTCCCCGGTGATCGGATCTCGATAAACAATACCTGCAATACTGTCCAGTCCGGCCTGTTTGATTGCGCCCGGCCAGAATGCCACAATCTGCAGCTGCTGCTGTTCCGAATACCGTCCGCTGCTCTTTTTTTCGTAAAAGGTCAAAAGCTCTGAAAACGTCACCTCGCCCTCGCCGACCATAATGCCGGTCAAAAACGGGAATTGCTCCAGAACCTCCTCCGCATGATAGGATACCTCCGGACCGCCCAGCCAGATGGGCAGCTCAGGACGCACCTGATGCAGCTCGGAAATGACCTCCTGCATCATTTTCCAATTCCAGATATAACAGGAAAAAGCCACTGCCTCCGGCTTTCTCTCATAAAGATCAGCGAGGATTTCCTCCACCGTCTGATTGATCGTATACTCGGCAAGCTCCACCTGTGCCGCTGCCTCCGGATGGTACTTTTCCGCATAGGCCCGCAGACTGTAAAGCGCCGGATTGGAATGAATATATTTTGCGTTCAGTGCCGCCAGTAAAAACTTCATCGATAAAACCTTCTTTCGTCAAATGCCTGTTTGATTTCGGTAAACATAATACCACAAATCCGTTTGCTGTGCATCAACATCCAAAACAAAATGCACGCGCTGCAAGCATTCCCTTCCCATGAAAAAAGGGCTTGCCGCACGTTAGTACGACAGCCCTTTCCTTTCGCTTGTGTTTATTATACCTGCTGCAGGTCTTTCTATATAGTGCACAACAATATATCGTGAGCATAGCTCACTCAATAGC
>UMJU01074516.1_pt1 | contig 12054 bp, 6 predicted proteins | sample 1966161 | NCBI WGS metagenome assembly UMJU01 (sample SAMEA4836156, study PRJEB28245) | human gut metagenome | biome: gut microbiome; material: fecal sample | place: Denmark | collected 2008 | reverse complement strand
TGATAGACCAGCTGCCGCCGTCAATGCTGCCGGATTTGGTGATGGGCTCTATCTCGATGGTCGCGCCGTCCACCTTTTCCTGCGTTTTCAGCTGGATCTTATCCGTGCGGATTCCATAGGAAAAATCAAAACTTCCGCTGGCGGTCTGAGCCGGTGCCTCCCAGCTGGCGTAGTATTCCTGCACAACAGGTTCCGGCTCAGGTTCTTCCTCACCGATCTCAGGACCAATCAGGGCAACGGTCTGCCACCCTGCGCGACCGGGATTGTAGATGTAGGTGTAGTAACCGCGGGCGGAGGCATAGGTTTCGACGCCGTTCAGCAGCTTGTCGGCAGAGGCAAGATAAATTTCTGCGGCGGTGCTTTCGGGGAAGTTCTCAATGATATACATCTGCACATCGTCATAAATTGATGCGCAGAAATCCAAAAGAGAGGTTTCTTCACCCTCATCAGCGGAAAAAACAGCGGGTAGATCATCCGCATCGCCCAAAGAAAGCTGGTTCAAGCCGCCCCAAATGCGAATCTGGTTGCCGTAGTGGTCACCGGGGATGCACTGGTCTGCGTTGACCGTGGAAGTGTTCACATAGGTGTATGTCGGGCATCCCGCAGGCTGACCGTTGGCACCGTGGGTGCAGCAGTAGGCGGGTTCGCCGTTGAACCAAATCAGCCAAGTGCCGTTGACCTTGGCAACCTTGGTAATCTTGCCGCTGGTCACTGCAGGGGTGGGGCGCTCGGCAAAGGCGGTGATTTCACTGTCAGGGAAAGGATACTCGGCAGTCGCATTGCGGTCGATGGCCACATTTAATGTCTTTTTCAAAGTGCTGCCGTCCGGCGCGGTATAGACCAGCTGTGCGGTAAAATCTGCATCTGCTTGCACATACACGCCCAGCACAGCAGCGGAAGTTTCGCTGTATTCGCTGTGTAACAGGCTTTCGGCATTTTCGGCGGGCTCGCCGTAGTAGTCCAGCAGGGTCACACCATCCGGCAGAACCAAATCAAGGGAACTGCCATCGGCAGGGTACTCCACCTGCGCCAGAATCGGCACAATGGCGTAGTTGGTATCTTCCAGCAAGGGTGCAGCCAGTGTCAGGTCGTTACTGTCCAGCGCCTTGGCGCTCAGATAGCTATCCTGCTCTAAATCGGCATCCCACTCGCTAAGCCCGATTTTGGTTTCACCGGTCGTCACCGGCAAACCGTAGCTGCCGATATAGGAGCCTGTGGGGGCATCCGGCATATCCGCGTAGAGAATTTCACCGTCAAAGGTGTAAGGCTCGTTTTCTTCAGCGGGCTCTTGTGCGGTTTCTTGTGCGGGCTGCTCGATTACAGATTCTGCATCTTCCGCAGGGGGTTCTTCCTCGGGGCGCTCTTCGATTTGCACCTCGGATGGTTCCGGCACTTCTTCAGTGTCCGCGCCGGGGTCCGGGCTGCTGGCATCGGTCTGCCCGCTGTCGGTTTCGGTTTCATCGGTCTGTTGTTCCTCGGCAACGACCGTGTTCTCCTGCAGTGGGGGCGTTTCGGCAAACGCACCAACGGGTAAGTAAGTGCAGCACATTACGGCTGCCATAGCCAGCGCCAAAAGGCGGTGGCTCCATTTTGTTTTTCGATTCATGGGTAACACCTCGTTTTATCTTTCGGGGGCTGTTTTCTCGCGCTCCAGCTGGCGCAGGCGCGAGGTGAAAATATCAATCAACCCGGAATGAGATTGCAAATTAGCGTAATACACCGCCTTGTCATACCCATCCCGCACTTGTATGGCCGCTGCAATGATATAGCGGGTGCGCTCTGCGCCGTATCCGGCCAGCACCTGCTGTATGGCACCGTCATACAAACACAAGCCGTTATAGTTGTAAGAAATGGCGTCGTCAATTTCGTCGCGGCATTCCTCATTCAGCTTCATAGAGGCGCGGTATTGCGGAAGTTCCTCGTGTTCGCGGGCGTATCGACCGGTCTGATAGTATACGGGCGGCCAGTTCTTTTTCGTGCTTTCCATCAGGTTGATGTCGGCGCGGTCCTCGATGCACCTGGCCATAATATCCAGCGCATTGGTATCGTGATCGCGATAGTCTTTGTAAATGTCCGCCAGCGGTGCCTGGGATTCCAGCAAAGCGCGCAGCTGTGCAGGGCGCAGCGAAACATTTTCAAGTGCGATCAGAATATCCTCACGGGAGCTGTACTCATATGCGTGGTTCAGAATTTCCTCGGGCGGCTGTGCAAGCAGCCACGCGCGGTATTCATTTTGCTCTCGCTGCATTTTTTCATGCAGGTTATGCTTCATAGAATTCCTCCAACAAAAAAAGCGCCCACAAATGTGAGCGCTTAAGTAAGATATTCAGTTACAGAGATTCAATCAGTTCAGAGATTTCCTTGACAGTTTCCAAGGTCTGCCCAAATGTAATAGCTGCTGCATAGGAATTGCTCATGCCGTAGCTGTCCCATAACTGCTGCATAGACGAATCATCCCTTAGGTCATCCAAAATTTCTTTCCAATCGGCAAGATCTTCCAGAGATTCTCGCTTTTCAGCCGTATGCAGAACAGCATCCTTTAAGACTTGTGGGCGAATTTCTGACTTTCTGGTGCGATACAGCGTGTAAAGGTCATAAAAATCGCGCGCTCTTGTGGTGGTTGCACCGCGGCGGATAATGGTTTCATACTTTTCAGCAAGTATCGTTTCTATCGTATAAGCCATGATAGGAATTTTCTTTTCGGAATCAAAGCAGGGAAACTCATATTGTACCGCAGCAGGGGTGATTTTGTCGCCGGTGGTGATGTCGATTTTCATGGGTGTGTTGATTTTCCCATACAGAACATCAATATGGGCGCGGAAGTTGTTGTATGCATCAATTTCACGGATCGGTGCAATGGAACGATATTCAAAGCGGATACCGTCACCAACATCAACTGCCAAAATGGTTTTGAGGGCAGAAACGATTTCCTCTTCTTCCATATGGATACCGCGCACGGTGGTATCCATATCCATCGTAGTTCGACCCTCAAGCCCAACCATTGAGGAAATCAGAAGTCCTCCCTTGAGAATGAAATTTTTCTGATACGGCGAAGCCGCCAGTCGTTCCAGCAGACGTTCAAACATAAACATCTGCAAAATTTCCTGAGCGCGCAGATGCTTTTCGGCAGCAACATTGCGCGCCCAGCCTTTTAATTGTTCTGGTGATCTCACATCAGCACCTCCATGTAGGTACGCAATTTATCGTCAACCCCAAACTGTTTTCCATACTTTAGAAGTTTTCTGGGATTTGGTTTTGACGCAAAGTAGATCTTCAGTCCATGTGTAAACAGTTGCTTGTCGATTGCATTTCTGTCGCGCACCAAGTCGCAAATGCAGCGTTCGCGGTCATACAGGATAACATTTCCGCCTTGTGGAGATCTGCAAGTGGTTTTGCCTATACCGTGAAGACTTCCTTTAACATAGTGAAACCGAATATTGGGATCGCGTTCTTTGATGCGACTGGTGTTATATCCTTGCGGCACACTGAATTCAAAAATGTGTGGCGTTCGGTCTGACAGTCCCCAAAAGTACATGGCACTGCCGTAAGAGTAGACAAGATTCTCGCTTCCGCTTTGCAAAAGCGTAAACTCGTCTGGAACAAATCCGGTCATTGTATATTGTCCGCGGGCAATGCGCGTCAGAACACCTTTGTCTGCGTATCGTTTTAATGTGACACGGTTTGTGCCTGCTCGCAATGCTTCCTCTGTAGTAACAATGCCGCCGTTCGCATCAGCTATCGTTTTCAATACAGCTATCGTAGCATTCACTCCACACACCGCCTTTCAAAAAGTTACTACCGTGCTTTAATTATAGCACAATAAAGCACAGCTGTAAACTGGCTTGTGGGAGATTTTCGTGGGAACTAGTTAAAGGTCACGACCCAGTAGGTGTATTGTCCCTCTGCTGTCTGGCAGAACCAACAGCCCACACCCATGCTGGTGAAGCCGGGTTCCATAATGTTGGCGTAGTGGGCAGGACTGCCTTGCCAGCCGGTGCAAACGGCGCTGGCAGAACCCAGCGGACCGGCGGCGCAGATCTCGCTGCGGGTGGCCATGCCGCTGTGGTCAAAGGGACCGCCTGCCACAAAACTCTCGCATCGGGCATCGGCTGCGGCACTTAAACCACTGTCCATCGTTAAGGGTGCCAGTCCACCGGCAGCGCGCATAGCGTTGATGTTTTCCTGCACCGCCCAATACGCGGAATCGGAGCTGTCGATGCTCCACCACTGTTCGGTGCCCGCCGCCAAATCAAAGGGCACAGCACCATAGCTCATACTGACCTGTGCCGGGGCAGGTTCTGCCGTCGGCGCTGCCGTGGGTTCCGGCGTAGGGGCAGGAGTCGGCGCGGGGGTAGCGGCAGGTGTTGCCGAAGGAGTCGGTGCGGGTGTCGCTGTCGGCTCGGCAGTTGAAATCGGTGCAGGTGTTTCTTCGGCTTCTGCACTTTCCGATGTCGCTGCCGACAGCTCCGTCAATTCAGCGGATTCCGGTTCCGGTGTCTGTGCGCAAGCTGTCAATAAGAACAGCATCGCAAGCATTACGATCCATTTTTTCATCTTGAAAACTCCTTGCGGGGGGCCATCTCTGACCCGGTTGCTTCTTCTTTCTTTCATAGTAAAACCTTCTACCTTTCTTGTCCACGCTGTCGATTGTCCGAACGACACTGTTGATCTTCGTCCGGCACGGTATCCAGTACAATGTCCTTTTCGTTCAGGTTCAAAAGCGCCTCCAGAACGGCAAGGCGCTTGCTCTTTTCAGCCAGCTCGTCTGCCTGTGCAAAGGGCTGTGCAAGCTGTTCCTTGGCGTTTTCCAGCTGCTTTTGCAGCTGCATCAATTTGGATTCGAGGTCGGTCACGCTCTGCGGCAGGTTGTGCAGGCAGTTGTCCAGACGCATGGTGTTGCCGACGGCATCCGCGCCAAGCTGCACCGGGTTGATACCGCTGCCCACAAGATACGCCAGATACATTTTGTCCATGGCAAAATAAGCGATCTGCAAATCAAAGCCCTTGTACCGCCCAATGGAAACCGGCTCGGTGCGGTTCATCGCCATACCCAGCAACCCCAGCAGAGCTTTGCCTGCGTCCTCGCGCTTTGTGTAAACTGTGTCCATCAACGAGATGGCGAAAACATCCTTGCCGTCCGCATCGCGCTTGGTGTTTTGCTGTAGCAGCGCTGTGTCGGCTTTGGCGTTTTCCAGCTGCTGGGCGGTCTTGCGCATTTCCGCGGGGAACCCTTGTGTAATGGCATCCTCCAGCCGGTAATGCTCGTTGTTGTAGGCGGTTTTCAGGGTCTTGAGCCGCGCCACCTGAATATCCAGGTCCATTTTTTCTTTGATCATCGGATTGCCTGCCGCCAGCGCCTTGACCTCGGCATAAGACAGCGCCGCATCGTCCAAATCATCCGCACTGCGGGCAGGGCTTTTGCTGGTCATGACCTGCCCGATAAACTTCTGTTTGGTTTCCAAAAGCTGCCACATGTAGCTGTCGAAGGAAGATTCTGTGACATAACGATACTCATATACTTCGGCATTGGTGTTGCCTTGGCGAATCATACGCCCGTTGCGCTGCTCAATGTCAGAGGGCTTCCACCCGCAGTCCAGATGATGCGTTGCCACCAGCAGCCGCTGCACATTGGTGCCTGCGCCCATCTTACCGGTGCTGCCCATCAGCACGCGCACATCACCGCTGCGCACCTTGGCAAACAGCTCGGCTTTTTTCACCTCGGTGTTGGCGCTGTGGATGAACTGCACCTCGTTTTCCGGGATGCCCATAGTAATCAGCAGATTGCGCAAATCATCGTACACATTAAAGCCGTCTGGTTTTGGGGTAGATAAGTCGCAAAACACTAACTGTGTCAGGCGCTTCTCCTTGGTATCGTTCCAGATGCGATACACATTCTCGGCGCAGGCGTGAACTTTATCGTTGGGGTTTTCGGGCAGATTAGGGTCGATCAACCGTTGATCCAGCGCCAGCTTTCTGCCGTCGTTGGTCACTTTGAGCATATTGTCCTCGGTGGGGTCTACATTTCCGGCGCGAATTTCTTCGGCGCGGCCAGCAAGGTCTGCCACCATCTGCTTTTGTTGGGGGCTTGGCGGCAGCGCCACATTGATGGGCTTGCCGCCCACCAGTTTAGGTACCGGCAGGTTGAGCATATCCGCCGTCTGCACATCCGCCACCTGCTTGAACATACTCATCAATTCCGGCAGATTATAGAATTTGGAGAATCTTGTTTTTGTGCGGTAGCCGGTGCCTTCCGGCGCAAGCTCCACGGCTGTCACGGTTTCCCCAAAGGTGGATGCCCACGCATCAAAGGAGGAAAGCCCGTGCTGCTCCAAGGTTTCCCGCTGCAAATACCGCTGCATGGTGAACAGCTCCGCCATAGAGTTGCTGATGGGCGTACCCGTGGCAAACACCACGCCGCGGCTGCCGGTGATTTCGTCAAGGTAGCGGCATTTCATATATAGGTCGCTGGCGCGCTGGCTCTCGGTTTGGCTGATACCGGCTACATTGCGCATTTTGGAAAGCACTGCAAGATTCTTGAAAGCGTGGGCTTCGTCCACCATCAGGCTGTCTACGCCCAGCTGTTCAAAGGTCACCACATCGTCCTTGCGGGACTGGTCGTTGAGCTTATCCAGCTTTTTCTCCAGCTGCTTGCGCATACGCTCCATCTGTTTGACGGTGAAATTCTCAGCGCGTTCTTCTTTCAGCTGTGCCACTTGGTTAATTACATCATGAATTTGGCTTTGCAGGTATTCGACTTGCCGATCTTGTGACAGCGGGATGCGCTCAAACTGGCTGTGTCCGATCACGATGATGTCATAATTGCCGGTTGCGATTTTGGCGCAGAACCGTTTGCGGTTGGCTTTTTCAAAATCTGTCCTGCGGGCTACAAGAATATTTGCGTTGGGGTACAGCTGCAAAGCCTCTCCGGCAAGCTGCTCGGTCAGGTGGTTGGGTACACAGATCAGGGTCTTGGTGCAAAGCCCAAGACGTTTCTTTTCCATCGCTGCAGCGACCATTTCGTAGGTTTTCCCGGCGCCCACCACGTGCGCCAGCAGCGTATTGCCGCCATACAGAATGTGCGCAATGGCGTTTTTCTGGTGGGGGCGCAGCGTGATTTCAGGTGACATACCGTGGAACAGAATATGGCTGCCATCGTATTCGCGGGGGCGCAGGGAGTTGAACCGTTCGTTGTATTCCTTTACCAGCATCTGGCGGCGGGTCGGGTCTTTCCAGATCCAGTCCTTGAAAGCGTCCTCGATCTGCTGCTGTTTCATCTGGGCTTCCTGCGTGGCAGCAGCGTTCAGCACCCGAATCTTATTGCCCTGCATATCCTCTTTGGTATCAAAGATGCGCACATCCCGCAGGTTCAGGCTTTCTTCCAGAATGTGATAGAAGTTGGCGCGCTGTGTGCCGTAGGTCACGGTGGCTTTAATGTTGCCGCCCGTATAGCTTTTGTTGGTCACATTCCAAACGCCGGTCAGCGGTATGTACAGCACCTTCACGCGGTCCCGCACATAGTAGGGCGCGTCCACCAGCTCATCGGCAAACTGCTTGATGAGTTCAGGTGCCAGCCAAGTGGCACCCAGACGCACGGCAATTTCGCTGGCTTCCAAGTCCTTCGGCTGCACGGTTTCCAGTGCCTGCACATTCACGGCAAAAGCGGGGTTATTCTGTGCCGCCAGCTTTGCCACCTGCAATTTGTGGCGCACATCGCCGGAAAGATATTCATCGGCGGTATAGTAGCGCGGTTCGCCATCTGAATTCTTTTCCAAGGGGTCGGCAAAGATAACGCCTTGTAAATCCTGAATCAGTGTTTCTTTGTCCTTGCCGGTCAGCTGCTGCATATACCCAAAGTCGATGCCTGCGCGCTCACCGACACTCAGCGCCAGCGCCTCGCTGGCGGTTTCCACGCGCTCGGCAGGGCGGGCAGCCCGGATGGTGCGCTTGGTGAACATATCCGATTTGCCGATGAAGTTGCCCTCGCTGTCGAGGTTTTCCAAGGAGCACAGCAGGAAATATCCGCTGTCATCCCGCATATCCAGTGATGCGCCGCGGCTGTTGATGAGCCCAAACTTATTGTGGTAGTGGTCATACTGGCGGTTGAGTTTGGCTTGCAGCTCCGTGATGACTTCATTCGGCATATCTTCCAGCTGAGCTTGGATCAGTTCCCGCGTGGTGTCCCGCAGTTCGATTAGCAGCCGCATACGCGCTGCGGAGGTAGCACCAAGGGAAACCTCGCGCATAATGGCGTTCTCGCGGTAATAGAATTTGCCGTTACGGATACAAAAGCTGAAATTGCGCACATCGGGTTCGGCGGGGATGCTGGCTTCGACAGCGCCGGATTCCTGCAGCTCGATGTCCTGAAAGTGAAATTCAGCGTGCAGGTGGGACATGGCCTCTTTCAGCACATCGGCAAGAGGTTTATCGGCAAACGCTTCGCAGGTCAGGGCAGGACCATACGGACCGCTGACGGTTTTCAGTGTGCCGCAGACCATTTCGGGGTGTTCGGCAAAATAGCTGTTGAGGGAAAGCCCGTCCTCCGTCTGGGTGGTGTGCAGCCAGTTTGCGTCCTGCTCCAGAATGCGGTCACGCTTTTGCAGAAAGATGATGTCCGCCATAGCCTTGGTTCCGGCTGACTTGAAAGTGGAATCCGGCAGGCGCACGGCACCGATAAAGTCGCATCGGGCGTTGATGTACTTGCGCACTTCCTCGCTCTTTTTGTCCAGCGTGCCGCTGGTGGTGATAAAGGCGATGATGCCGCCCGTGCGCAGCTTGTCGATGGATTTGGCAAAAAAGTAATCGTGAATCTTGAAGTGCAGCCGGTTGTACTGCGGGTCAACCACGCTGTAATCCCCGAACGGTACATTGCCGATAACCACATCAAAAAAGCTGTCGGGCAGGTCGGCTTTCTCAAAGCCGGTGATTTGGATGTTTGCTTTCTGGTACAGCTGGCGGGCAATTCTGCCGGTCAGACTGTCCAGCTCCACACCAAACAATCTGGTGGTCGGCTCATACAAATAGCTGTGGCTTTGCCCAAAAAACGCGCCCACACCCATACTGGGTTCCAGAATCGTACCGGCACCCACACCCATTTTGCGCAGGGTGGTGTACATTGCGTCAATGACTTCGGACGGGGTGTAAAAGGCGGTCAGGGTGCTGCTGCGGGCAGCGGCGTATTCTTCCTCTGTCAGCAGGCTTTTCAGCTCGGTATATTCGCTGTGCCAGCTGTCCTTGTTGGGTTCAAAGGCGTCGGACAAACCGCCCCAGCCGGAGTATTGGGCTAAGATTTCCTGCTCCTCGCCGTTTGCGTGGGGACCGCCGTCCGCCATACGCTTTTCGATGGATTTCAAAGTGCGAATTGCGGTGATATTGGCGGCAAACTTTTCGCGCGGTGTGCGCGGGGGTGCGGGGTCCTGCGGCGGGATATAGTTGTTCGGCAAATAGGCTTCTTTGAGGGCAATGAGTTCCGCAGCCTGCAAGACCTGCTCACCAAAACCGGACGAGGTTTCTTCTGCGGGTTCTTCTACAGGTTCTAAGACTTCACCCTTCACAGGTTCGTCCGGTGTGTCTGTTTTCTCAATGACCTGCCCCTCAACCACCGTGTCGGGTGCCGCCAGCGCTTGGTTTTTGGGGTTTGCCGCCAGCAGCCGTGCAAACTCCCCGCGGTTGACGGCGCGCCCGATCAGCGGGAAATCCTCATCGCGCAGGTGTACATCGAAGATACCGATTTCCTCCACCGTAAAGGGGTGGTCGTTTTCCAGATAAACGGTATCTCCGGCAGCCAACGGCTTCTTTTCGGGTGCCTTTTGCGGGGTGTGCTGCTCTGCAAAAGATTCCTCGGCTTCGCTGATGAAATCCTCAAAACTTGCCCCGGCTATGCCTTGCTCGGCCAGCGTATCGTTATCGTCAAAGTAGTCGATATGCACAATCCGGTTGTCCACCTCATAGCAGATCTCGCTGCGCATCAGGTTGGCATAGATCTGGACATCGTGCTTGCTGTCCTCGGTGGTGGAGTACGCAAAGTCGATACGCGTAAGGTCCGAAAAATCCGGTTCGCTCAGCCCTTCGCGTTCACAGAAATCGGAGATGGCCGTTTTGGCGTGGGTCAGGGCGGCTTCAACCGTTTGCCGGTGCAGTTGCTGCTCGGCAAGCCAGGCGTTGTACTTTGTTTTTTCCTCAGAGGTCAAATACTGGTCGTTGTGGACCAAAAGCCGTATTCGCTTGGCAATCTCCGGCCAGCGCAGCAGGCGGCGATAACTGTTGGTGTCGTCGTAGAAGCCGCGCTGCACGGATAAGCCCTTGTCGTCATAACTCACCCAGCCGCTTTGCCCGTCTGCGAATTTCCAAGTGCAACCGCCTATGCCGTATTCCTTTTTCAGGTGGTCAGCCTGCTCTTTTTCCGTGGGCAGCTGGGAGGCGGAAAAGTATTCCTGCAGGCGGAAGTGACCGCCCGCAAAGCCGCTGCCGCTGCACAGCACATCCGTAATATCTTGTTCGGTGACATATTTGCCGGACGCGTCGATGGTCGGGCTTTTCCAGTTCTTGCGTTTCGCAGTTTCCTCAATGACTTTCTGCTGCTTTTGCGGGTCCGAAAGCCCGACTGCATCGCTCTGCTCGGGGGTCAGGGTCAGCTGCTCCAATTCCGGCTTCGGGGCAGTGGTGCGGATGGGCACCGGCAGCTGTCCCTGTTCGATCAGGGCAGCAATTTTATCCGAAACCGCATCCCATGTCAGGTTGCTCTGCGCGGTTTTGGTCAGGTAGTTGCCCTCCCAAAGTTCCAGATACTGGTCATGTCGGATAAATCCCGCCATGCGTTCGCCCACAGATAGTTGTGTGTAGATCTGCTTGTAGCTGGTTCTGCAAAATTCACTGCGAGAAGCAAGGTCAGCGTGTTTTTCAAAATACGCAAGAATGTCTGCGTTGTCGGCGCGGGTGCTGGTCTGCTGCGCCAGCAAGCCCAGAATCAGGCTGTCATCCAGCGGCGGCAGGTCGGGAGTTGGGATAGAAAAAGAGGAGGGCGTTTGCACGCTCTCCTCTAAAGGGGGTTCTGTTACAGGCTGTAGATTTGTTTCATCGCCAGTTCCTCGGCTTGGGCTTTCAGTGCGTTCATCCACTGTGTCCAGCCCAGCGGGTTTGTTTTCCGGTCGGGCGCTGCGGTCTGCTGCATCAGCAGTTGCACGGTCTGCTCGATCTGCCGGTTCACGGCGCTGTTGATCTCTGCCAGATGCGGGTACAGCGTTCCCTCCATCTGCATCATCTCGTACAGGATCGGTGCTTCCTCTGCCAGAAATTTCTTGCGCATACTGCCGTACTTGCCGATCTCCGGCTTCGGCGCTTCTTCCAGCATCAGGTTCGGGATCACGAACTCGTTCGCCATTTTGTACTCCATGGTCGGCCTCCTTGTTTGGGTTGGTTATCGCTTGTTCGCCACCATAATAGCGGACTTTTTCTTTCCTTGCAACACTGTCGATTTCCCGCGCGATGCTGCCGATTTGGTGCATAAAGGGTTTGGAGGCGCGCTGGCAGGCGCTACCCAGACAAAACGCCATAGTTTTGGTATCAAACTGCCCGACAGAATCAAAGGCAGACAGATCCAGCCGCTGCGTATCTACACCGCACCGCAGCGCTGCCATATACAGGCAGCTTTGGGTAATGAGGTGTAAAAACAGCTGCTGTTGTTCCTCCGGCTTTGCCCATTGCAAACTGCTGCCGTCTACCGACTGTGCCAACGCTTGCAAAAACATTCCGCGGCGTTGGGCAACATAAGAGGTGGAAAGCATCAGCAAGGCGTTCTGGATACTGTCTGCCTGATTGTCACGGATGATTTTATCCCACACGGGTTTCCAGTTTTGGTCGGTGACTGCCCACGGCAGACCTCTGTCGGTTCTCGCCTGCGGAATCGTATCAGAAATATCGAACAGATACCGCAGTGCCATCATTTCCTTTTTGACATCCAGTATCGGGATGCCGTGCGCACCGCGCTTGACCTGACGCCCTGCTTCTTTGTTCCAGTATTCCATATCCGCCACGGCTGTTGCGGTGGGATTCTGGCAG
>UMJU01028105.1_pt1 | contig 12070 bp, 16 predicted proteins | sample 1966161 | NCBI WGS metagenome assembly UMJU01 (sample SAMEA4836156, study PRJEB28245) | human gut metagenome | biome: gut microbiome; material: fecal sample | place: Denmark | collected 2008 | reverse complement strand
GGGAAGCAGCAGGAAAGCCAGGATGAAATATATCATAATGGCACAGAGATTTCCACAGAAGCTGACATAAAAAATCAGGAAACTGAAAACACAGAGATGGCATTAGAAATAATAGAAGATACGGAACTTAAACCGGATCAGAGCAATATAGTGAAATCTGGACCGATCACAGACAGTGAATATGCGTCTTTCCAGATCACAGCAGATGCATCTTCGGTGGAAGGCTTTGATGTGTTTGATGATTATGCTGAGACAATGGAAAAGAATTTCATTGGCACATGGTATTGTCCGAGCTGGGGCATGGCGTTCCGTATTCAGGAAGACGGTGCTTATATTTATACATTAGAATCTGAAAATATAGGATTTTGTAATCAGGAACCATATGTATGGGAACTGACAGACCGCTCCCAACAGGGGTTATGCCCAAGACTCAGCTTTTATTATGATGATAGCAAGGCTGGAGATATGTTTACATGCTATGTAGCAGGCTGTACAGATGATTATTTCTGGTGTAATCTGCAGGAAATGGTTTGGTACAGGCAATAGGTGTAATTTTGTGGATGAATTGAGAGTAAAAAGGAGGGCAGCATTTCCACTTCCGAAATGCTGCCCATATATATTTTCACCCTGTGGATACGGGAGAAAACAGAACCCACGGCTGGAAAATGAAATATTTCTTCTATGTTTTCTATCCGGCGCATTTACTGCTCTTATATCTGCTTTGCTATTTCATGGGAATCAGCGGATATTCAGCGGTTTAAAATGTGGAATGCTTAAAAGTTTTATAAGAAATTATGCGGCAGATTATTAAGAATGATTAAGAAAAGCTTGATTGAATCCCGGACTTTCTTTTTGTAACATGAATTCAGACAGGAAGTACTGAATCATTACAAAAAGAAAGCCGGGGATGAAAAATGAGCCAGAGAGAAAACGTAAATCCGATAAGGGAACAGAATCACAGAAAAAACAGCAGAAGATATCAGAAAAGAGCGGCAGCAAGAAGGCGGCGCAACACAATTTTTATCATGGAGATCGTGTTGCTGCTTATTCTTGCGGTGGTTCTTTTTTTTGTGTCAAAATTAAGCAAAATTGAGAAAACAAAGCTGGATATGGACAAGATTGAGGTCAATGAGGATATTTCGCAGGAATCCCAGAAAATTATGAAGGGTTACCAGACCATTGCGATGTTTGGTCTGGACAATCGCTCCAATGGAAATTTGTCGCAGGGGCGGAGCGATGTCATTATGCTTGCCAATATTAATAATGATACAAAAGAGGTAAAATTGGTTTCTGTCTACCGCGACACTTATTTGGATACCGGAGATGGAATTTTCCAGAAATGCAATGCCGCCTACGCTAAGGGTGGACCGGAGCAGGCGATATCTATGCTAAATGTAAACCTTGATTTAAACATTACAGATTATGTGACAGTCGACTTCAACTCGATCATCGAATGCGTCGATTTACTTGGTGGTGTGGACATGGAGATCACAGATGATGAGGCGTCTCTCATGACCGGATATATCCGGGAGTTAAACGAATTGACTGGAAATAAGGCCGAGAATCTTACGCAGGGAGGCACATATACTTTAAACGGTGTGCAGGCATGTGCATATGCGAGAATCCGATATGGAGGCGGTGATGATTACCGCAGAACAGAGCGTCAGCGTACGGTTTTGACCGCGATGGTGAAAAAAGCACAGCAGTCCGATCTTACAACCGTAAATAAGCTCATCAATGAGGTATGTGGTGATATCCAGACCAGTTTTTCAAATGCAGAACTGTTAGCGCTTGCGTCACAGGTTTTCCAATATTCCATTGGAGACACCACAGGATTTCCATTTACCAAGACAACTAAGGTTTTGAGCAAAAAAACAGGTGATGTCGTGATACCGTGTGATCTGAGCGACAATGTAAAAGAACTGCATATCTTTTTGTATGAGGACAGTGCTTACACCCCTTCCGATACCGTGAAACAGAACAGTGAAAAAATCGTGTCAGATACCGGATTTAAATCCGACGACGGACATTAAAAAGGAGGGCAGCATTTCAATCTCTGAAATGCTGCCCATATATATTTTAATCCTGTGGACATTGGAAAAAATAATGTCCACAGGAATTGTATTTAGACGGAACTGTTCCAACCCCAAACTGCTTTGAAACCGGCAGCTCCTTTTGATGATTTTATATTAAAGGAAATTTGTGACAGAAATTTGACTGGAAAGTGAAGAATCTCTTAAGCAGTTCTATGATATTTATAAACTGGGCATCAGTTTTTTTCATAACAAATCTGTGGAAATGCTTGCACAAATTGCCCGAAAATGGTAACTTAGTTTTGAAGATTAAGCAGGGTGGCTTTATAAGCCGCCCTATTCTGTTATAGAAAGCAGGGAGACAAAATCCTCTGCTCCTGTAAGGACAGTCGCATTTGCTCCGCAAACAAGGAGGATTATGAATAAATTTGTCTTACGTCAATCATTATTATTACTTTTAACTGCGACCATCTGGGGCGTGGCATTTGTTGCACAGAGTGTCGGCATGGATTATGTTGGTCCGTTTACGTTTAATGTGATGCGAAGCATCATTGGAGGTGTGGTACTGCTTCCATGCATTGCCCTTTTGGGAAAGATAAATGGAAAAGGCAACACGGAAGTTGCAAAAAAAATGGATGGCAAAGAGCGGAAGACACTTTTCATTGGCGGTATTGCCTGCGGTGTGCTTCTCTGTATTGCAAGTAATCTGCAGCAGTTTGGGATCATGTATACATCTGTCGGAAAAGCAGGATTTATCACAGCAATGTACATTGTGGTTGTTCCGGTACTTGGGATTTTTTTTGGAAAAAAAGTGAGTGGTAAAGTCTGGTGTGGCGTTGGGATCGCGGTAGCCGGATTATATCTTTTATGCATGACAGAGAGTGGATTTTCTGTTCAGAAAGGCGATTTTCTGTTGATGCTTTGCGCACTGGCATTTTCCTTACACATTTTAGTCATTGATTATTTTTCCCCAAAAGCGGATGGAGTGAAATTATCCTGTATCCAATTTTTCACCTGTGGAATCCTGTCCGGTGTAGGGATGGTTCTCACGGAAAAACCACAGCTGACGAGTATTCTTGCTGCATGGATGCCGATCCTATACGCAGGTGTCATGTCCTGCGGCGTTGCATATACCCTGCAGATCATCGGGCAGAAAGGAATGAATCCGACGGTTGCATCGTTAATTTTGAGCCTGGAATCAGTGGTTTCAGTAATTGCAGGATTCCTTATCCTGCATCAGACGCTTTCTCTCAGGGAACTGATCGGCTGTGTATTAATGTTTGCTGCGATCATTCTGGTACAGCTTCCTGACCGCAAAAAATGAAAAGGCATTTTACAAAAATATCGTAGTAACATCAAAAAAACTATGTTATGATATTTATTAGAGAAAATGTGACGAAATACAGGAACAGGTGACAATTATGATGACTTATTATAGGACGGACGATCAGGTCATACATGAAGAAGAAAAATTAAGTGATGGTGTATGGGTGCAGATGATCAACCCAACACATGATGAGTGTGAGGAAATTGCTGAGAAATTAATGGTAGACATTGATGACGTGAAGGCTGCACTCGACGTTGAAGAAAGTTCCCGTATTGAACTGCAGGATGGATATACGCTGATACTGGTGGATATCCCGGCCATCGAGATACGTCATGATCAGAGAACATACACGACAATTCCGCTTGGTATCATCCTGACACAGGATATCATTGTCACAATCTGCACGGAGGATACACCGGTATTGCAGAACTTTGTGCGGAGCCGTGTGAAAGAATTCAGCACAAAGAAGAAGCTGCGTTTTGTATATCAGATCCTATACCGGACGGCAGCGATTTATCAGGCAAATCTCCGGATCATCGATAAAAGACGTACTGAGATAGAAGAACGTGTCGGAAGCGATACAGACGATTCCGATCTGATCAACCTGCACGAACTGGAATCTACATTAGTCTACTTTGCGACGTCGCTCCGGGCAAATGGGGTTGTGCTTGACCGGCTGACGCGCTATAAACGGCTGGAGCAGTACCCGGAAGATAAGGAACTTCTGGATGATGTGATAGTGGAGAACCGTCAGGCGATCGAAATGACAACCATCTACCGAGATATCATCAACGGAACCAGAGAGCTGATGTCCTCTTTGCTGGATAACCGCCTGAATAACGTTATGAAATATCTGACATCTATTACAATTGTAATGGCAATCCCAACGGTCATTTCCGGTATCTACGGTATGAACGTAAACGAGAACTGGATGCCGTTTGCAAATACGCCGCATGGATTTCTGATCATTTGTATTATTACGTTGCTGATCTGTGTTATTACGATGTTGTTTTTGCGGAAAAAGAAGATGTTGTGATAGGGAAAGACAGAAATTTTTGAGATAAAAGGTATATGTTGTTTTGAGATAAATTCTGAAAATAACATATGCCTTTTTACGTGAAATATCATGGACAAGGTTATTAGAGGATGTTAGTATGATTTATAATTATGACGGGATTAGGAAATTAGGGAATGTTTGACGAAGATAAAAGATATAAAATTGTAATTTGTGATGATGATGAGACGTTTGTAGATTTATTAAGTAAAAAAATAGAACAGGACTTTGTTCAGAGAAAGATAGTATGTCTTATAGAAAAATATAGTGACAGCAGAAAGCTGTTAGATAATATCGGGGCAGAAACTCAGTTGTATTTTTTGGATATTGATATGCCTGAAATAAATGGAATGGAGATTGCAGATAAAATATTAGCAAAGAATCTACATTCCGAAATTATTTTTGTCAGTAATCATGAAGAAATGGTTTTTGAGTCTTTCCGTTATAAACCACTTCGATTTATAAGAAAAGAAAAAATGAATCAGGAATTACAGGAAGCCATTTCGGCATTTCTGGACAAAAAAGAAAAGGAAAGCAGAATATTAGAGATTACAACAAGAGAGGGGAAATGTTGTATAGCAGTTGATGATATTATATTTTTAGAGAGCAGACAGCATTACTTGAAGATTTGTTGTGAAAACGAAAGTTACGAATTAAGAGGCAGGATTTCTGATTATGAAACGATGCTGGAAAAATATGGTTTTGTACGTGTTAATATTGGATTCATTATTAATTGCAAATACATTAAAATCTTAAAGACCAAGAAAATAATTTTATGTAATGGCATGGAAATAAACATCGGAAGCAATAGACACGATAAAGTGCGGCACGCATATATGGAATATGTCCGGGAGAAAAATAAATGGAAGTTGTAAGTATGGCTGCAGAGATATATGCAAGTGCAGCGGGAACAATTGCACAGATCTGGATTCTTTCAGAGTTATTTCCAAGAAAACAGTCTGTAAAAAAAGTGTATATAGTGGGATGGATTTTATTAAATTTCTGCATCGCGCATTTTGTGTTGTTGCCGAATATATGGCAGTCGCTGCTTGGCATGGGTGTGATGCTATTGATGTCGTGTATCATGCTTGAGGGAAAGACAGAACAAAAGATGTTAGTTATCATTGCCTGCAATGTTTTTATGATTCTGGTAAGTATGCTGAGAGGGAGAATAACCTTTTTCTTGTCAGGGAAATCAATCAATGAGATTAGTATTCAGGGATCGGAGAGTCTGGCAAGAGTATTAGGAATCGTACTTACGAATACATTATATTTGTTAACGGCCTATATTTTAACGTGTTTTTTTCATGATAAAATAAAACTGAAAAAAGAAGAATATATTATTATAATAATTTATTATATTATTTTCCTTATAGTGGTTTTATTATCAATAGCTATGTCACGAAATGTGGACTTTTCGCTTATATGGCAGAAAACATTTTTGATTTTAGACATGTTGATGTTTATTGCCAATATTATAGTTTTAAAAATGATATTTCATATAAATCAGCAAAATCACTATGAAATGGAAAATGCATTGCTGTATATGCAGATAACGCAGCAGGAGAAAAGAATCAGGGAAGAGGAAAAAAACTATCGGGAAGTTCAATTATTGCGTCATGATCTGAAAAGATATTTGGTTACATATCGTCAGTTGCTTCAGGAGGGAAAATATGAGGTTATAGAAGCTGACATTGATAAAATACTGGGGAAAAGGTTAAATACAAATCATTGTGTTTATACAGAAAATACAATACTGAATGCTGTAATTTGTGAGAAGATGGAACAATGTTCCATTAAAAATATTAAAATAGAGGTGCAGGTAAATGCAGACAAAGATATGGATTCTATAGAATATGGAGTTGTGTTATCGAATTTACTGGACAATGCGATTGAGGCGGAGGAACAGGAAAAAGAAGAAAATAGATATATCTGTTTGAATATTGGAGTGGAACAGAATATGATTCATTTGGTAGTGAGCAACTATATCTCAGAATCGGTTCTGCAAAATAACGCTTTGCTAGAAACATCTAAGAAAAATAAGCAGTTGCACGGAATAGGTTTAAGAGGTGTTAAAGAGTTTGTAAATAATAAGGAAGGTGAGATAGAAATATTTGAAGAAAATCATATGTTTGTAGTGCATATTTGTGTGTGCGTATAAAGTATGCCTAAAATGGGTAAAGTACGCCAGATGTATTGTGAAATAAATAAAATGTGGCTATTTTAGTAGTAAAGAGGAGATGAGGGCAATAATGAATTCGAAAAAGGGCAAAAAAGTACATCTGGAAATAATTTTATTTTTTATAGTAAGCATTTACTGCTTATTGGCACCTAATAGGGAAACATGCATGGATGATACCTGGATATCGAGCATAGTAGGACTGAGTGGTTCTGTGAAATTATTTTCGGTAAAATTATTTTTGCTGGCACCATTATGGTGGGGAATTTTATGTTACATATTGTTAAGGCTTGCAAATCCTTATTTAAAGGAACATGGCGTAAAACTGCAAATAAATAATAGGATATATAAAGCATTGATAAAAATATTTACAATTGCATTTTTAATTGCATTAATATATTGGTCATGCGGATTTACCTTGTATGTAGTGTTTCCGCCTATGCCGTTTTTGGTTGGTTACTATATTATGAACCATCGTATTATTTTAGGAATTAGCTGGTGTATTGAGGCAATTCTTATTTATGTTTCGTTTGAAACTTGACGGTTATCTGTATAAAATTGTTTATGGAAATTATAATGGTAAATATATGTGCGTGCGTATAAAGTATGCCTAAAATGGGAAAAGTACGCCAGATATATTGTGAAATAAATAAAATGTGGCTATTTTAGTAGTAAAGAGGAGATGAGAAAGATTACTGCTAGGATAGTCCATTTTTTATTGAAAGTAAAGTTATCGATGAAACAGATCGAGAGATTTATGAATATGGCTTGGAAATATTGAGTGAAAATGTAATGTTAACAGTCTTTCTTTTGCTATTTGGAGTTGCGATTGGGAGAGGCGTAGAAACAGGCATTTTTTTGTTCTCGTTTTAATGGATGAAATGGTGTTGGAGGTACAGGTATGGCTTAATAAAACTTACAATGTAGGTGTCGTGGAGGATAGAAATACCGGTCAGTGAACAGCTTGTAGAGACAACGCAGGCAGGAATTGGTATTGATAAATGTATATGGTTTCAATAAGAGGAACAGCAACAGGTCCTACGTTTTTTACTACATATGAAAATCCAGTTGAACCAGACATTTCACAGGAATTTACTGTTTTCAAAAATATATATAATTCAGGTTTATCAATGTTTTATAACTGGTTGATGTGATAGTGCTATTAGTAAACATACTTAATTGAGAAGGAGAATATGTATGAAAAACAAAATTAAAATGGGTTTAGCGTTATTAATGTTCGCAACTGTAATTCCAAATACTGCGTTTGCACAGGATTCAAGTAATCAAGTTCCAAGCGAACAGGTTGAATTTGCAGATATTTATATCGGAGACGAATTGATTACAGTTCCGGTTGTGATCGAGTCTGAAATTGCTTGCAAAACAGCACGAAGTGGTGTACAATATGAAGATACAATAGAGAGTGCAACTTATTATATCCCGGTAACTGAAGAAGGGAAAGCATATAATGAAGAATATGTAAGCGGTGCGAGAGCAAGAGGAACAGCGACAGATACTTACTTAGATCCGAGAAAATATCTGACAGCAACGAGTATTATCCGATATACAATGTCTTCAAATGATGAGTATGTTTTGATTAACAATGTTGCAATTACGAAAAACAGAAATCCAGAATCATCTTCTACTGGTGGATATTTATATGGGATTGGAACACCGACGGCTAGAATTGTGTGTGTTGGTCTTGCAAAAAATAACAGGGGATATGAGCAGGTAGTAGATTCCCAGAGTGTTCCATGGGGAACAACAGGAGTGAGCACTCCATCATGGTGGACTCCTGTAATGTGTGGCAGTTATTCGGATCAGTATAGGGGGCTTGTACAATATAGCTTTAATTTGATTTACAGTGATGGCACAGTCAGTTGTGCGTTTACGCATGGTCTGGCAAAATAAAGTAAAAAAGGAGGAGGCACCATGGCAACAAACAAATCATTAAACAGAAGAACGATTTTCCTGTTAGCGGCGGCAATTTTGTATCTGATGATTCCACAGAATGCTACAATGCCTATGCCGGAGGAAGCGGTATTCCCATTTTCATTGTTGTCGTTGTCGCAAATAGCAAGAGTGTTTGCTTTCAGACAATGGATTGCCATGGATTTGATTCTTTTTACAGCAGTGCTGGTCATCATGCAGCTGATCCGTGGAAAGCATGAAGGAGGAATGTTTCTTAGAAATAAAACTGCAAGAATCATTTGCATGGCAGCATTCTTAGTAGTATTTCTTCCACTTGCATACATAACGATACCAACCGTATTCATTCTGGGCAAACCAGCCTTTATGAGCATGGATGCCTGGGTATTCATGTTCGGTAAACAGGGCGGCGCGAACCAGTACATTCTTCATCTCTGGTGGGCAGCATCAGCGGTACTGCTGGACATGGGAATTGCGAAATAAATTTATAAAAATAACCCGCATGGAATCAGAACATATTCTGTTTGAAATTCCATGTGGGTTGTGTTATTTTACGCAATTTGAACATAAGTTGGGAACGTTGTTGTTGGGAGAATGGGATGGGTTTACCGTTCAAATCGTCCACTTGCGCCACAAGGAAGCACAAGTCCATTGGATGACACCTGGATATCGAGCATAGTAGGACTGAGTGGTTCTGTGAAATTATTTTCGGTAAAATTATTTTGTTGGCACCATTATGGTGGGGAATTTTATGTTACGTACTGTTAAGGCTTGCAAATCCTTATTTAAAGGAACATGGCGTGAAACTGCTGCAAATAAATAATAGGAAATATAAAGCATTGATAAAAATATTTACAATTGTATTTTTAATTGCATTAATATATTGGTCATACGGATTTACCTTGTATGTAGTGTTTCAGCCTATGCCGTTTTTGGTTGGTTACTATATTATGAACCACCGCATTATTTTAGGAATTAGCTGATGTATTGAAGCAATTCTTATTTATGTTTCGTTTGAAACTTGATAGTTATCTGTACAAAAGTGTTTATGAAAAATTATAATGGTAAATATTTGTGCGTGTGTATAAAGTGTGCCAAAAACAGGCAAAGTATGCCAGGTATATTGAGAAATAAACAAAATGTGACTATTTTAGTAGTAAGGAAAGAGGTTAGATGAGAAAGATTACTACTAGAATAGTCCGTTTTTTTATTGAAAGTAAAGTTATTGATGAAACAGATCAAGAGATCTATGAATATGGTTTGGAAATATTGATTGAAAATGTAATGCTAACAGTTTTTCTTTTATTGTTTGGAGTTATGATTGGAAAAGGCATAGAAACTTGCATTTTTTTGTTTTCGTTTTGTTGGTTAAGGCGGTTTTGTGGTGGATACCATGCAAAAACAAAGAGGGGATGTCATATAGCCACATTTATTGCTTATATAGTATTCCTTCTTGGAATAGTTGCATTTTATAAGGTGGTAAATAAATATATGTTTGCAATATACTTTGTATGTTTGCTGATTCTGATTGTTTATGCGCCTGTTCAACATAAAAATAAAGTTTTAACGGAGTCAATATGCAAAAAAAATAGGATAAAAGCAATAGGATGTACATTACTATTTGGAGCAATTATTTACATATTCAAATTTAAGCTGCCAATGGTATCAGTTGCTGTTTTGGCAACTTTAATAGAAGTAGCGCTACTAATGATAATTGGAAGGAGGGAAAATGGTGATTAAATTGAAAGTTGTAAAAATGATGGCTGATATTGTATATCGAATGGCAGAAAAAAGTGTTGATGAAGCTTCTGCATGGTATGAATATCAACCGGAAGTACCAGAAAAATTAAAACAGAGAAATAGTTGCAAACAATCATAGGCGCACCTGCTAATGGGTTACAGAATTACCATTTGTATGGTAAAAATGGCAAAGAAATGTCAATAAAAGATGGTGGATTTAGTCAGGTTGATTTATTACAGGATATTGATGCTTATAATATTTCAAAGGTGTATAATTTGGCAGACACAAAGCTTTATGCTGCCTTTGAAGATTATTATAATGTGTCAAAACACTATAAAAGAAGATATCATATTTTTAAACAGCAATTGTTAAAAGAATTCGATGCGGATTCCATTTATGCGGTAGCATTTCGGTTTGCTAAACAAGAAATAACAATGTTGTCGTGGCTATTTGGCTTAGCATTTGGTAAATTTAATGAAGAGTTTATAGAGATTGTGGCACATGCTTTTGAAGATAAAATTGAAACACAAATTTCAATAGAGGAGTATACATCTTAATGTTTTGAAAAATGATTAAATGATATGAGAAGAGAAGGACGGAATCAAATTTTATTTAATCCCGTCCTCTTCTTTTTGTTTTTTCTTCAAAATGAAATATTCATGCAGTTCACCAAGAAAAAATGAGCAGAACGTCCCGATAGCAAAGTAATGTGTATCAGGGTGGGAAATACCAAAAATAAAATCATCTATAGTCGTTTGGTGAGAGCGAAATTGCATTTGAGAGAATATACCGTCCAATCCTCCGATTATAAATATAACAACAAAGGTGAATACAGCCAGCCATAAAGAATGAATGAGTTTTTTTGAGGCAAATCTTTTTTGTGTGATTTTTCCGAAAATAAACCCTAAAACAAATACACCTATCAGAGCATGAAAAAGATAAAACAATGCAAACAAGTAACGAGCTAATTCCATATTATGCGTTGGAGCTAGATAATCCGCAACATAATAAAAAAGTAAAACAAAAAAAGAATAAATACAAAATGGAGTAATGGCATAAATAAATTTTTTCACAATAGTTCTCTTCTTTCTATTTTTTTATATTTTTTATAGTAACACATCTATTTTTATATGTGCATATAAAGTATGCCAAAACCAGACAAAGTGTGCCAGAAAATATTGACAAGATGAAAAAGAGAAATTAATTTAGCAGTAAAGGAGGGCTGTCAGATATGAAAAAGATAAGTATGTATTTTTTATTCGTTTGTTTACTGTTGACAGGATGTTCTTCGGATAAAACAAAACAATCCGCAGAGAACAGAAAAAATTTGACTGTAGATATAAATAAAATACAGCTTCCCATAGAACAGGATTGCTCACTGGGCAGTTATTTTGTGGATGGGGATGTTGTTTATTATTCTGTGTATATGCCAGTGGGAGATTATGAGGAAAATCCGGATGCACAATTTGATGTTTCCATGGAAACAGAAATCCAATCTTTTAAGCGGTGAAGAAACCGAACTTCTGAAAGCAGAGCAGGATTCTTTTGAGTGGATGTTCCGCAGGGGAGAAACATTGTGCACGAAAAATGGAAATGATATTTATGTGCTTTCTATGAAATAAAGCGAGAAAAGAACCTGAAAGATACGATCTTTCAGGTTCTTCTTTATCATTCCGAAACACTTATCTGTAAGCACTTACGATTGCAGCTACATATACTGCAATGATTACAACGCTCGCAACAAATACTGTTATTTTGAAGATGTTTACTCTTATCGGTTTCTGTCCATTGTCTCTCAAATATTGGTTAC